>JAABUV010001624.1_pt1 | contig 32292 bp, 51 predicted proteins | sample 5559971 | NCBI WGS metagenome assembly JAABUV01 (sample SAMN10711881, study PRJNA513362) | rock metagenome | isolation source: Antarctica rocks | place: Antarctica: Victoria Land, Knobhead nord | collected 2015-12-19
CGAGCGCGATGCGCTGCCGCTGCCCGCCGCTGAGCTGCTTCGGCTTGCGGTGGCCCACGTCGGGCAGGCCGACCAGCTCCAGCAGCTCGCGCACCCTGCCGCAGCGGCCGGCAGCGCTGCTGGCACGGCCAGGTCCATGGCCAGGTCCGTGCAATCCATGCGACCCAGGTGCGCCGGCAGCCGCCCACACGTGCCCCCGCCCTCGCCCACTTTGTTGCGGTGAGGCCACAAAGTAATGAAAAGCCCAGCGGGGCAGCCGCAGCATGTGTGTCGAGGCCGGGCCTCATGCCGCAGCCCGCACGCTCACCCGGCGCGCGCCATGACCAGACAGGCGCGGCGGCCGAGGGCGGCGCACCGCGTTTCCATGTCCACGTCCAGGTGCTTCATGCGCGGCCCGAACGTGATGTTCTCCGCGCACGTCATGTGCTGGAACAGCGCGTAGCTCTGGAACACGAAGCCGATGCGCCTGTCCTGGACGGAGATGTCTGTCGCGTCCGTGTCTGCCGCCCGGCAGCAGCGGCCCCGCTCCAAGCGCGCGGCAGGGCGACAGGGAACAGGCTGGTGGAGCATGCGCGCGGGAACGCGCACCGTCAAACATGATCTGGCCAGAGGTGGCCTCTTCCAGGCCGGCGATGAGCCGCAGCAGCGTCGTCTTGCCTACAGCATCCTCAACTGTTTACTAGGGTGACGTTCGGGGGCGATATGACCTGTCCTGCTGCTCAACCTCAGCGTCCTTGGCAAACGCGAGTACTTGGCAACGTCCAGCAGCTGGTGGGCCACGCACCCGACCCAGACGGCCCCACCAGCGCAGTGATGGAGTTGGCCTCGATGTCCAGGCTGACGCCCCGCGCCGCGACAAACAGGCCGCGCGCCTTCGTGCTGTACTCCTTCCAGAGGTCCCTGACCTGCGGGGGCAGCACCCTGCTGCAGGCTCCGCCACCGCCTCTCAGCCGTCCAGGGGTTGCGCGCTGCAGCTGCTCGCCACAGGCAGTGCAAGCGGTCCTCTGAGCAGGGGCGTGAGTTTGAAGAGTAGCCAGCGGACGGGGGCCTGCCTGGACGCGCACGCCGTTCTTGGGCGCCTTCGTCTCTAACGGCTGCACGCCGCTGGGCGCCGTCACGAGGTGAGCTGCGTCCGCGGCCTGCGTGCGCAGCAGGGAGGGGAGGCTCAGCTGCTGCACCACAGCTGGGCCGGGGGGGCCACCGGACTGCCAGGCTCTGCGCTTACCGCTGTGTACGCCTCGCTGTCCGGGACGACGCCCACAGCGCTGAGGTCTACGGCAGACCCATCAGCCACGGACGCTAGCCGCCCCTGCTGCCTTCTCCTGTACCTGCTGTCCCGCACAGCTGCATGTTTCTACTGCTTGTGGGAAGAGTGTTGTTACAAACACAGGCGTGCGGCAAATTAAGTAAGGTATTACCAATGCGGGTGTGCGGCAAGGTGGAGCAGACGACGCGGTGGGCTGGCTCTTACACCGCAGCACCTGCCAGGCCCGAGGGGTGCTTCTGGCAGTGCTGCCATTCCCTACTCAGACAAACTGCGCAGCATTACCTGCCAAAACTGGCCTGTCTCATCGACGCTTGGTGCAAGGGTGGAAGTATATTGCATTTGCGTTTGCAACTTACACGTAAACTTCAGATTCCAGCGGCAGTTCTGTGCGGATACGCTTGTTTGCACACTAGACTCCTGGCAGCACGCACTTGCAAGCTACCCGTTAGGTTCATCCCAGACCCTTGACTAGCCATAGTCCTCCATGCCATGGTCCTGGCCCCATAAAAAGGGCAGGACCATGAAGGTCAGCATGATCAACCATGCCATGCTATGCGTCATCCCAACTCCCAATCTGGCTGTGGAGACCTGCCGGACCGTGCTTCGAGCGCCACAGGCGCGGAGTGCACAGCTGCCAGGCCTGCAAGTTGGCAAAATCCCGTGCGCAGGCAGCAAAGCCGCAGCAACGCACAGTGGAACATGCGCGCTGTTGCCCTGCATGTAGACATGCTATGTACACCGCACAGCCCTCATACAAACATGAAGAAACAGAGAAGCAAAGAAGACAAATACATGCAGGAGCGAGGGGGTGCATGCAGCATGCGCAGCATGCAGGACCCAAACACATGAGAGACGGGCCAAGCGCCACTGAACACCGCACATCAACATCCGCAAGTGCGCCGCCGCAGAGACGCAGCTCTAATGCGAGCTGCATGACATCCGCAGCACTCTCTCTGCGACCCTGCGTTCCTGACACCCTCCAGTTAGGGGACCCCGCCGCACGACCCAGACTGAATGACACTGCGCTGCCATCCGTGCAGCCTGCCTCTCATTGAGCAGGCCCACTGGAGCCGTAGAAGTGCTCCAGCAGCGCGCTGCAGCGCCGCCGCACGCGCTCGTACACAGCGGCGCGCTGCGTCAGCCGTTCACGCAGGTACGAGCCCTCCACGTTGAAGAGGTCCAGCACTGCTTGCACCTGAGAGGTCCCGCAGACTTGACTCTGCCTGGATGAGAACTATCACAGGCAAGTGCAGAACATGCACGGGTATACCCACCACGCATGTACTCGTCAGCGCCAGAGCCTGTGCCTGGATGAATCCCAACCAAATGCATGTGCAGACAGCAGGGCGTACCCACCACCACACAACTGCCCGGTCAGCGCCAGAGGCCGCACCGGGAGCGGCAGGCTGCGCACCTGGCGGAAGATGTACGGCGCGGCGACCTTCAGCACAAAGGCGATGAGGAAGCCCGGCACGAAGGGCAGGCGCGGGTCCAGGCGCGCCACGATCCGCACGCGCGTGACCGGGCCATCTGCGCGGCACGCTGGCGCTGCACTGACCACCAGCGCACCCTGGATCCAAGATGGACGACAAACGTAGCGCCCCAGGCTGATGCCTGTGCTGACAAAGGTGCGGCGCCGAAAGACGCAGGCGTCGTCTGGAGCACGCACTCCGCTCCAAGGCTCGCCGACGTCTCAAGAGGCGACAGAGGTGCTCTGATCTGGGAGTGGGGGCTGCAAGCCTGAGTTTCAGACCCACACTCGTCAACGCAGACTCTGCTGCTGTTAAGCCTCATCCTGCTGCAGGCTGTGAGCAGGTGAGAATGTCTCGCACGGGACGCCAACACGTCTGACTTACGCTGGGCCATGCGCATGCCAGCTTGGATTGTTGCGCCAGGCAGGAGCAGGCTCTGGTCTCACGGGTAACCCAGCAGCAGAGGTACATGTCGGCAGAACCTCTGTGCAGAGCTAGGCTTTGTATAGTTTTTTTTTTCTGATACTCTTTACGACTTGCAGACACATTCCTTGGCTTCAGACAGGGCAGAGCATACCTCGGCCAGGCGGCAGCGCCTCGAGCAGGATCGCGGTGCCGCGGAGACAGCTGCCGCGCCTGCGCTTCGCCGCGCCCAGTGGCATCGGCTTGGAGCCGGACGGCAGCGGCTCGGCGGCATCCTGGAGCGTGATCATCAGGCAGCGCTCCTCCTGGACGCTCCCGCACATGCCGTACTTGGTTATTTCTCCTTGCTCTTGATCGACTGGCGTGGAAGCTAGCGACTGGCACTAAGCGCAGCCCATCACCGAGGGGGTGTCATCACTACACAGACTCTGCAGGCAAACCTAGTCACAAGGACTCTGCAGGCAAACCTAAACACCGCAGTCACATAGACTCCGGCCATGCAGCGCAGCAGCGATGAGGCGGCATGGGGGCACCTCTTCCAGGTCGTGCGCGTAGCCCTCCGTCAGCGTGTCAAACACCAGCAGAGGTGTCCAGATCGCGCCTGCAGACATCAGGAAAGCACATTGGTGACGCCTGAAGCTTGGGGCAAGGACATGTGGCAGTGCAGCGAGCACGCAGTGCCATACGCGCTCGCATGTTGAGCAGGGGTCCCAAAGTTGGGCATGCAGAAAGCACTGGCATGCTTCTGGCTTAAGGTGTAACGAGCCAGAATGAGAGTGCAGCAGCTTGCGCGAGCAACCATGCATGACCTGCAGGGTTTGCTGAGCCTAGGCAACGGCGCGCACCATAGAAGGTTTCGCGCCGGAGCGCGGTGTGCATGACATGCGACTCCATCACGATGCTCGACTGCCACATCTTGGCCAGATCATACTCAACACACAAGCACAGCACACGCTCCAGCGAGCCCGCCACGTCCGCAAAGTACTTGACGGTCTGCACCGAGCTGCCTGCCGCGCCGGGCGCATGCGCATGCCATCACCGCACTGCGCACGTTGTGCTCCTCTTTCAGTTAGCACAAACACGCAGCTGAAGAGTGGAGAGCGGACACCCAAGGAAAATACAACAGGTGCATGCACCCCGCCTTTGCATTCGCGCTACTGCCTCGATCTTGGGACTGCCTGCTGTGGCGCGGCGCGCACCGCGCTCCTTGCGGTGCAGCACGCGCGGCTCGCTCTTCACCGCGCAGGTGAAGCCGCGCTCGTCCGGTAGCGTCGTCAGCACCTGCGGCAGGTGCCGACGGCTGTGCAAGGCCCTGCCAGTGTCACAGTGCAGCTCCTGCATGCGACAGCCCCTCTCGCCCGCCGCCAGCTCCGCACACGCTGCTCTGTCAGCCGCACCAAAACTCACATTTGCCTGCAGCATATGGTACTGATGAGCATCGTGCGCATGCGCCCAGCAAAAGCACCAGCTCTCTGTAACACTGCTGGGCCTTCAAACACATTACGGTGGGAAAGCGTTGTCAGCTTTTCTTGCACAAGCAGCATGGTTGAAAACCTCGTAGCCAGCCTCAGCAGCGGACCTTTGTCTGGCTTTGACAGTATTTTAACCGTTCCGCTTGTGGAAGCTAGCATAATGCATGATGCAGTCACGGGCGCCACAGCACCTCACGAATGACCGCGACCTGGTCGTCCAGAAGTGCGAGGTCAATCCCAAGCGCCGCCGACTGCGCCGACAGCGCTGCATACTGCACGCCCTCCCGCTCACACAGCGCGACCACCGCCCGGTGCGCCGCCAGCGTGCGCGCGCCTGGCACAGGAGAGAGGCGCTGAAGGAGCAGTTTGTGACTGCAAGCTGCTCAGACCCAGGCAGAAAGTGTCCGTGGGGTGGCAGGCAAACAACGTATGCAGAGGACGCCACTGCTGATAGCGAGTGAAAGCCTCTGTTGACAAGCAGTCTTGCGGGGCCTGGTGAGACCAAGGAGCGGAGCGGCGGGGGCTACCTGCCAAGGCCTCCTTCGCCTGCTGCAGCAGCGGGTCGCCGGCCAGCTTCGCTGCGCGCACAGCGCTCACTTGCGCGGCCGCCTCTGCTGGCGCGCCCTCGCAGGTGGCAACGTGCGGCTCAGCCGTCCCGTTTGTGGCGGCCTCAGGGCCGCGCCTGTGCTGTACCGCGACCTGCTGGACGGGAGGCGGCGCGATTACAAAGCTTCAGCAGCGTTGTTGGCACGCAAGTAAGCACTTAACTGGTAGAGCGAGCCAGGGAACACACCGAGTAGCCATGGCCATTCATGTGCGGAGCAGCGTGATGGTATGCGGCCATCTTGTAACTTTCTGTGCGACAGGTTATGTGCGGCCACTGTGATGAAGACTGTTGCGCAGCTTTTTCTATTTAATTGTGTCAGTACTGCCCAATCGAAACTGTGGTGTAAGCAACCACAAAACTTCTCCCACAATTGATGGCGCAAGTCTGCCAGGCTTGGACGATCTAGCTCACGGTGCAAGTGCCAGTTGCAATTTCCAAGGGGAGCATTTCTGTCAACCCTACCACCTGGGCCCGGGTTCTGTGGAAATTGCTGTGATGGAAAAAAAGAGTACCGTTGCCACTGCCTGTCCCTGCCGCCGCGCCAACGGGGTAGACTGTGTATATATCGAATTCCTCAGTACTGGCGAGCCCTGTCGCGATCCTGTGGCGGCGCTTCTGAACGAGCAGGCGCGCTCCAAAGGCCTATCCCGTTCACAGCAAGCTGTGATGCAGTGCATATAGTGACTCTGGTGCGCGCAAAATCGACGCGCGCACTTGGGTTAGCACCTAGGTAGCCCTGCCGGCGCTCTCCTGCCCTGCGGCCTTGCTTCTGCTTGCTCACAGGGTGTTACAAGCCGGCGGCAGCACGCGTGCGGGGACTGGTTGCCACTGGACATTTCAGGCGTCGGCGTCATGCATCATTTCATAATGTCATGGGTGCTGCACAGCGTGGCGGGCGCCCGGGCAGCGCAGGCGCACGATGGAGTCGCCGGCGCCTGGCGGCTTGCTCGCCGAACAGCCCGCCGGCGTCGCGCCGGGCCTGCAGGTCGAAGTGCCGCCGCCGCCCGAGCTGCCGCCCGCCGCGCCGCCCGCCGCGCTGGGCCAGCTGACCCCCGGTGAGCCGAGCGCGTCGGTGCTCACGCCTGCCTACTCCCGCTGCCCGGCCAAAGCTGAGCACGCGCCGCGTGCCCGCACCGCAAAGCGCTCTCTGAGGGGTCGCCGGCGGGTCGTGCTCGTGTGCGCTGCAGCTAGCAGAGGCGCTTGACCAGAGCGCGCCCAGTGCTCACCGCCTCGTGCCCCGCAACAGGCGCCGAGACGGGCACCGGCGACGCGGCGGAGGCGCTCGCCGCGCTGCAGGGGCCGGCGAACGCCGCAGCGGCGGCCGCGGCGGCGCAGGCCGCGCTCGCGGCGGCCGCCGGCGGCGCCGCCGAGGCGTCGCCTGCGGCGCCCGCGCCGGCCGGCGGCCGCGTGCCGGGCATGGGCCGCGGCAGCTCGCTGTACCGCGGCGTCAGCAAGGCGCGCCGCCAGCGGCCGGACAGGGCGGCTCTGACAGCCCGGTGGCTTACCTGTGCGGCGCATGCGCAGCCGTGGATGTACACTTGGTGCTGCATGCCCCGATGCATGTTCTGCCCCAGCGCGCGTGATCTCAGACTTAATTATGGGTATATGTCGTGTCCGAGGCATGCCTCAATGCTGCATGCACGCACATCTACCTTTGCACGCCTGGTATTAGGGCGCCGGGCGCGCCGGCCGCATGGAGGCATGCAGGTGCCGCGTCATACAGGCTGATAGGGTGCCGCGTTTGCAGTACACGCCTGGCTTGAACGGCACTCCATGCGCCGCAGGCCGGCGACAAGAAGCGGTGGCGCGCCATGATCCAGCACAACCACGAGCAGCACCACATCGGCTACTATGGCGCGCCCCGGCTGAGCGTGGCTGCGCCGTGAGCGTTGCATGCGGGCCTGCCCGCCCTCAGTGCTCACGCAATGCGCTCACCTTTGTCCACCCTTGCGGAATTGGCTCGAGCAGCGGCGCTGTGAAATTGTCCAGAGTATGTTGAGCGACTGCTGCATGCGTGACGTGACTGCACACGAGACCGCGCCGGAGCGAACGGGAGCGGGCGAGCATGACAAGGAGGCGAGCGCTTGCGGCGCGCGCGGCAGACACGGCGGAGGAGGCCGCGCGAGCGTACGACAGGCAGGCCATCGAGTTCATGGGCGGCGGCGCGGCCACCAACTTCCCGCTGTCGGACTACGCCGATGGGCAGCTCGCGGCGCCGAGCGCGGAAGAGGCGCGGTTGCGCCGCGTGCATGCTGCTGCGCTGCTGAAGTGTACAGGCACAGTGGTTAGCAACTCGGCCACGCATGCTCCATATGTGGGTCTGAAAGCCATGTACGCCCGTGAACCGGTCAGTGACGCGCATAGCTGGTTGACATGACGTCTGCTTGCGGTAGCACTGGACAGTCGTGCGCTGGCACGTTCGGGTAGCACATGCATCTGCTGCCGCCCGCAGCGCTGCGGCGAGCGAGGCCGCGCGCGCGCAGGGCCGCAACAAGCGCAAGCGCACCTCGCAGTTCCGCGGCGTCAGCAAGGTGGGCGCCAAGTGGAAGGCGACCATCACCTCCAACGGCGCCAAGCACGAGCTCGGCCGCTTCGACACCGAGCTGCAGGCCGCGCAGTGCGCGGCCCCCCGCGCCCCCCCTTGCCCTCTTCTTCTATGGCTGGACCTGGTGGCTCATTGGCTGCGGGCCACATATTAGCCTTCCCTGTCCTGGCCCTATGCTCGTCTGCCAGCATGACCTTGGCCGCTTTGACACCAAGCTGCAGGCCGCGCAATGCGCGGCCCCCGCGCCCCTGGCGGGCCCGGTCATTCGCTGGCTACAGGCTGCACATGAGCCTGCCCAGCGCCGGCCTGGCCGCGCGCCGGCCATGCAGGCTACTGCCCAGATCGGGCCGCGCGCCCAGACTCGTGCGTTCGAGTGTGTGGGTTTATGCGGGGCTGCCGGCCAGTCTTGCTCCTGAAGCGATCACTTGGCCGGCGCGCATGCGCAGGGCGTACGACGCGGCGGCGCTGGAGGCCTGGGGCCTGGCCGCGCAGGTCAACCTGACGCTCCCGGGCGTGCTGGCCGCGCAGCCCGCGGGCCAGGGCCAGGCCGGCGACGCTGCCATGCCTCTGGCAGGATCCGTGGCGGGTGCGCGCCCGGCTCTGCTGTGGCTCTGGGCTCTGTCAGGCCGGCGCAGGGGGTGCTCTCTAATGAGCTGTCCCTGCTCTCGCTCTGCTTGTTGCTCGCCTGTGATCGCCAAGTGCATGTCAGTGGAGAGCGTTCTTATAAGTGGTTGTCCTGGCTGGTAGGAGGTGCATGTGACCGCCGCGCTGTGCTTGTTGCGCTGTCTGCTGACCGTACGGAGGCTTTTCCATTCATCAGTACAGCTAGCTGGGCTGGCTGCTTGGCGGCACCCCGCTCCACACCCCACGCATGGCGCCGCGCGCGTCGCAGGCCTGCAGCCGCCGGGCGACAGCAGCGCCAACGCGGCGGCCATGGATGCGGCCGCAGCCGCGGCGGCCACGCTGCCGGGCTTGCCTGCGGCGCCCGGCATGCCCTACGGCGCGCGGCCCCGCTGCCTCCAGAGCTACGGGCGCCAGCGGCAGCGGCACGTGACCAAAAAGCCTGAGCGCGTGTGCTGCGCTGTCCAGTGCGCCACCTGGCGGCGACAGGCAAAATGATGCCCTATCATGGCGTGCACGCTCGTGCTTTGATTTGAAGCCGCGTGCGGCCGGGGCGAGCGGGAGCGCGAGCAGCAGCCTTGGGCGCCTGCACACGGGCGCGTGACATGCCGCGCGCGGCGCAGGCGCGGCGCTGCGCGGCGGCCGCTTCCTCGGCGTCGCGCCCTTTGGCGGCAAGTGGCAGGCCAAGGCGCGCAGAGCCTATGGATGTCCCTTGACAACCCAGACCCCTTGGCAACCCTGGTTGACCCGCGCCCGGCCCTCACTCTGTGGCCCCCCCCGCCTGGCTCGCGCGCCTGGCAGCCGCCCGGCCCTGGACCCAGCCGCCGCCGCACGCGTGCGGCGCATGCGGCCGCACCATTCATGGCACCAGTGAAGAACACCAGCAGCGGTCCATGAGCTGTGAGTTCTCTGACACATCGACATGGGGTTGCACTGGGCCGTGCAGCCCCATCGCCCTGCCTGCAGGAGCGAGGCCGCGCCTGATCTGGCGGTGCGCGCCCGCGCGCAGGTGGAGGTCGACCTGGGCAAGTTTGAGGGCGCGGAGGAGGCCGCGCGCGCGCACGACCGCGCCGCCGTCTGGTGCCTGGGCCTCACCGCGCCCACCAACTTCCCCATCGCCGACTCGCTGCGCGTGCGCGCCCCCGCGCTGGGTGGCCGCCGCCGGCACCCGCCGCGCTTTGCGCCCGTGTGTGTACTGCATTCAGCTGCGCACCTGCCGTGGCGCGCGCAGAAGATCCCTGGCGGGGTACTCGACTGCCGGCCAGCACTGCACTTTTACATCTTCTGCCGCCCGCCTTGCCTCAGCGGCATGTTTGGAGCACGGTCGCGCGCGCGCAGCCCGGGCCGTCAGCCTTCGTGCTGGCGGCGGCAAACGGCGCGGCGGTGCCCTACGCGCCGGCCGCCGGCGCCTTCTCGGCGGCGCCGGCGCTTGGCGACGCCGCCGACGCGGCGGCGGCCGCCGACGCCGCGCTGCCGCCGGCCGCGGACGCGCTGCCGGGCCTGGCCGCCGCGGGCGGCCTGCGCGACGGCGCTGCTGACGCTGACGGCGCCCCCGCCGCCCCGCTGCTCGCCGCCGAGCAGGGCGGCGCGGGCCCGGCCGGCCCGGGCGATGCGGCGCTGGCGGCGGCGGCTGCTGCGGCCGCCGCGGCGGCTGGCGGCACCTGGCAGCAGCAGGCCGCGATGCAGCTGGTGGCACTCGCGACGGCGGCGGCCGCGGCCGCGCACGCCGGCGCGGGCGAGGTCGCCGCCGTGCTCGCGTTCGCGGCGCAGATCGCGCAGCTGGGCGGCGCGTACGCCGACCCCAGCATCCACCCCGACGATGCCTCCGCCGACGTCGACATGGTCGGCGCCGATGAGGGCGGCGGCGCCGGCGCGCCGCACGCCGCGGGGGCCGTCGGGGGTGGCCGCGGCGGCAGCGGCGGCGCCGCGGCGCACGACGCCGGCGCGCTCGGCGGCCCCGGCGCGGAGCTCGTCCATGCCGCGCCGGCGCTCCCCGAGTGCGCCGCCGGCCTGCTTGCTCGGAGTCACAGCTGCAGCGTGCCCACACCTGGCAGGCCCGCGCAGAGGGCTTGGACAAGGGCTCAGGTGTTCACGCTCTGCATGTCATGGCCGGCCGCGCACCGCGCTGCCGCCACGCTCTCACCGTGCGCTGCGGCCTCGCCGCGTGGCACCCAACGACCAGCAGGCTGCCTGGCGCCCGCGCGTATATGCCGCGGCCGCCCTCGGCCCGCAGCCCGCAACCAACGGCCCGGCGCGCGCGCGCGCGCGCAGGCTGCGCGACCCGCACGCGGCCATCTCGGCGGCGGTCGGCCCGCGCGAGCCGCGGCGCGCCAAGGCCAGCGCGTTCCAGGGCCTGTCCAAGAAGTTCAACCGCTGGAAGGCGCTGATCAAGATCCACGGCAAGCGCAAGGAGATCGCCAGCTTCGGCGACGAGGCCGAGGCCGCGCGCTGCTACGACCGCCACGCCACGCTCGCCTGGGGCGCGCGGTGCGCGCCCCGGCACATGCAAAGCGGCTCCTTTTCCAATCTGATGGTCCGTCTTCCCCGTTATGGGTTGAGGTGGCGCTTGGCGAATCGCTGCACCGGCCATGCCCATCCACGCTGAGGGCGGCCCGCTCGCTGGGCGGCTGCTCCAGCCTCCACTGCCTGCATCGGGCCGGCCGCCTGCAGCCTCCGCGGCCGCCCCGCTGCACGGCGGCTGCCCGCGTCGCAAGCGGGGTGCGCGCGCGCGGCGCAGTGCACGCACCAACTTCAACCAGCTGGAGCTCATCTGCGACCTGGGCCGCGAGGCGCGGCTGATCCTGGACGTGGCCGCAGAGGGCGAGCGCAGCCGCGGCGCGCGCATCTCCGCACGCCGCCCCGGCCAGGCGCGCTCGTCGCTCGCGGCTCGGCGCCCCAGGGTATCCATGCGCTGGGTTAGGATTAGGGGTAAGGCGCACGAGTGAGGCAGCGATCGGCTGGCTGCAGGCTGCAATTGCCGCAACGCGCGGCGCGTGGCTCGTGACCCGGCTGCCCGGCGGGTTGGTGCTGAGCCTCCTCTTGCTGTGCAGCGCGGAGCTGGGCGCTGATCCGTAGCGGTGCCAAGGGCAGACCCAGTGCATAGGAGGCAGGCGAGCGCGGCCTTTCTGAACGGACGCGACAGACAGAGGCGCCGGGAGGGCACCGGCAGCGCTGAGGAGCGGCCGGGGCGTTGCGCGCAGGTGGTGGCGGACGCGCTGCAGCAGCGGGCGCCGGGCGGCGTCGACTCCTCGACGCAGGAGGGTGTGCAGGCCTCTTGCTTCCCGCTCCTGTGTAACAAGTGCGGCCTCCTGCCTATTGCGCGTGTGTGACAAGCAGGCAGAGAGGAGGCGCTGCGTCATTTTGTTCTGAGGGACAGAGGTGCACGACAGGGTTCTTGCCAGGAGGCGTGCACACACAAGCAGACGGTCTGCGAGCTGCCTGTGCCTCGCATGCTGCGCGAGTCCAGGCGACAGCATAGCATACGGGCATGTCCATGCGATGACGCGAATTGCTGCAGGTGTAGGATGCGTGCAGTGCGCAGAGAGCCTGACGCCGAAGGGTTTTGTCCCAATGTTCCAGCAAGGGCGCCAGGGCTGTCGGGGTCTTGACGCTGGGCCGCCGCGCGCGCAGGCCAGGCGGCGCACGCGGCGCTGGCGGCGGAGCTGGGCCCGCGCGCGGCCGCCAAGCGCTCGCAATACCGCGGCGTGTGCTCCAACTGGAACCGCTGGCGCGCGCAGATCTACGTCGCCGGCCGCCGCCGCGAGCTGGGCTCGTTCGGGAGTGAGGCCGAGGCCGCGCGCGTGTACGACCTGGCCGCCATCAGGCGCGCGCGCCGGCCGCCGCGCAGGGCCTCCAGGGTCTTGACAACCCGTCGGGCCTGGCTCTGGCAAGCCAGGTCGCAAACCTGTCACCCGCGCGGTGTCTTCTTGCCTTAGCACGGGGCCTGGCGCCAGGTCACGCATCCGTGGGTTGGCCCCTCAGCCGGCTGTCCATGCACGGCCCTGCCCTGTCCTTAACCCTAAGCCTACACTATACATGCGCACACAGTGTCTACGGCGCGGACAAGGCGGTGACCAACTTCCCGGTGGCCCAGTACACGGCGCGCCTGGCGGCGGCGGGCATCCAGGGGCCCGCGCCGCCGCCCGGCGCCGGCGCGGACACGACCGCCGTGCTCATGGCCGCGCTGGCCAGCGCCGTGCATGGCGCGCCTGCTGGCCCTGAGGGCAGCGACATTGCCGGTGCGCCCCTGGTGTCTGCTAGCTGACATTAGGACGAGGAGCGGCCACAAGGACTGCTGGGCTGCCACCAGTGTGTTCGTGCTGTACATGACTTGTGGTGGGATGCGTCGTGTGGGATGCAGGTGCAGCTGGGGCAAATGGGGATGCTGGGCTCGGCGGCGGCGGCGGCGGCGGCGGCGGCGGCGACAGCGGCGGCGGCGGCGGCGCGGAGGGCGGGCCGGCGGCGGCGGCTGCGCATGGCGCAAACGACATGCAGGCGCCCGCGTTTCTGGCGCAGATGATGGCCGCGACGGCGGATGTGGGCACAGACGCCGCGCCGCCTGCATGAGTGCGCGAGGCGGCGCGGCGCGGGCGAGGCTGCATGCGCGTGTGCACTCACCAGGGGCGTCAATGCTTGTGCTGGTGCTCGGACGGCTTTTGGGAAGTGCCTGGGCGCTGATGTGGGGGGCTGTGCCTGGTGAGGGTGCAGCTCCTGCGCTGCCTGCATGACTGTTTGTATCTGCAGGGAGGAGAAGGCTGCTGATGCCACCGAGCCGTGAGTGGCTGCTTATATTCATGCGTGTGCATGGGTGCACGCGTCGCCTCCCTGCGTGCATTTGCCCAGTTTGTGCGGGCGTTCGCATGCCCCGCGCACCCTAGCGCATGCCTGCCTTGGGCTGTTGCTGAAGCTGCTCACGCAGCGTCTCTGGGCTGCCTGGGGCAGACTCGCGGGCGTTAGGCCGCATCTCTGGCAGCTCTGCTTCGCACAGAGGGCTCTGCTACTCCGCGCTGGAGCCCTGGTTCCAGCTGGCTATGCAGGGCCAAGAATGTAGCGCGCCCGGGTGCAGTAAGTGTGTGAAAGTATGTGCGGAGACCGAGCGTGCCTGCCTGCGGCTCATGCAACACCATGCGTTTACACGATGCAGGTCCTGTACTGTGCTTGGTTTTATCAGCTCTGCGCTCACTGTGAGCTAGCCAGACTCCTCCTCGTCCGGCCCATGAGCATAAGGCTGTCTTGTTACACTCTCACGAATCCAAGCAGCACTCTGTCCACAGCAACATACATAAAGCATTCCAGGCCACAGGACTCCAGGCCACAGAGCCTGATGTGAATACAATCGCTCACCCACACATACGCCGCCGCCCGTACACTCGCATGCGGACGGGCCCGCCCGCACTCTCTGCAGCTACGATACGATCGGCGCCCGCGCGGGTTCCGCACGCTCCGCACGCTGCAGCGCACGCTCGACCGCACGCGCCGCGTGCCGCGCGCGCCGCAACGAATCAGGTCTATCTCATCCCGGCCCTACACGGGCGTGAACTCGCTCGTGTCGCGCTGCATCTCGCGCGCCAGCGCCTTCTCGGCCGCCGCCAGGCGCCCGCGCTCCTTGGTCTTGAGCTTCTCCGGCAGCGGGCGCTTGCCGACGCCGAACGTCGTGAAGTGGCCCAGCACGGCTGCGCGCGCGGCGCCGCGCGCGTCAGCCCTGGCACTGCTGCGCACAGCGGAAGCACAGCACTGTGCCAAAGATAGAAAATGAAAAAAAGTATAACTGCACCCGCGCTCGACGCGCTCAGCGGCGGGCTGTGGGGCCGGGCGCCGCGGCCGCGCACCGGTGATCACGCCGTACGTCTCGCTGAACGACTTCTGGCCGGGGCTGACGAGCGTGCGGTAGTCGGCGACGTACGCCTTGGTCGCCGTCTTGAAGTCCTCCAGGCGCGCCGCGGTCGCGTCGGCGCTGTACTCCTCCGCAGGCAGCTCCAGGATGCCCTTGGTCTGGCTGATGATGTCGGCGGTGCTCCTGCGGCGCGCCCGCGCGCGCGTCAGCTGCGGCAGTCTAGAACGCGTGCCTCGGCGCACGCAGTGGTCCCGTGATGGGCGCCGTCCAGATGCTTCAGTGCGTGGTTCTCCGCCGGCGTGCCGCAGCCAGTCGTGGTCTGTGCAAGCTGTGCTCCCATGTGCCTTGGCAGCGCATCCGCACACCTTGACCGGCTATTGAAGCCGGGAGGTGAGCCAAGCGGCGCTGCGAGGGCTGCACGTTATGCAGTGCACAGTTGTGCGTCACATACATCACCTTGATACGCTGGTGTGGCATGCCTGATATCCACCGGTGCATGCATGCACGCACTGCCTCTGCGCAAAAGGCTCTGGGGCCGTACAGAGCGCCCTTGCGCAAAGCACGCAACACTACACCAGCGCGTCATCGCACAAGCGGTGCCCCGCATCCATCAACACACACCGTGCGCACACCAACCTCCGCAGACCAGGCGCGCTGCGCACTTGTAGTAGTCTGCGGTCAGCTTGCCCTTGCTGGCGCCGGCGCGGACGCGCTGCGCCAGCAGCGCCGACGCGAGCGCCGCGCCCAGGCCCGCGCCCAGGCCGAGCAGCGCGCGCCGCGGCCAGTCCGGCGAGGCGCGCTCGCCGTGCTGCACCCGCTTGAGGGGCGCCCGCAGCGGCGTGGCGCCCGGCGGCGCCTGCAGGTGGTGCGGGGGCACGTCGGGGCGCTGGTCGTCGAGCAGCCCGCGCGCGGTCACCGGGCCCCGGGTGGGGGGCCCCCCCACGGCGCGGAAGCCGTCCATGCGCAGCGGGCTGCCAGCGAAGGGGCGCCGCACTGGCTGGCAGGTGGCGCTGATCATGCTTGGCAAGCTCTGTATCGGGAGCTTGTCCTTTCCCCACTTTGGACCGACCCGAAGCTGCCCCATGCGCTCAAATGTGTCTCACATTTGCAAGGCAGTGCCGATCTAAGAAGGAAGGGGCTGCCTTCTGCGCGGGGCCCATGGAGCCGGAGCGCGTGAGCGTGGGCGCCATCGGCGGCGGCGCCTTTGGCACCTCGCTGTGCGTCCACTGCGCGCGCGCCGGGCATGCAACGCTCATCTACACCCGGGATGCTGCCACGGCGGCCGACATCAACGACCCCGCCGTCAAGGAGAACAAGGTTTACTTCAAAGGTGGGCCGAGCATGAGTAGCATGATGCATGCATTGCATGCGCTGAGGGCAGCCAGCGCACAGCCGAGGGCGCAGGTGGCGCGCAGGGGCACAGGCTGCCGGACAGCCTGCGCGCGACGACGGACATCCTGGAGGTCGTCGCGCACGCGGACCTGCTGCTGCTCTGCGTGCCGACGCCCTACGTCGCGGCCACCATGGAGAAGATCCGCGACCACCTGCGGCCCGAGCAGGCGCGCGCCGCCCTCAGGCCCCCGCCCCCTGCGCTGCAGCGGCAGCGCACCTATGCTGCTACGGCAGCGCACCTGCGGCAGACGGAAAGAAGGGAGCGGCGGCGGCGCCGGGGCGCAGGTGCTGGTGTCGTGCACAAAGGGCATCCTGAACGACACGCTGGAGACTGTTGATAAGATCCTGGAGCGCGTCCTGCCCGCCTCGTTCCACCGGCGCCTGGCCTTCCTGAGCGGCCCATCGTTTGCCGCCGAGGCGCGGCCCGCGCGCCGGCCGCCCGCAGCCCGCCCGCGCGCAGCGGCCCGCCGTTGCTGACAGCGCTGGTGCTGAGCGCAGGTCGCGCAGGAGAAGCCGACGCGCGTCCCCCCTCGCTGCTGCAACTCAATCTGAATGCTGCGCTTTGGCAGGGCCCTGCACAGGCGTCCAAGTGGGCTCGCGCCCGCGCAGGTGCGTCACCATTGCCGCGAGGGATGCCGCCGTTTGCAAGCGTGTGCAGGTGAGCCACCAGGCTGAGAAGCGTCTCTGCTGCCCGCCTGTGCCGCCTGCGCTGACGCGCGCGCTGTACGGGCGTGCGCAGACGCTGCTATCGACAGGCCGCTTCCGGTGCTACCGCACAGCAGACGTCGCAGGTGCCTGGCCGGTGCCAGCGGCTCACCAGTGCGGCCTGGGGGCTGTTCTGCCGAGCATTCGGGCCAGCGTGCGTGCTGCACAGGTGCTGCCTCCCAGGTGGTGTGAGCCCACTGGCTTGCCGACGACAAGCAGACAGGTGCGACCTGGTTTATCTCTGCCTGCACGGGCGCAGCAGACGTTGGGGGGCAGCACTCTGAGCGCCTTCAGCGCCAGCTGCCCTATGTAAGGCGTGGTTGGCAGACGCAGAGTGCCGGCCGGAGAGCTGCTCAGGGGCTGCGCGCGAGCCTGATTGTGACTGCACATCCGGATAGGTTTAGGGTATCCACTCCGCCCCGCCCGCAGGCGTGGAGCTGGCGGGCGCGCTGAAGAACGTGCTGGCGATCGGCTGCGGCATGGTGGACGGGCTGGACTTTGGCGCCAACGCGCGCGCGGCGCTCATTACGCGCGGGCACAGCGAGGTGGTGCGCCTGGCGGTGCGGCTGGGCGCGCACCCGCTGACGCTGGGCGGCCTGGCGGGCATCGGCGACATCGTGCTCACCTGCACAGGCGCTCACCGGCGCCATGCGGCGCTGGTTGCCCGGCGTACCTGTCCCCTGCTTTGGATCAGATTCAATCCTCTGGTGCAAGTTGTCATTGTCATGTGACGCGCCGAGCGATCTGGCCAAGACCTGCGCGCCTGTGCTCGCGCGCACACCGGTTGGTTATGTGCCTGCTAGGTTGCAGGGGCTTATTCTCTGTTGAAAAGTCCTCATGCATACCCTGCAGACGCACCTACCTCGCTCGCGCTCAAGTGCCACTGCACAGGCCCCTCCGCCCGACATGCCAGCAGGCCCCCGTCTGTGTGGCATGGCGCCCGTCCTGGCGGTGCCCGAGCAGTCCCCGGCGGTGAGGCCGGCCGCCGAGCGGCGCCGCGCGCGCAGGCGACCTGAGCCGCAACCGCACCGTCGGCCTGCGCCTGGGCCGCGGCGAGGCGCTCGCCGACATCACCGCCAGCATGAAGGCGGTCGCGGAGGGCGTGCTGACCTCGCGCTCCGCGCACCTGCTGGCGCAGAAGGCGCGCCCTCCTGCCGGGCACTCACTGCTCGTGCACCGTCACCGAGTCCCGCTGGCCATGCAGCAACCACCTGAATTGCTGACATTGGTGGTACGACGCACATATCGCCGCTACAGGAGGCCCCGCCCGGGGCCGCGAGCGCGGCGGCGCTGTGCGCGCCAGCACCCCTGACGGCGCCGCGCGGCCGGGGCGCGCCAGGTGGGCGTGAGCGCGCCAATCCTGAGCGCGGTATTCCGCATCGTGCACGAGCGCGCGGACGCGCTGGCCACGCTGGACGCGCTCATGCGCCTGGACCTCACGCCCGAGGTGGACGAGGAGACGCTGGCCGCCTCGGCCGCCACGCACCTGCTGGCGGAGGGCGACAGGGTAGGGTAGCCTACCCTGCCCTGCCTCATGCGCCTGGACCTGACGCCCAGGTGGACGACAAGACGCTGGCGGCCCCAGCTGCCACGCGCCTGCTGGCAGAGGGCAATAGGGTAGGGTAGCCTGCCCTACCCTGCCTCCCACTAGCAGGTCCGAATCTGCCGCGCACCTGCTGGCGGAGGGTGCGGCGCGCGCGTGACGGCGCGCGGGGCGCCGCGCATCGCTCTGTCCAATGCTTTGAGGCGGCGCGGCGTTTCGGAGGGGCGGCGTTGGGGCATGAGCGCCCGCATCGAGCACGGTGTGGGCGTGACCTTGGCCACCGGTTTTGTAGCTGCGCTGCACGTTGCTCTTGCAGCTTGTCAGGGCGCCTGGGACCAGTCTGAGGCATGTGTGTGGTTGGTGCTCTGGACGTGACTGCTGTCCGAGTTGCTTTGGCTGCATTGGGGTTGGTCTTGGCTCGCCGGGCGCCTCTGTGTCATGGTGGCATACTGAGGCCTACTATGCCGGGTACAGCAACACAGTGCGCCCCTCAGCGCAGCAGCGCTCCATCGCCTGTGGCCATAGTATGTGCCTGAGCGTGAGCAGCTTGCCACCTGTATCGGTGTGTCCTTTTTAACGGCCGTGGCAGCTCTGAGTGTTGGCTGCTTCGGGGCCAGCTACAGGCCTGGTGGGGCAGCGAGGCCTGAGCAGCTCCCTGTTCACATGACAGGGAGCTGCCGTTGCGCCATCTCTGTAAACTTGTGAGCTATGACACAATGCCTACAGACACTTGCAGCTCGTCAGGCGAGCAAGGGCCAGCGCCATGCCGGCGGCGCGCAAGGGTTATGAAAGGCAGGGTGCATCAGTAAAGGACGAACGAAGGCCCCGCATGCATCAGGGACGAGGTCGCCACGCGTGCATCAGGCCATCCACCCATGCACCCATGCATGTTTTCACATCTACTCGAATGACAGCATGAGCAGCGCTGCATACATAGGAAAAGAAAGCCTCTCAGAGTGCGCACCCGCCCTTACCATGAGCAGACATGCAGTATCTGCACAAATTCCTAGAGCTGTGTAGCGCTCCCAGCATGCAGCTGCGCTCCGCGCTGCGGCAGGGCCCAGGTAGAGCGCACAGTCTTGCTCGCATGTTGGAGCTTGGCAGCGCGTAATCCTAGTGTGCCTCCAGTGTGACGTACAAAGACAAAAGAGGACGGAAGAGCGCACTTTCTTGCGCCCTCGCTCTCCCAATGCGGGACCAGTCTGCGCGCATCTGACAAATCTGCCCAGTGCGAGCTGCAACACAGAGTCCTGCAGCAGTTGCCAAGCCGCGCTCATTATGGTCGACAAGTCATCAGGAGTGGCGAAATTCCAAATCAAGACGCTCGCGGACCACGCGACACCCACGTGCGCGGCAGCTGTCCCTAGCACCCGCCTCAATCACGCTGAGCGCTTGACTGTCAAGCCTTGACATCCACTAGACAACTGCTGTATGGCGATGCACCTCAATGCCCACCCCTGGGCGCCTATGTAGCCCCGGCTGCGCGTGCGCTCATCAGCCTGTGCGTTGTGCACACTGGCTAGGTGGTGAAATCAAGCCAACACCCAGGCACTGGCTTCGCTGCTGAGGCGCGCGTGCTATGCAGCGGGATGCACACAGTTTGAACCTTGAGCTGAGCAACTGGCCTGGCGCCCTGCGTACATCAAGCCAGCATTCATCAGCATTCTCGTCGCAAGCGTGCTCATGCGAGTCTGGGCATACGTTTGCACCAATGTTCAGGCTGACTTACAAAGCATGCAAGCAGGCAGGGGCACGGAAATCAACACCAACATGTTCACACCAAGGTCTATACTTGCTGGCACGCCTTTGCCGCGCCTGCAGACACACGGCAGCGCAAACTGTTTGATTGTGCCCATGCTGCAAAGCATTGCTCTCTGCCTGCCTAAACGCTGCACCAGTCTGCAACACCTTGACCAGCTCATGCTGCACAGCCAGTGCCGGGCCTCTGCATGTCAAACTCGCCCCCATGCCACCATCAACCCTGCACATCATCACCCTCGCCATCATCATCACCACAACCATCCCCCTCACCTACATCGCTCTCACCATGACCGTCATCCACCGCCCATGCGCGGGCACGCTCATGCGCTGCTTTGGCTGCCTGCAGGCCTGGCGCGCCGCGGGCAGGCCAGCGGCGCCAGGCCAGGCGGCGTATGACAGACTTGTCCCAGGCATCCCCATTAGGAGGCTCATCAGGACCACCCACGTCAACGGCAAAGCGGTCCCCGTACCTGCTTATCATGTCACGCACAACCTCATGTGTTACCACTGAGTTGTCATTGTCAAACGGGTTTAAGAGCGTGAGCACAACATAGTCCTCACCGCACAGCTCTGCAGCCTGCAGTCCAGCATGGCAGAGGTAGTCCACATACACGGTCACCTTTGCAGTACGGAGACCATATAAAAAGAGGTCACAGCCACCAGCAGCAGTGATGCGCAGGTTTCTGACTCGCTCGAACAGCTTGATGTCGAAAATTGCATAGTCATGCATAGCGTCGATCTCAAAGTCCGGCAAGCGAGGGAAGCCACTAAAGAGTGGAATGGTGTATGTTTCCAGTGGACTAGTGTCCTCTGTGCTTGTCACGCGGAGGGTCTGCAGCCGCGGCAGCCGCCCAGCCGCGCCCGTGCCCACATGCTGCGCCCATGCCAACTCCTCCAGCCACACACCAAAAAGGTTGAGCAGGTTCAGCTCCTCCAGGACGCCTGGCAGGCACTCGGGCCACAACAACACCCAGTCTGGCCCCGAAATGCGCGCCAGCTTACTTATATCACAGCAGTCAATGCCCAGTTTGGTCAGGTGCAGACCGCTCAGGTCCAGAGCAGGCCCCTTCTCCTCCCTAAAAGTGGCCAGAAGCCGCAGCGGCATGCCCAAGAGGCGCAGCAGCGTGCGGCCGTGCAGGGCCAGATACTGGCCGAGCAGCGGCTGTTTCCACAGAGCGTCCTTGGTGTGAAAGCTGGCAGCCTCCACGCGGCCAGCCTGCATGGGGTCGAGCAGCCAGCTGCGCTGCGCGTCGCTGAGGCATTCCGCGCTGAAGTCGAGGGCCAGCGCCAGCGGCGCTTCGCGCAGCAGGGCGCGCATGCGGCCGCACACGCACGACAGGCCGGCTGCGGCGCGCACCTCCTCCGCTGCAGGGCGCGGCGGCCTGTCCGCCCAAGCGCGCCGCAGGATGCTGACTATCAAGTCTTCGGGCAACGAGGTCAAGGACGCCTGCGCGGCCAGCAGGGCGCATGAGCGAGGCAAACGCGCTGGGGGCAGCGGAGTGTGGGGAGGGCTGTACACCAAACCAGTGCCTGTGGGTCTGCCTGCAGTGCACTGCTGCACCTCACGCCTGTCGTCAATGTGTCACAAAGTGCTGCACCTGCTTGGCGCCTTGCTCTCCACCTCCAGGGCGCGCCATGACAATTTCTGCCTGCGGAGCAAAGGAGGTATGTGTTGAGTGTTATTGCAGGTGGCGCAATCTGTTGGCAGCTCTGTTCACTACGCACAATTGTGTCACCTCACAGCGCACAGCTCTGTCACTTTGTTGGCAAGCTTGCAGCAAGGCAGCATTGCGAGTTATTACAGTGCAGGCGAAGCGAGGTGCGAGCCTGCCCCGTGCGCACAGACGCAGCGCTCAGCGCGCTCTCTTTACATGTCCTTTGTAAAGCCTTCAGAGCGCACCATCAGGCCTGGTCAAGAGCAGCCCCGTCAAGCTAGGGTTGAGTCTCAAGCAGGCCTCGCCTGAGCAACTAGCTTACTGTTCAGCTATCAGAGCAATGCATGTGCGCTGGTGCACACTCTGTGCTGTTGACAAAAGCGCGCCTAGAGCTGCGCGCAAGCATCACCTAGCGTGAGACTTATTCTGTAATAGCACCCTGGTGAACTTCTGTGCCATGCCTGGTTTTCTGCAATTTGTTGGACACAATACTGTTTGCTATTGCGACACCAGCATTGGTGTGTCCGGAAGGAGGCACTCAAGTGCAAGCGGGGCCAGCGCACATGCGGGTGTCGAGGCGCCGCAGACCTGGGCGCATCATTTCGAGGCACAAGCGCGCTAAGAGCATGGGCTGCAGCGCGCTTCCTGCGATCTGGCGCGCTTCCTGCGATCCGGCGCGCTGCTCGTCCAAGGCAACCGACAACCTCGGGAGTTTCCGAGGCACTCTCGGGGGGACCCGCAGGGCCCAAACGCCGATGTTTAAGATAGGGCTCAGTAGGGCAGGCTTCCCTAGCCTGCTCTTCTTCCTCCCACTCCTTGGGACCAGGCCTCGAGAGTCACGTCCGGCCTGAGTCGGTCTCGTCCCGGATTAGTCCGCGCCGCTTGGATTGCTGGGAGCAGTTTCACAGCTCGTTTGCGGTACCTACGCCTGCAGCGCTCATGGCGGACAAGGAGGCCGCCGAGAAGGCCGCCAAGCCGGCGAAGTTCATCTTGAAGCTGTGAGTCCTGCGTCTCCAGCCCTTCCTGGCCTGCTTGCCGGCAACTGTCTCATCGCGCCCGCTGCGTCGCTTTGGCACCCAGTGCCTGAAGCGCACGCCTTGAACTGTCTGCGTGAGCCGGGCTGCGGCACCAGCGACCTGTTCAACACGAGCCACGGCGAAAAGATGCACGCTTCGGTGTTTTACGTCAATGGATGCAGGGAGGCACCGTGCGACGCTTGAGTGAAGAGCGCGTGGTGAGCGCGGTGGCGGGCTGGGCGCGCAGGTTCGACCTGGTGAACGACCCCGGCACGGACGACGTGGTTTCCTGGACCCCTGATGGCCGCAGGTGCGTGCCTCGCCCGCCCTTGCCGCCCGTCAAAGGCGGGCGCGCTGCCTGCGCGCGCGCTGGCGTGCGTGCCCCCGGACGCGCTACTCACCTGGACAGGGAGAGGCCTGCTGACCACCCGCTGTGCGCGGCGCGCGGCAGCTTTGTGGTGTGGCAACACGAGAAATTCGAGCGCGAGGTGCTGCCGCTTTGGTTCCCGAAGATGACCAGCTTGCGCCGCTTCAACAGGGAGCTCCGCCGCTATGTGCGTGCCCGGCACCAGCTCCCGCCCTGCGTATGTGCTGGCTCACGCACGCTTGCTGACACTGAGGCCGCGGCGTGGCGCAGGGCTTCGAAAACGCCGAATTGGACACCTCGAGGTATGCCAGCGGACTGGCTGGGTCCGCTGGCACGGGCGGCGCGAGCGGCAGCGGCGCGCACGAGCAGCGCACGCCTGCGAGTCGCAACCGGCCGCGCGTGGAGCAGGCTGCCCCTGGCGGCAGCGCCAGCTCACGAAACATTCCCATGTCCGGCGGTGCGCGCCCACCGCGCCTGGCTGCAAGCGCCTGCAACATGCTCTACCAGCGCCGGGCGTTGCGTGCGGCGGAGAGCACATGCTGCGCCTGTGCGTCAGCCGTGTCGTGTGAACCTGGGTGACCATGTCCTCTGTGTTTTGTTCCGGGCGCCTTTGAATCGCAACAGGCTGCCGCCCGCGGCCCTCAGAGTGGCAGGCAGTAGGCTTGATGTGCCCATGCCGCGCGCAATATTGCCAGCAGCTGGCCAGCTCTCGCCAGCTCTGGCCATCCATGGAGCACGTGCGTGCATGGCTGTGTCAGCGCCTGCAGTGACGTGCGCGGCGCGCCGCTGGCGCGCAGACGAGTCAGATGCGGAGCACTAGGAGCCCGAGGCCCCCAACAGGATCCTGGAGGACGAGCCGCTGGGCATCGAGGGCGCCGTGGAGGGCGCGCAAGCCTTTTGCGCACTCTCCATGCGCAGCCTTGATGACCAAGCAGATATGGATGAGGAGGGGCTGGGGCCGCCCGTGCCCTTGATAGCCAAGCACTGCGTCGGGGCGAGGCTGGGGAAGAGGCTGCGCAGGATGCGGCATTAACGCATAGCAGGCGGGCAGGGAGTATGTGGAGCTGTTTGGGACCTGGCTGCTACTCGCACGCCCTCCACCCCTCCAGGGCTCCCCGCTAGGAGCAGCTCCTGTTACAAATAGCTCGGCTGTAATCGTGGGCGGCACCACTCGCTGTGGGCGATTGGGGCCTGCATCACAAACAGGCGGTGCGGCCGGCGGCAGAGCGCAGGTTTAACAGGTAAAAGCAGGCCACCGCAGCAACCATGCGGGATGGTCGACTGCGCCTGTGCGCACATACGTGGTAACCAAGCGCCTCCAGCTTGGTGTTATACTGTATGGATGGGGTGCTTGACTTGTCAATGGATTGCATGGGCTTGCTTCTCAAATGAAAAGCAAAATACAAATAATATTTTGTACAAGAGGCATGCTAGTCGGGGCATGCTGCGCACTCTGGATGGCATGCTGCTGTCGGCCTGCCCCTGATGTTGCTGTCAGTGTTGCTGGGCTACTGCTCGTGCACCAAGCAAGCTGCGGATAGCATGTGAGCCTGCCCTTGGTCTTGCCGACATTCTTGCGAGCTGTTCCTAGTGAGCCCAGCAGTTTTTTGATTACATGCAGCTGTCATGTAGGCCCTTGTCTTGCTGCGCATATTGCTGGGCTGCTGCTAGTAAGTCTAGCAGGCGGTGGAGGGCATGCTGCCGCCGGGCGAAGTATGGTCTTGCGCAACATGTGCTGGGATGCTGATGCAACGTCGTCCCACATGCTACCTGGGCTGCTGGGTGCTCTTTGCGCGGCCTGCAGACGCCCTGTGCGCCGCCTGCAGAGCTTGCATGCTCATGCATGCACCACTGCAGCATCAGATGTTGGCACTGGGTGAGCATGGGCACTTCGAGTCAGTGAGACATGTGTCACTGAACTCTGAGCAAGCAAGCACCGGTCCTCTTTGCAACTTGCTGCATTCTCCGTCGGGTTTGCTGCAATCTTGGCTCACTTTGCTGCATACTCCATTGGATACATGGTGCAGTAGCACTGATGTAAGGGTTTGCTTTCAGTGCAATTACATGCGCATCGGTGTCTTCATAGCCTTATTAGCCTTCCACCAGCTGCCGCAGCTGAAATGGATTGTGGCTCGCCTGTGCAAGGTCGCGGCGGGCGGGTCTAAGGGACGTGGCGCGGTCCACACCTCTAGGTCCATGTATCGCATGTCCAGGAGGCGGTGCAGGGTGACGCAAGCGGATGCGGTCGGCTGGCATGCTGTTCCTCGGGGAGTCTGGAGACACAACTTACACCGGGCCGACACGCAGGGCACGCAGCAAAGCAGCGGGCTGCAGCACACACCTGAACACACGCGTCCCAGCCATCCCATTACTCTACCTCGCCTCTCCTACAAGCGCACAGCATACACAGCATGCACGCCGTGCCGCACTGCATCGCTCCCTGCATGCTCGAGTTACTTGGCGCCAGGCCGCTTGCTATAATGAAGGCTGAGACCCCTCGGTCAGGCGCACATGGCTTGCACAGGCGCCTGGGCGCTGCAGGCCCCTTGCTGGTCTACACCTGACTACGGTGCATGGCATGCACCTCTATTTTAATTGGCGTGCTGTACAGAGGACAGCAGCATGCGCTTGGGCATTGCCGCCGCAGTCCTCGACACAGCTGGCACACATGCTTGCCCGTCGGAGGACTAAACCTCATCAGAGGAGTAGTCCTCGTCTGAGGACGCCTTGCCGGAGGATGCCTCGTCAAAGGACTCCTCGTCAGAGGATGCCTCGTTAGAGGAACGCTCACAGGAGTATCCATCGTCGTCGGACGGGTACCCCGCAGCCTCCAGGGCGGCTCGAAACTTGCGGCTGCTGCGCCGTCCCGCGCCTCGGACATGGCTGTCCACAAGGCAAAGCACGCCTGCGCGTCCCCGCTGCAGCAGAGCAGACGTAAAGCCCAGGAGTGCCGCGCATGATGGGCCGCTCTCAGGGTACGCGGTCCAGAGCTCAAGGCCCTCCAGGCACGGGTGCGCGGCCGCGGCCGGAAAGCCTGAAGAGAACAGCACGCTGCAATTTGTGAAGCGCAGGGTGCGCAGGTGCGGGAAGCTGGCCAGGCTGCCCAGGGCGCGGGCGTCAATGCTGCCCCCGACCTCATTTTCAACTAGTGAGGGCCACCCGAGGCGCAGGTGCTCAAGACCAGTGAGCGCGCTCACGCCCCCAGGCAGCTGCCCAAAGCAGCAGCGGGACAGAGTGAGGCACTTCAAGCGCGAAGCGGCCAGGATGCACGGCGGAAAGGCTCGCAGGTTGGGCGCTCCCAGGGTCAAGTGCGTCAGAGACGCGAAGCAGCGCGCGCCGGCTTGGGGCATGCACAGGTTGTGCCCCACCAGGATCAAATGTGTCAGTGATGCAAAGCAGGGCGCGCTCAAGGGCACACCCGGGACCGGCACAGCGCTGCGCGGCATGCTGGCCAGGTCACCCTCGCGGGAATGGTGGCTGAGGCGGCGCAGCTGCGACAGCCGGCAGGGGAAGCGGGGAGCCGCAGGCTCGGGCACTCCTCCAGCTCCAGGCTGGTCAGGGCCGCCAGCGCGTCCATGCCCGGCAGCGCGGTCTCTCCGTCGCCCACAAAGTCGCACTCCCTGAACTGCAGACGAGCAAGCGCCGGCAGGCGAGCCCAGCCGGGCTCGCAGCGCAGGCCGCAAAACCCGTGCAAGCTCAGGGAGGTCAGCTGCGCCAGGCGCGACATGCTGGCGGGCAGCATAGCGTCCATGCCGACGCTCCACACCCTCAGGCTCAGCGCGCACAGCCGCGGCAGGCCGGCCAGGCCTGCCACCAGGTGCGAGAGGCTGAAAGTGGCCGGCCAGTCAGGCCTGTCGGCTCTGCAGGCCTCAAAGGTGAGGCTGACATCTTCCAGGGTGCGCACGCTGGCCAGCTCGCGCACCAGCGCCTCTGGAAGCTGGTCTCCCAGCCCGCCAAGCAGGGCGATGCGTGCGTGCAGGGCCTGCAAGCCCGAGCAGCGCGCCACGGCGCGCGCGGCCCCGGCCAGAAAGGCCCGGACGGCTGCTGCGGTTGGCGTGCGACGCGGGTCCGCGCTTAGGTATAGTCCTTTTATGGATGTCAGCGCAGGTAAGCTGGCCAGCAAGGTCGACAGCCGCTCGGCTCCCGAGTCGCATCCAGGCGCATCCTCCTCCGTTTCCCCTCCAACGCTCAGGTAGGCGATAGACGTCACAGCGTTGCCTTGCACCGCGAGCCACCGCCGCGCGCTGGCTTCCGCGTGCGTGCCTGCTGCAGTCAAAGGGTGCTGGTATGACCACCAACAAGCGAGTCCAGCGCTCAACCCCTGCTAAATTGAGTGGGAGCCCCAAGTGTCCACGCCATGCTCTGTGCACCAGTAGCAGGGTGAACCTTGTTGACACTATTGCAGAATGGGAGGGGCGTACCGGGGCGTCCGAGTGCCCGCCACAGCCTGGCAGCGAGGACACCGTCCAGCACGGTCCAAAACGGCTGTTCGAGCGCTTCCTTGAACCGCCTGCGAAGCGCAACGGGTCACAAGGACGGTTGCTGCAGGCTTGTGACTGCTTCCTATGTTATATGTTGTTTTGGCGCGCGCCTGCAGACTGTCGGCAGCAAGAAAGCTTGCGTCAGGCCGGATGGGCACCAGCAGTCATAGTCCTCGGCAAGGTGGACCGCGCACGCCTGCAGGACCTGCAGAGGCCGAGCAGCACACGTCAAAGGCAAGACAAGGTCCGTGCGTACAGAGCGCCGAGGCCCCTGTATCGACAGGCAGGGCGCAAGCTCCCCTGCACGTGCCTCTGCGGGGAGCCGGTCCAGGCGTAGAGCGGAAGGCCCGGCTGTGCCGTTGGCTTTGGCCTTGCGCACCACCATACTGCACTGCGGCGTACGGCGCAAAGGAAGTTTACACACGGCGCAGCGCACAAAGACGCTGCCTGTGGCAGAGACAACAGCGAGGGTTGATGCACAAGGTGGAAGTCTTTGCACAGCCGAGCTCGGGCTGCTCAGGCATACAGGCACTGCAGTGAAACTGCTGCCGCAGCGCAGAGCTCAAACAAGGGAGTCTTTGGGACGTTGCCTGCTTCCTGGCAAAGGAATCTGCAGCAAGGACCCTAATTGGCAGAGCATTGCCCCAAATGGGGGATTCCGGGTCCTGCCGCCGGTTTTTTCGTTGCGTCAGTTTTCTGGAGCGCCGGCGTTCCACAATAATATGGACTATTCAGTTGGACTTGCGCAGGCTGCCCGCTGCGTACCTAGGCTCTGCAGCAGCTGCTGGTGCAGGGGGCAATTAGCCTGTCACATATGTGAGCCCGGCTGAGACTGCAGAGCCGGGCCCACATAGCCACGCGAGCTTGGTTAAACGGCACACATACCTTACCATACTTCGTACAGCTCAGTTGGCGCACCGCGGCAACCGGTCAGCTTATTAAGCACACGCAGAAGGACAGTTCAAAGAGGAAGACTGCTCACCATCCAGGGCTTGGCAGTTACGTCCCATACAGAGGCGCTGCTCGTGAGGGGCACCACTGTTGCGCGGGACCGGCGCGACCATGTGGGCCAGCAGCACTAGTTCGCAACCGCAACCTGCTATAGCCGGCAATAATGCCCCATACGGTGCCAATGCAGGGGTCTTTATTTAAATTCCAGGAAGCAGGCAAATTTGCTTTGAAGTCCAGACATTGAAGCATTCCCTTTTTGAGCTCTGCGCTGCGGCGGCAGTCCCGTTGCGGAGGCTGGCCGCATGAGCAGCCTGAGATTGGCTGGTTGAGGCTTCCACCTTGTGCGTCATCACTCGCTATTCTTTCTGCCACAGGCGGCGTGTTTGTCACCTGCGTCGTGTGTAGCTTGCTTTGCTCCGCATGCCACAGCGCAGTATGCACGCGCGCGAGCTCACTGCTGATGGAGCAGCTGGGCCTTCAGCTCTACACCTGGACCAGCTCCCCGCAGAGGTGCGTGCAGGGGAGCTTGCACCCTGCCTGTCGCCGCAGGGCCGCCGCGCTAGGGGTCCCGCCGCGCCTCCAACGTGTGCTGCTCGGCCTCTGCAGGTCCTGCAGGCGTGCGCGGTCCGCGTTGCCTGCGGGTACACCACCGGAGGCTTGGCACAAGCTTTCTTGCTGCCGACAGTCTGCAGGCGCGCGCCGCACCTTCCAGCACAGGAAGCAGCCACAAGCTTGCCACCGCCATGCTTGGGACACGGTGCGTGTGGCAGGCGGTTCAAGGAGGCGCTCGAGCAGCCGTTCTGGAGCGTGCTGGAGTGGGAGCTTGCTGCCAGGCTGTGGCGGGCGCTCGGACGGCCCGGTACGCCCCTTCCATTGCTACCAGTACTACAACAGTGTCAACATGTTTTGCCTGCTACTGGTTCACAGGCGTGGCGTGGACACTTGCGCGTCCCACTCAAGTGAGCACTGGTTGAGCGCTGGACTTGTGTGTTGGTGGTTGTACCAGCATCCTTTGGCTGCCGCAGGCACGCCCGAGGAAGCCAGCGCGCGGCGGTGGCTCAAGGTGCAAGGCAGCTCTACAATGTCTATCGATCTCTTGAGCACCGGAGGAGATACGGAGGAGGATGCGCCTGGATGCGACCCGGGAGCCGAGCGGCTGTCAACCTTGCTGGCCAGCCTACCTGCGCTGACATCCATCAAACGTTTATACCTGCGCGCGGACCCGCATCGTACACCTACCGCCGCGGCCGTCCGGGCCTACCTGGCCAGGGCCGCGCGCGCCATAGCGCGTTGCTCGGGCCTGCGGGCCCTGCACGCACACATCGCCCTGCTTGGCGGGCTGGGAGACCAGGTTCCGGAGGCGCTGCTGCGCGAGCTGGCAAGCTTGCGCGCACTGGAAGAGGTGACCCTGAGGTTCGGGGCCAGCGAGGCCGACAGGCCCGACCGGCCGGCCGCTTTCAGCCTCGCGCACCTGGTGGCGGGCCTGGCCGGCCTGCCGCAGCTGCGCGCGCTGAGCCTTTCGCTCGGGAGTGTCTGCTTCAACGCCACGCTGCCCGCCAGCGTGTCGCGCCTGGCGCAGCTGACTCATCTGTGCCTGACTGGGGTTCGCAACTTGCGCTGCGAGCCCGGCTGGGCGCGCCTGCCGGCGCTTGCACGTCTGCAGTTTCGGATATGCAACTTTGCGGGCGACGGCGAGGCTGCGCTGCCGGGCATGGACGCGCTGGCGGCCCTGACCAGCCTGGAGTTGCAGTGCTGCCCCAGCCTGCGGCTGCTCCCCACGTCTTTGTGGCGGCTGTCGCAGCTGCGCTGCCTCAGCCATCAAGCCCACATGTGGGACGACGCTGCCGGCGTGCCGCGCAGCGCGCTGCCGGTCCTGGGCCTGCCCTTGAGCGCGCCCTGCTTTATGTCTCTGACGCACTTGGCTCTGGCAGGGCACAACCTGCGCATGCCCCAGGGCGGCGCGCCCGGCTGCTTTGCATCTCTGACGCACTTGACCCTGGCGGGGCACAACCTGCGGGCCTTTCCGCCGTGCATCCTGGTCGCGACGCGCTTGCAGTGCCTTGATCTGTCTGACTGCTGCTTTGGGCAGCTGCCTGAGGGCGTGAGCGCGCTCACTGGTCTCGAGGCGCTGCACCTCGGGTGGCCCTCACCCGGTGGGGTCGCGATGGAGGTCGGGGGCAGCACTGACGCCCGCGCCCTGGGCAGCCTGGCCAGCTTCCCGCACCTGCGCGGCCTGAGCTTCACAAACTGCAGCGTGCTCTTCAGTTCAGACCTTCAGGCCGCGGCCGCGCATGCGCGCCTGGAGTTCCTTTCGCTCACGACCGCATATCCTGAAACCGGCCCATCGTGCGTGGCACTCCTGGGCTTTGTGTGTGCTCTGCTGCAGCGCGGACGCGCACGTGCGTTCTTCCTCGCGGCCAGCCGCGTCCGAGGCGCGGGGCGGCGCAGCAGCTGCAACTTCCGCGCCGGCCTGGAGGCTGTGGGGTACCCGCTGAGAGTTGATAGGAGGGTGGTGTACAGAGATGATGATGAAAGCATGGAGGACAGCGATGATACAGACGACCTCGACGGCGATGCATGTTTCTCTGACGAGGAGTCATGTGACGAGGAGTAGGCAGTGTGCGCCGGGCAGGCGTGTGTGCCAGCTGTGTAGAGGACGGCGGCAGCAGTGTCCGAGTGCATGCTGCTGTCCTCTGTATGCCACACCAGTTCGGACATGATTGCATGCGATGCATCGTAGTCAGGTGTGGACCAGCAAGGGGCCTGCTTCGCCAAGGCGCCAGTGGAAGCCGTGTGCGCCTGACCGAGCGGTCTCTCAACATCTTAGCAAGGTGAAAGTACTTGCACATGCACAGCAGGGTATGCCACAGGCATGCATTCTGAAGGCTATGGCTTGGGATGATCTGCATGCTTGCTCCCCTACCTACGCAGCTTGATATTAACACCACACCAACAGGTGGCTCCTACCTGTACAGGCCATTGCAGACGGTAATGAAGCTTGGCGGCGGCATGCAACAGGATGAGCGGACCGCCTTCAACCAGGCAAGAGCTCAAGACCCTGGGCAGACCCAACCAGCCTGCAAGTACGAACGACCCTTACTGCTAGCAGGAGGGACAGCTAGAAGCTTTCCAAGGAAGGCGACTTAGTCTGGTGTAAGGCCCGGCAGCATCCATGGTTGCCAGCAAGCCCGCCCGTCGGCAGCATCAAGCCAGTGTATCAGAAAAGCTTGGCGCATTGAGGTAGTGCATGCAGGGACCCCGTGGCCTATGAGCACACTTGCATGCCCTTGCGCCCGCACATTTCTGAACAGGTTGTGTGTCCTCAGTTATATCTTGTTCTTCACCGGCGGCCTGTGGGCCTGGATGCTCTACTTCGGCCTGCTGTTCTACGGCGGATGGGTCGTCCGTGCGCTCCTGATACTGTGTGCCCCCTGCGCTCTGGCATTAGCCGGACTGTGCGCGGAGCGTGTTGAGGAGCGGCGAGCTGCACGCACAGGTACCTGGCATTCATTGTCGCCGGACCTGGGAAGTACGGGGGGCGCGCAGCGTACGAGGGCTCCTTTCCGGGCGTGCTCAGGGGGTGCGCCCACTGACCGCTCAGGGCATGGAATGCATCAGCCCGCTCTGCTTTCCACCACGCTCGGCGCCCACGGACGGCCTGTGGCAGCTTGTCCACGAGAGCCGCGCCGCGCCTGGAGGCAGGTGTGCCACCACGGTGAGGCAGACGCACTGCGTGGAGGCGAGCGCTGCAGTGTCGTCGCGTACCTGGCCCGGGGACGGCCAGGCTCTGCCTGACCCGCGATACACAGGAAAGTCAAACTCGCAGGTCGACGGAGCTCGGGCCGGGCGCGCCGCGCAGGCTGCCCAACTGGAGGAAGTGCGCGCAGTACTGCCCGATGACGCTGGTCAAGACGGCCGACTTGGACCCCGACAAGTCGTACCTCTTTGGCTTCCACCCGCACGGCGTCATCTCCATCTCCGCCTTTTGCACGTTCGCCACCGAGGCGCTGGGCTTCTCGCGCACCTTCCCCGGCGCGCCCCGCCCCGCCCCGCCCCGCCCCCCGCATGCGATGCAGCATGCCGCCGCCGGCTCGCTGGCGCCACGCGCGTCTTGCTGAGCAACTCAGAGCGCGGGCGCAGGCATCACGCCGCACATGCTGACGCTCGTGCAGAACTTCTAC
>JAABUV010001625.1_pt1 | contig 32282 bp, 51 predicted proteins | sample 5559971 | NCBI WGS metagenome assembly JAABUV01 (sample SAMN10711881, study PRJNA513362) | rock metagenome | isolation source: Antarctica rocks | place: Antarctica: Victoria Land, Knobhead nord | collected 2015-12-19
CGACGCATTCACAGGCTATCCTGTTCAGCAAACAAATGGCAACCATCCTTGCACAGCCAGGCCAAGGTCATAGCGTGGCAGCAGCACTCACAGACTACAGTCGCACACCCCTACTCCAGCCCCTGCAATCAGGCAGTGATGACAGCCGCACTCACGCGCAAAGCACCCGGGGGCGTGCTCACGGTCCACGCTCCCTGCCAGCCCCCCCGTGCCAGGTGCACGCACCGGGAACATGGTGTGGCGTGGAAGGCGCAGGGCCCTCCTCCCCCGCGCCGCTCTGGTCGCTTGGCCGGCGCGCCAGCACGCTCTGCAGCGCGCTCTGCCCGCTTTGCCGCCGCGCCGCCGCCTTCTCAAAATGCAGCGCCGAGACTATTGGCAGCGCCACACGCTGCCATGCCAGCCGCGCCTGCTCAGGGTTACCTCCTGCGCGGCCGCAGCCCAGTGTCACAGTGCGACAGCAGACAGTTTAGGCCAAACCGCAGTGCTTGCTTGCCAGCTCTAAAGCCTGAAGCACCTGCACTGCTGCCTGATCACGCCAAGCATAGCGCCGCTCAAGACCGGTATGCCCCGGTGCCCAACGAGACCTCAAACAGAGGTCCAGCCTGACGATGTCGCGCGCAGTGAGGCATCGAGTATGCGGTGACAGCCAAGTGCACACCGTTCGGGGGTGGCGCTCTGGATGCAGGCAACGTGCCATGCTCAGGCGTAACTCCTCCGCCCTCCAGAAGCTCCACCGCATCCTGCCGCACGCACACAGGTCCCAGCTAGCTGAGCAAGCTGCTGCCGCAGCGGTGCAGACAAGTGCACACATAGCGGGCCGTTCCAAACCAAGCCAAGCGTCGGCGCGCCTGGACCGCCTGCGCACTTATGCCGGACAGGTTGCGCCGGCGCTGCGAGTTGTTGAGCACGCGCGACGAGGCCAGCAGGCCGTGGTGCCCCACTTGGCCTGCCGCGCCATTGAAGCAGTTGCAGGCACACATGTGCAAACAGGCCCGTTGCAGGCACTGCCAAGTGAGGCTGTGAAGCTGTGACGCGGTCTGGACAGGTTCCGAAAGCGGTGTGCTCCCAATGCTTACCCGGATTCCAGGAGCTGGCACGCTCTGCGCCCTCGCCCGCGGGCGCATTCACATCCAGCGGCACTGCCGCGCCCCCGTCAAGCGACGGCTGGTTTGCGTCAGACAGCCGCGCTCGGCGCGCGCTGGATGTGCGCGTCAGCGTCTCCAGGCGATGCAATGCGCGGACGGCCGCCCGCGCCCTCTGCATGGGCTGGCTGAACTGGTCCTCCATCGCCCTGCACCTCTGCTCAAGCACGGCGCTGCCTCTGTGCGATGGGCCTTCAGGCCGTCAATCTGACTCAATCAGCTACGGCTTGTGCCTTGTAACCTGCTTGAACCTGAGGGGGCGTGCTGCTCCTGACGCAGTTCCAAATGGCTCCTGGATCAGTGGATACTCGTGGCGCTGTTGGGAGTGCGGCAAGGCTGCCGGTGCTGCTGCACCCGTGCGCCTGCTTGCACTTTGCCAGCAAAGGCAGCCCCGTCGGACAACAACGGGCACGTCTCCGTTGTCTCACGTTGCCCCCTCTGCGCATCTGGAGGATAGAACGGGACGATTGCTTCAGCGGCTTTCGGTACTTCTGCGACATGTGCGGTGCGGTTATGTCCCTCTTTGATGTCTCATGTGCAGTGCGCCGCTGAGCTCAGCAGGGCGTGATGAGGCTCTTCGTGCAGGCAACGGGTGCGGCGTCGTCCCCTGCGAGACGTGCGGCGCGTTTGGCACAGTAGCGACGCGGGTGTGTTCCCCATCCCTGCTCCCCCCTGCTGCCCTGCCCGGTCTGTTCAGCACACCAGGTGCTGGATCAGCACAGCCATCCCTGGTGTTCCTCCCGACCCGCCAGAGTCGCGCAATCAGACCAAGGCTGGGCTGCGGACTGCGGCAGCCCGGAGGCGCCGGCGAGGCCTTCTACATCGGCATGGCGCGCTGCCGCGCGTGCAACGGCTGCGGCCTGGTGCCCTGCATGCTATGCGCCGGGTGGGAGGACCCGATGCTGCCGCCGGATCCCGAGCACGGCCCGGTGCCGCCGGCGGGCGCCTACTTTGGCGGCACCGACACGCTGGCCTGGCTGGAGCGCTTCCCGGAGCCGCAGGCTGCGCGGCGCGGCCAGCCAGCCGCGCACCGGACCGAGCAGGCGGCCGCGGGTGGCGCGCGCGGGGCGGCGCCCGGCGAGGCGCCCGCGGGGCCGGAAGAGTGGCTAAAGCGCTTCCTGGACGTCAAAGCGCGGCTGCGGCAGCGCCGCGCCGAGGGTGGCGCACACGGTGGGGAGGCTGAGCAAGTGAGGGCTCAGCGGCCCCGGGGCCGCCCCCGCAAGCAGCCGCGCCCGCCAGCAGACTAGCGCGCCTGCGGCAAGCGTAGTCGCCTGGTGCCTGGGCCAGCATATGCGGCATGCGCAAGCAAGGCCTGCACCCCGCGCCTCGCGGGACGAGGCCGGCGGCGGCGCGGCAGCTTCTGCAGCCTCCTGGCGTGCGCGCGGGGTACCTTTGGACACGGCAACGCGCGGGCAGGCGCGTACCTGGGCCCTCCAGAGAGGGCTGCGGAGAGCCTGACCTGCAGCCGCGGGTGGGCGCAGCCGCACTACCGGACGCAGAGCGTCTTAATCAGGAAAGTAGCTCCTTTGTTGACAGTCTTGTTGAATCTATCACAGCCCGCCGCATCACGTTGGCGGAGCGTCTTTGCAGCCATCCTGCTTCCGCCCCTGCTTGTGAGTCGCTGCATGCGGCGGCGATGCGCTGCGGGCGCGCGAGACATCGCGCCCGCTGAAGATGCGCCTGCCCGTACATCACCAGGGCCGCTGCCGCCGTGCTGGGCGGGCAGTGGTGTATGGCCCCCCAGCCACTTGCGGATAGCCCCACAGCCTCCGCATAGTCACCCCTGCAACGCGCTCGCCCCTTGCAGCATGTCCCTTACAGAAGTATGCTACGCAGGCCCGGTGCTGGGGACCTGTGCAGACGTGTGCAGCTGCGATGCGAGCTGCTTTGCAAGCTCCAGTGATGCAGATGACCAACGCGGTATGCGCCATGCAATGCAGTGCGTGGCATTCGTTGGCTTGTAGTTGAGGCCGCTGCCACTGACATCTGGCACCGCTCTGGGCCAGTGTGGCAGTGCACCATGAGTCATCTAAGATATACTTTCTAGCCTGTGCAGGGCATAAGCTTGCACGTGCTTCTGGGATGTCTTGACACCCGGCTAAGCTAGCATGATTGCGCTGCCAAGCATGTCGTTAGGCTCTCTGCCACATTTGCAGTGTCCCTGGCGCAGCATCTGCATCTCATGCTCAGGCAGGCTTGGGCTGCGCAGGTTCTGCAGAGGCCGGCGCCATGCGCGCCACCCGCAGCATGGACCTGCTGTAGCCCCTGCTGTGCTGCGCCGCGGTGCGTGCGGCAGCACCCACGGCACATGCGGGAGGCTTCGCGGCGCCGGCGAGCACTATTAGCTGCCTCGCGCTGTTCTGCAAGCTCCGTCACAATGGCCTGCGCCCACGCGCGCATGCCCGGAGCTGAGCAGCACATGGAGACAGGGGAGGCTAGGAGATAGGGAGAGAGGAAGGACTGGTTGGCCGAGCGCACCAGGCACGGATGCCTTGTTGGCATGCATGCGCCACACATGCACTGAGCCACAGCTTATAGCAAGAGTAGGGGTCTTGGTCGGTTTGCCAGGACAGATAGCGATGTAATCAGGACAGCGATGCAGATGTTGCGCTGACATGATACACCTGCCGCCCCAGCTGTGCAAAGCGTAAGTGAGGAGGAAACTGCCGGGACCTGTGCATGCAGCCCAGATGCCAGCCAACGGTGGGCCAGCCGGCCCTGCCAGGGACGCACCAAGTCTGGCTGCAGCAGCGCCAGCTTGGGCAGGTCGTCATTGGTTGCCCATTGACCGGCTTCAGGCTCCATTCCCGCCTCCAGCGCATCTGCACATGCATACACACCCTCTTTGCTGCACTGCAACTCTTGGTTCGCTCTGTGCGTGCCGGCAGTGAACCTCTTTTGCATGCAAGCCCTCGCTGGCCTGAGATGTTGCTTCCACGCTTTGTCAAACCGCATGTGCAGCCTTCGTTAAGCTCAACATTTGGGCCGCACCAGCTTCGGTCATGCGCGTCCAAATGCCGCAGACCGCGCAATCAGCCACCCACACAGCCACAAACTTCCGTCCGCGCTCAGGCTGCGCGGTATTAGGCCGTAATGTTGCCGGAGTGTCATGGCATTGTGGTCCCTTCTCTGGCCATGCCGCAAAGCAGCATGTTCTGCATTCAAGCTGAGCTCGTGCAGGCTCTGAGCCAAGCACTCCTGGTATGGTGAGTTGGCAGTCCAGCACAATCGTGACATAGGAGCCCCGCCCTCTTCCTCAAGCATGCAGCAGGGTGCAGCACAGGCATGGCGTAATACGATGCACTGACTCATTTAAGGAGATGCGCAATACGTCCACGCAGAGGACACTCCGGGGTTCACAATGTCCTGCGGGAGTGCCTGGCCTGACGGGGCGCACACCAGCAGCAGCATGCCCGGCCCCATGCGCAGCCCATCAGTGAACGCGCCGACAAACACGTCGCCGCCGGGCGCGCGCATGCGGCCCAGGCCGTTCCGCTCGCCGAGCGCCCACGCGCCCTCGTAGCAGGAGCCATCCCGGAAGCTCATGCGGCCCTTGCCATGACGGCGGTCCGCGCGCCAGGCGCCTGCGGGCGCCGGGCTCATCATGCGGTGCGGGCACCCGCGACCTCTTCAGGTCAGCGCTCCCAAGCCTGATTCAGACTAGAATTGTTACAGCATGCACACCCATATTTGCAGCCAGAAGAAGACCCCACCAGTGAGGTGGGGTGGCGCGGAGTTGCCTCTGCTGGCCCTGCATCATCCAGCAGAGCCGCGCGCACCGCTGTACACCTCGCCGCTGGGGTACCCCTCCGTGCCCTGCCCATGCCGGCGGCCCCGGCGCCACGCGCCCTCGTAGCGCTTGGCGCCGCCCTGCGCCCCGCGTGCAGCGCCCGCTTCTCGCGCATGTGGAGCGCGGCCGTAGCGGCTGGCAGAGCTTGCAATGGGATGCCGCTTCACCGTGGGGCGGCTGGCAGAGCGCGCTTGCAGAGGACCGCAGGGGTCGTTGTGGTGAGCAGATCCATACATACGCCATGCCTTGTAAAGCTGGCGCCAGATAGGCATGACAGCTCGCCTCTCCAGGCCCCAGGCCCCAGGCCCCACGTAAGCTGGGACCCGGATGTCGAGCTCGCATGGAGCACCGCAGCCTTGCATCACCAGCCGGCCAGGCTCAGCTGGCGGACCACATCCAGCAATGCTGCCATGCAATTGCACAAGCTGCCACTGGTCGGCCGACACTGCAACGCACCGTACGCATCACCCATGCACTGATATCCTCCGACCCACCTGGTCCGTACATCCCGGTGCGAGCTCTGCGAGGGCAAGCGCTGACACCAACAATGCGGCCTGGACAAGCTGGGGCGCACCTCCAGGTCGAACAGGCTGCCGTGGCCGCTTGGGCGCGCCGCTAGGACCTGCCCGACGTAGCGGCTGGTGGCGTCCTGCAGGCAGCCCGGCTGGTGCCCGCGCCCCGCGCCTGTGGACGCTCTGGCGCCTGCTCAGCTGTCCCAGCATTGCCTGCAGCGCATCAGAACCATAGAGTGCATGCAGCAGGGACACAACAAGTGGTGCGTGAGCCAGGATACGAGGTCTGCTCAACATGCACTGCTGCAGCAGCGCATGCACTGCTGCAGCAGTGCATGCGCTGCATGTCCGCTTTGGAAAGGGCTGGTGGGCGCATACACACTGGCCACACAAGTACTACATTCATCCTATCATCATTACGCGCATCACACCACCCAGTCTGAACGACGGCAGAGGCTGACGTGCGTGCCCTGCGGGGGCGCAGTCAGCGGCTCGTTGCGGTGACGCAGGCAGAGCGGCGGCGGCGGCGGCCGCTCCCGCTGCGCGAGGCGCACTGGCGGCGGCGGCGCGGCCGCGCGACACAGGAGCAGGGCGCTGGGGCCCTGCACCAGGCGGTGCTTGGCGGAGGGCATGCGCGACAGGGGCCGCATCAGCGCGCGGCGCGCCGCATGCGGCGCCTCCCCGGCTGCCTGCGTCTGCTGGTCGGCTGGCGGCGCGCCGGGTGCAGGAGAGCCAGCTCTCAGCGCTCGCCACGGCGCTGGAGGCGGAGGTGCTTGCGTGGTGCTCAGGGGCGGCAGTTGTGCGGCCCATTGCATCGGGCCCGTCATGCGACGGCGCGCTCCACAGCGCAAGCTCGCCAGCCGAGTCGCCAGGCTCATGGCTGGGGCTGCAGGCGCCCTCCTGTTCGGGCGCAGCTGGCGCGGCTCCTGCTGCGCTGGGCTGGTCACCTGGCAATGTGCTCTGCGGTGCAAGCCCTACGGCATGCGCGCCAGATGCAACGCTGAAGCTACCCGCATCCGGCAGCTGGTCGGGCGGTGCCAGCTCGGAGCAGGATGCATGCGGTCCGCTGCGCGCTGTGATGGTCGAGGCAGCGCTTGCGCGTGCTTGGGCAGCGTCACCGGGCGGGGCCAGCTGCTTTGCAGAGTCTATGCCCAGTCTGTGGCCCTCCATAGGCTGCACTATTGGTGTACTGCCTGTCCGGGCGATGGCAGGCGGGCAGGGCAGGGCCAGCGCGGCGAGCTCAACAGAAGTCCGACGCCACTCAGGGGGTCCTCGAGAGACTGGCCCGGGTGAGGCCGCTGGGCAGTGTGGCGCCAGGCGCAGGGGCGGCGCTGGTCCTGTTCAAGCCACGCTGTAGGTGCCGACGCTACCTGCCCAGCTCAGAGCGACCTCGGTGGTCTGGAGCGCGCTGCGCGATGAAGGCGGTGCCCAGAGCCTGGCCCCGGATAGCCGCTACGGCACTGCGGAGGCAGCGCTAGGCGGTGGGTTGGCAAGCAGCTTCGCGCAGGCGTGAACGTGCTGGCTCAAGTAAAGCAGTTAGCGCTAGCTGGCTGGCCAGTGCCCAGGGGGCCACGATGGCTGGGGGCACACCCAACCAGCGCGTCTGTTGCTTCAACGGTGCTTGCGTCAATGACCTCCTTGTGAGTGCGTCTTGCCAAGGAGGTTTCTAACGCGCGCCTCGCACAATTGCAGGTACAGCCAAGTGCTGAACAGCAAGCTATAGGACAGGCCAACCTCCTAGCTGTAGAAGTTACGTGTGGAGCAGGTGCAGAGAGGGAGCCTGCACATACCATAGAAAACTCCAGAAACCCGCGACATAACGCAGACAGGCAGGCCAGCGCCCACAGCGCGCTCCTCCTCGCTCGTAAAGCACGGGCCTGCGTGGAATATCACAGAGCATGGGCCTGCGTAAGCCAGCAAGCTGCTAGGCTGTGAACTTCCGCTTCGCTCCTCTGCGCTGCCTCCTTTGCCGCTTATTGCCCTCCTTGTCATCGTCGTCAGATGCGGCCTCTTCCAGCAGGTCAACTGCATAAAAGGCAAGGCTCTGTCAGGCGCCAAAGTTGCAGCTCGCAAGGTAGCTATGAGCTCAAAAATGTGAGTTTGCAGCGCACCGTCATCTGCTGTGCTCACGTTGTTGCTCGCTAGGTAGGCGTTTAGATGCTTCATCGTTTGTTCTCGCAGCAGCTTGATGGAGTGCGAGACCTTGCTGTTGTCTGCGTGCGTCAGCACTTAGTGTGCAACCAGTTGCTGCATGCACCAGTGCTTGGCCAGTCCCAGCAAGCCGTGCGCACCTGCGCCTGGTACTGCTATGCGGACCTTCTCACCTCCCAACACCAGGGACGCCGTCACAGCGCCTCTCATACGGAGCAGCTTTTCCAAGCAGAGATCTACCAAGGCCTTGCACTAGTGGCGGATTTGTTGTATCACTACAGTGTTTCTATCCTGGCACAGCAACTGAAACAGCTCGGGGCAGAGTATGTTTCCTGTGTACAACTGTATCGCACAAGCCATTCATCCGCTGCTGCCTGTATTCCATAATTATTTCATAATCCACAAATGGACCACAATTCGATACGCACACAAGTCCAGTGGTGGGCGACGAGAGTTCTTCGATGTAAAGTCCTCATCGGTGCGGCTTACCTGCTGAGCAAGGCAAACACCAGTGCCTGTAAACAAAGCATAGAGAAGCTGCTCAATGGGTTGCGTGTCGTTCAGTCAAATTCACATCATGTACATCATTAGTTTCATCTCCTCATCTCAATCGTCTCATCCAGCTTCACCAGGCAGAGTGCTATCAACAACCAGGAGCACAAGCAGTCTCGACACTCCTAGGTCTCTGCCTTCCCCTATTCTCCAAAAATATGCCGTCGCCACAGCAGGCCGAGCGGGGCCAGGCACCCTCGCGCTTGGCCCCGAACTTGGCCATCTGGCGACAGCGCCCTCACAAAAAACCCACCACACTAGTGCCCTTGGCTGGCAGCCCCTCTGTAGTTCAAAGGCTACTACCATCCAGAATGAATCACGCCAAAATACCCACCACACACTCTGCGCTGCATCTGCACGTCTACCGCCCTAAGGCGCACTGGAGGGCCCAATCTGCCCCAGCCAAACGAAGCTGCATAGCAGCCACGGCACAAACCCCACGGATGGAAAACGTGAGGCAGAGCAGAGGTGTCAACAACAGCGGCTAGGGCACAATTACGTGTTGGCGCCCTGCGTGATGTCCTTCTCGACGTTGGCGAACAGCTGCGCGGCAGGCACAGTCGGAAATCAGCACACTATTTCATAGTGTGCTATTTCATAGGGTTAACTCGAGTCCCAGACCTTGAATAAAAACAAACGTGCTTGTTGATGTCCACACCAAATGGACCACAAGCACGCACAACGCAGTGAGGCGCAGCAGGCACAGGGGCGCACGTGCTCAAAGATCTCGTCCTTGCTGACGAGCTCCTGGGCGACGAACGCGGCAATGGCGATCATAGCCAGGCGGCCGTTGTTCAGCTCCTTGGACTGCATGTCCTTGCGCTCCTTCGGGTCCTCAGGCAGCAGGCCGAGCGGGTCAAAGCCCAGGTTGCCCATCTCGTAGTCGTCGCGCAGCTGGTTGAACTTGGACGACCGCGGCTCGGCCCAGCCCAGGCCGACGCGGTACGACTCTGCGAGCGCGATCGCAAGCAGCAGCGGCAGCCAGAAGACCGCGCCCTTGGACTCCACCTGCTGGAAGTGGTTGATCGCGGGGCCTGCGCAAGCGAAGCGGCGTCAAGATGCCGCACCAAAGATGCGGGAACGCAAACGAGGCAGCATCAAGATGCCACCTGAAGATAAGGGGATAGCGCACAAAGCTTAGTAACCACGCTTGGCGCACCAGCTTGGCATTCTACAACCAGGGTGCCGCAGCAAACTGAGAGCACGTTACAAAGTACACTTATGTGACCATATCAAATCGCATTGTGTCATCCACTGCATCAGCAACCAAGGATATGCTTTGCAGCGGGCGTGCAGGGGCGGCGCAGCTCTGCTGCGATCGCACAGCAGGGCGCACCAGTCACTTGCGGGAAGAAGGGCGAGGAGAAGTCCTCGACCTGCTCGCCAACAATGAAGCCCAGCGCGGCCAGCATGGCCACGCGGCCGTGCGTGACCTCCGACTCGCGCCAGCGGCGGACCTCCTGGACACTGGTGGCGTTGGCCAGCAGGTTCGCGGGGTCGAAGATGTTGGGGAAGGGGTCGGTGACACCGGGCAGCGTCTTCGCGTCTGCGCAAGCCCGAAAGCGCACCCCAATCTCAGCACGGGCCCCCCTTCTTGGAGCTGGCCCTGAAAGGAGCCGCAGGCCATTGGTGCCAACCTCCATCTGACTGCCGCGCCAGAACCAAGCAGGGATGTACACAAAGAGCACATGCGCCATGGCAGCCGCGATCCAGCTTGAACCACAGGGGCGTGAGCGCACAGTCCATGATGGACTCCGGCGTCACTTGGGCGTCCGGCGCGGCCGGGTCATTGACGCGCACGCGCACGGAGCGCGGCTGCTGCTTCGCGGGGGTGGCGCGCGAGAACGCGCCGCACACGGGCATGCGCACAGACGACATCATCGCGGCGGCCATCGTGATTAGCTGGGTGAATGAAAAGTGGCGTGCGTCGAGCGTGAGAAAGTCTGCGATGGCGACGTGTGTGGACCGCGCTCCTCGCTGACAGGGTTCTGTTGGTGGTTACACCCCCACACAGACGTGGCGGCGCGGATGCGGCCCCTCTACGGAAGTGAACGTCCACATGATGCCCGTAGGCGCATGGCAGCACCGTAGCACTTACTCACATCTGGTGGCAGAAGTGGACGGAGTCCGGGAGCCAATGCAGCGCTTGCGCTCCTCCTTGAGCAGCTGTCAGAGCGGCCCGCGGCTGCTGCAGGCCTTGGAGCGCGTGCATGATGCCGCGCTGCAGGGCGAGCTGGCGGCAGCGGTCGCGGCGCTGCTCAGCGAGTACAGCGCTGAGGGCAGAAAGGGTGGGTGCGACGCAGTGCTGGCACACCATCAGGCCGTGCGCTTAAGTCTGAGGATTGGCGAATGCCGTTTGCAGGCGCTCCTGTGCAGGCGACTGCCGGAGCTGCGAGCGCCGACTTTGGCGCAGCGCTGGCCGTTGTGGAGGCAATGATGCTTGTCACGCCCAGGTGGGTCAACCAATGTGCCCCCGTCCCGCGCCAGAGTTGCATGCATGCCCATTTCTTGTTCTGTTGCTGCTGTTTGAAATGACGCTCATGCCGTGAGAGGTGAGGCTGGTAGCGAGGCCCTCCCCGTCTGCTGACTGCTTGGAAGGGCGCCGGACCCTGCTTTGCAGGGGCCGGCACGCACTTGCCTTCTTCCCGGGCCACTGCGTGCTGCGGGCGCCAGGCAAGCCCGACGTCCTCGTGCCATACCAGTCCATACAGGAGATAGCGGTGCGGTGCGCCGCTCGCCCCGCCTCTCACCATGGCGACAGAAGTGCACAGAAGCGCTGACCTCGAGGGCGCGCAGATCATTGACAGCATCCCTAATGACACTAAAAGCCGCGTGCTGGTCTTCCTGCACCTGGCGAGGTGCGCCAATGCTGCCACGACAGAGCACAGCGGACCAGAACCCAAGTCTTATTGTGTTAGCGGTGTGAGACTCGGCAACGAGGCTTGGCCTGCAGCAATGCACTCGCTCTTGTGCCTTGCGCAGCTGCGTTCGCGATTGCGCAGCAGGGAGGCCTGACCCGCGAATGTGTCTTGCTCATCGGTGTGACGCCGCCGCTTTGGGCCCTGGTGCAGGGACGCCGCGGTCACGCGCGGCAAGAGCCAGCTGCCGGCGATCGTCCTTCAGGCGTGCTGCCTCTCACGCTCAGATGCACTGCATGCGCGCGAGTCTGGAAAGCTCCAGACTCACTACACAGGATGGGCAGCACATGTGATACGTAGTGATGCTGAGCCTGAGCCCGGGGCCGCGCAGACGAGCGCGGCCACCGTGCTGGACATGCCCTCGCCGGCGGGCGGAGGCGCGCGGCTGGCGGGGCCCGCGCCAGTCGTGCTGTGCCAGGCGTTCGGGTAGCGGTCCCGCACTCGGTCCACGCCCTTGCGTGCTCAGGCTGGGCGGGTGTGCAACATCGCAGGGCACGCTGCCCACCGAGAGCGGCTGATCAGTATCGCAGAGCGCAAGTGTTTTCACACGGCGTTCCACAAAATACGAGGTGAGCGCGCAGCTGGGGCGCTGGGCTGCCGTGGCAAGCATGCCTGGGACAGCGCGCCAGCGCCCGCGGCACGGGCTCTGCTGCCAGGCCTCCCGGCCCTGATGTCATGACCGGGCAAGGCAGCGAGTGCGCTGGCGCGCCTGGCGCAGGCTGCTGGGCGTGCCGCCGTCGAGCTTCTGCGCGCCCTCCCCCGACGTCTTCCGCAGCAGCGCCGGCCAGCTCGGCGTCAGCGCCGTCGTCAAGGCGCGCCGGCCGATGGTCCCGCACCGGTGCAGGTCGGGACGTCAGGCGGCGGGACGTCAGGCTGGCAGTGCTGCATCGCGTGCTGCTTAGCTGGCTGCCTCGGCTGCCACAGAATGTATTTGACGGTCGCCGTAGGGCCTGCAACTCTGAGCGAGCGGCGCTGAGAGCACGCGCAGAACTGCGAGCAAGCAGTGCCGTTGGCAGGCATGCACAGGCGCACGGCGTGTGCTTGCCCGTCGGTGCTTGACATGACAAGGTGGCCACAGGTGAGCCAGGGCTGGCTCTTCCCCATGGCCACGGCGATCTGCTTCCTGGAGCGGGTGCGCGCACCGTAGCCGATCCCAATATTCCATCTCAGGCGCATGTACACATGCAGGGGATAGCGCTGTGGCGCGCACATAGCAGGCCGCCCTGTCTGGAGGCCAACTGCCCCACCCTTAGGCGCACGTGCACATACAGGGGTAGGCATTGTGGCGCGCACTCAGCAGGCCGCACTGTCTGAGATCACTGCTGTGCTGCCCTCCCCTCCGGGCGTGCTGCCACTGACAGAGCGGCGCGCGCGCGCGCAGCCGGCGCTGCTGATCCCGCTGTCCGGGCTGGGCAGCGTGGAGTTTGCGCGCGCGGCCGGCACGTCCAGCACCTTCGACCTGGTGCTGCATGCGCGGGACGGCGCTGCGCACGAGGCGCGGATACACCGGTGTTTTGTAAGGGCGGGCGCAGTGTTTCCCGTGCACCCTGTCAGCGCCAGCACAAGCCTTACGTTGCTGTGCTGCATGTGTGCATGTTGGGTGAGACGCAACACACTTCGTGTCGCATGTAGGCAGGCAGAGCGGTTCCTCTGCTCGCGGCGGCTGCCGTCAGCGCATCTTGTTAGCAACACGTGGGGGACGACGCCATCCTCTCGCTGCGCCAGGAGTGCACGGGATGTCATGGAAATACTGCTGACAGGGGTATTGATGGCATGCGCGTGCGAGCGGTGGCGCCTGGTAGCATTGGGTGGTGCGCGCCCTGCCGGGTGCAGGCACCCCGTGTCAGCAGCAGGCCGCGGCGCGCAGTTCACGAGCATCCCTCGCGCGGAGCTCACGGGCCTGGCGGCGTATGTGGCCGAGCGGCGGCTGCCCGTGGGTGCCGCAGACGTGGCCGCGGCGGCCGCGGCGCGTGCGCATGATGCCGTGAGAAGCCCTGCCGGCGAGGATGATGAAGACTCAGAGGAGGCGCGCGCCCCGGCTTGTACAGCCAGCCGCAGCGCCTTGAAGCAGCACAGGTCACGTCAAGCTGCATGCTTGGCAGGCGCATGCGTCAGCATGGCTGAGGGGCAGCGACTGGCGGTGCTGCAGCAGGTCTGGGGAGCTAGGAACTGCAGCCTTGCAGAGCACGGCTGCACGGCAGCGCCATCCGGAAGAGCGGACGCAGGAGGCCGGATGCATTAGTGTGCTGCCGGGACGGCGTGCAGGATGCAGACTTTGATCCCGACGCCAGCAGCGGATGCGCAGACGGCCAGGGCCGCGCCAGCGGGACGGGCGCCGCCGAGGGGCAGACCCCCGGGAGCGGCTTTGACGAGGTGCGCTGACCCAGATGAGCATGAGTAAGCTCCACCTCTTGCACATCGGACAGCCGGAGGGCAGAGACTCCGACGCCAAGAGAATACACACGTTGATTCGCCGCAATGTACGTGCGCGTGCGAACGCCGCCGCAGCACGGGGGGCCAGGGGCCATCAGTAGCGAGGCTCACGCAGCGGATTGGGCCGGGCAGTAGTGCACCAAAAAAAAGCATCGATGATTTTGAGGAGCTACGTCTCTGGATCAGTTGGCTTACGTCTGACATGGGAATGTCATCAAGCAAATCAAGTCCGGCAGCTTGCATGCGCGCAGGGTGCCGAGGACGAGAGCGGCAGCAGGGACTTGGGGGAGGATGAGGAAGAGGACGACTCCGAGGACGATGGCAGCAGCGTGTCCCTGGTCTCCGAGGATGACATTCCGTCTGCCAACGTGCGCAGTCATGTGTCCGAAGAGCTGGAGCAGGCCGCCAAGCGGCGGCGCCCTTAGGACGATTGTCGTGGTTGCGCAAGTGGCTGCTGCAGCACTGAATTGCATGCCACCTGCAAGTACTGAATTCTTGTAGATTCTAGCACGGCTGGCCTCACCCACTGGCATTGTGCATGCATACGCGTGCGTAGAAGATAGTCATGAGTGCGAACCTACAGGGCCAGAGAGCAGGCAAACTCATGGCAGGACTTTGCCTACGAATAAGGAATAATGGCCCCATGCGCCTGTCCATGACTCAGCTTCTTTGCACCCCGGACCAGAGAGAAATGTTACCAAGCTATGTGACACGGGCCAGCTGTATGGGGCCAGCGAGCAGGTGCTGTGGCCCTACAACGCTCAGATAAACATGCCATGGAGTACGACCCTGTTCTTCTTCACTTCATTCAGGTCTGGAGCCTGTACGAATTGGAGCCCAAGGCTGGACATGTGATGTCAAAGCAGCTAAGGTCTACAAGCGCACTTGGTGGAGCAGCATGCACCAGCACGCCACGGCGCAGACGCTGTGCCGGCAGGTGTGGTGCCACCATGCGGCACGCCTGCCGCGGCTGCAGTGCAGGTGCACTGCGACAGGGCGCAGGTTTCGCCCTTTCTCCAGCGCCAGCGCCCCTGGGCGACCTTCTGCACGGTGTGGCGCGGGCCTGCTGCTGGGCCACTGCAGGCGGCCGCACTTGGGAGCATGGCTCGCCAGTCCAGCGCTGGCACATGGCTTCAGGTAGGCCTGCCTGCCTACTCACACACAGCTTGGTTTGGCGCTGTCAACTAGCTTTGCTGAACAAGCACGCTGCACAACGTATTCTGTTCCGCAGGTGTACGACCGTGACCATGGGCTTGAAGAGCGGCATTGTGGGCCTGCCGAACGTCGGCAAGGTACGGCCTGTTTCAGCATACCCCAGGCTTGTGGCGCCGCGGTTGCCGATGGTGCTTGCAACTGCTGGCCGCCGGTGAGCGCATGCAGCGAGCAGCGCACCTGACAGGGGCCCTTGGCCGGCTGCAGTCCACGCTGTTCAATGCACTGTGCGAGGGCGGCAAGGCTGAGGCAGCCAACTACCCTTTCTGCACCATCGAGGCGAACAGCGGGGTAGTGGCCGTGCCAGACAACCGCCAGGTGCGCAAGCGCGCTGCGTGTGTGTTCTTTTGCGCGCTGTGTTTTTCTTTCGCACGCCTGTGCAAATATTTCCGTGCACTGCCAACCTCCTGCGTCCTGCTGTTTACCACGGATGCTCGTCATAGAGTGAGAAAAAGTGAGATGCGGTCGTCAGGTGCTGAGCGGCATATCGAAGTCAAAGAGCGTGGTGCCGACGTCTGTGGAGTTTGTGGACATTGCGGGCCTGGTGAAAGGCGCCAGCAAGGGCGAGGGCCTGGGCAACCAGTTCCTGGCAAACATCCGGGAGTGCGACTCCATCGTGCAGGCGCGTGACCCATGCACCTGCGGTGTGCGTGTACCACGCGCTGTGCGACACACCTCAGCTCCGCATGTCTTGTACTCGCGTATTTGACAGACAGCCTGCATTGCTTCACTGCAAGCGCTCACCGCGTGCGCTTTGGCGCCTGCGAGGCCAGCACGGATGTGCACTACACCTTTATCAAAAGCAGGGGCATGCATAAGTGATCACTTCAGCTGCTGCTGAACAGCCAGCCGGCCCTCAGCCCCACTGCGCCAGCGCAGGTGGTCCGCTGTTTTGAGGATGAGAATGTGATCCACGTGGCCGGCCGCGTGGACCCTCTCTCAGACATCGACGTGATCAACTTTGAGCTGGCGCTGGCAGACATCGGCCAGATTGAGCGCCGGCTAGAGCGCCTGACAAAAGGCCGCGCCAAGACCAAAGAAGAGGTCGCTGCCGCCGAGGTGCGGCTGCTACTAGAATGGCACCTTGCTGGACAGTGCGCGTCATTACACTCTGCGGCGACGCCAGCGGCTCAGTCCTGTTGCCTGGGGCTGGTACCAATGACTTGTGTGATTGCGTGTTTCAAATGGCTTGGCGAGTCCCACATGATCGTGGCGGCCCTGCTGTGCGCTACCCGCGACGGAGCAACCCCTTGCACAGACCGGCAAACCTGTCACCCTGGTGTCATGCGTAAAGCATGCCACGGACAACAGTGCTCGCACAGACTGTGTCCCCTAATGGTGCATCTGAGCAGCCGGCAGGCGCTGATGCGCAGAAAGTGCGCGGCCATCACCACGGTGCCCCAAACACAGTCTGCCGCGACAGTATGACAGCTGGCCGCCATGATGCAGATAGAGAAGGCAGCGCTGGAGCGGATCATGGCAGGCCTGGACAACAACGTCCCGGCGCGCAAGACGCCGCTCAGCGAGGACGAGCTGCCGCTCGTGCGCGGCCTGCAGCTGCTCACCATGAAGCCGGTGCGCGGCACTTTGCACATTTAATTTTGAGGCCTCCCTGTGCTGGACTGCATGCTCCTGAGTCGTGCCAAGGCCTGCGTGCTGAAGGTCCGTAAAATGAATGTGGCTGATACAACTGATGAGCTACATGCTGTCATACATATTGCATCAACCCACGCTGCATGCGAAGCTGCACCCGGGTCCTCAGGGCTGATGTACGCACAGCAGAGCAGCATGTCCGCCGCTGACGGAAGGCACAGACAGACCGCGCTGCCAGCAGGTGACCTATGCAGCCAATGTGGCCGAGGGCGACCTGGCAGACAGCGGAGCCAGCAATACGCATGCCAATGCGTTGCGCGGCAAGGCTGCCGAGGAGGGCTGCGATGTCATTGTTGTGTCTGCACAGGTGCGTGGGGCACAAGCTGCTTTCGGCTGTCCTGCAGGCTGGGGTGCGGGCTGTGACAGGCACAATACCAGCGTCTCTTGACTATGTACTGCAGACTAGTGCGCCTGTGCATGGTCCGGGTGCTTTGTATCAGAGTCAGCACTGGCACGGGACCATGTTCAGCATGTTAGTCTGCGCTTCTGTGTGGTCTATCACCAATGCATTGTAGCCAGCATCCTCTTGTCCAGTAGCGGAGGAGTGCTCTCCTTATGTTCATAATGTCGAGATACGCTGTGGCAGGTCGAGTCTGAGCTGAAGGAGCTGGAAAGCACGGAGGCTGCCGAGTTTTTGGCCTCGCTTGGCGCAACCGAGAGTGGGTTGTCCTCGCTCATCCGCACGTCCTATTCGCAACTCGGGCTGCGCACCTACTTCACCACAGGTGCGCATGCAGCATGTGTGAGACTGCCAGCTTTTGGTGCCAGAGTATCACGCGAGTATGGCCGTGCTGTGACGCTGCGGTGACTCAGAACAGCTGTGTTGTGATGCGGGCACTTTCTGACTCTGCACCATCCTGGAGATAGTGGCATATTAGAACATTGTCAAATTGCCTTCTTACATGAGTAGCAGTTTGATCGTATACCACAGGGATCAGCTCATGCAAATTGTCCAACAAATTGTGTGTGTGTGATGCACGCGCCAGGTGAGAAGGAGACGCGCGCCTGGACCATCCGTGCTGGCATGACCGCGCCGCAGGCTGCCGGCGTAATACACACGTGCGGCTCCAGAACTCTCATTTTGTTTGAAAGAATGCTAACGCGTGCTGCTCGGGATCTGAATAATTTTTTTTGGTGGCATGCCAGTGTACATCCTGGCTGACATCTGCTGCTGTCGTGTAGGGACTTTGAGAAGGGCTTCATTCGCGCGGAGACTGTCGCCTTCGACGCCTTTGTGTCTGCCGGCGGCGAGAAGGAGGCGCGTGAGCGCGGGCAGCTGCGCCTGGAGGGCAAGGAGTACATTGTGCAGGAGGGCGACGTCATGAACTTCCGTTTCAACGTTTGACCAAATCTTCTGATTCCGTTTGCGTGCTTGCGCTGCCTCAGCTCTAGGACGCCTATTCGCTAGAACTGCATTGAAATGCTAAGAAAAAATATAATCTGTGTCAACGCATGAATACAATATGCACGTGCACTGACCATGTGTAATGCACACTTGAAATGGAGCTGCTTCCCAATTTTGCCCTGCTGCGCTCACCTGCCAACAAAAACAGATGTACAGGTTGTCCTGACAAACCAGGGGGGGTCATGTGACAAGCTGCTGCCTAATCAGAACACTGGTGTCGCTGGCTAAGGATGCCTCGACTCAGCTCTGGCAGTGCGCCGCGGCCTCCGTGGCATGCTGCAGCCCAGTAGGCTCGCCACAGATGCAGGCGGCTTCACCGCTCCACCAGCATCCCAGATCAAGTCAAACCTGCTCCGCATGCACACCAGTGTGGATGCGGTCCATTGAGGATATGTGTGACAGTTGACTCAGATTCACTTGTGTGCTGTAGCACCAGGGCACGCTGTTGTATCTGCCAGCAGACAGCCACATCCCTGTTGGTCAAGTCATATGCTTGTGGCAAGTCATGCTAACACAGACGATTCTTTGGTACCTGTAACAGGGTGAGGAAGAACGCTTGGGGCTGCTGTGCTGCTCACCCGCCATAGGACGCTGGCAGAGGGCAGCCACGCCAGCGGGCCTCCAGGTCTACGAGTGTCAGGGCATCGTCCACCATGTCAAATTTGAGACGGTGATCGCCTGCTGTGTCGGTGGCCAGGCTGGGGGATGCATTCACCTCTGCGCCGCGCTGGCCACGCCATGATCAGCACAGAGAGTGTGCCGCACCAGCGCCGTGCCTGACATACCGTGGCGACTCTGCAGCCTGGGCATTATCTGCATTCACCAGGCCATGCATGCGCATTAAAAAGCAACGATGTGTCATGCATGTCAACTATCAGCTGCGATGGGACCTTGGAGCATTGCCATGCATGTTGACGAAATGTTGGGTTAAGTAGTGTTGACAGATTGTCATGAGAGTGCCCACAGGTGCTTTGATGCAGCAGCGCATGCAACCGCACCTATCAGCCAGGGCTTCATGTCCTGGTCAACAAGCACGTCGTACCTGCCATGCACGTTGGTATCTTAAGTGTGTTGAAACGAAAACTAATGGCATGGTTGATGCCGCGCAAGTGTGCGAGGCATCATGCAGCTTGTACACAAAAAACAGACAGGGCACAGGGCAAGTATCTCAAGCAGCCACACGATGTCGTGCACATGAAGCTGCTGGCTGGCCAGAGTGTGCGTACAGATGAGATCAATGTGATATTACCACTCCCAGCCACCCACCAACCAAGCATGCGTCCGCCCCGCCTATGCTGCTTCTGGTGCCAAGCTTGCAGGCCCCAGCGCACCCATAAAGCTCGAAGCAGTGGCGGTCCTGCGTGATGACGCGGTGCACCGCCAGCAGCGTGCGCGCCACCAGGGCCTGGATCTCGCCAAACAGGCGGTCTGCAACGGCATCGCCCAGCGATGCCGAGATGGAGGTGCGCAGGCTGGCGCAGGGCTGGCGCATGTGTTAGCATTGCGCGCGGCGTGCTGTAAAGAAGAATGAGGCATGCCGTACAGCTTGGAAGCAAGCACTACTGACCGTTTCAGTGTCCGTCTTGCACGTCGCAACAGGCACCGCGCAAGGTGATGCTGCATGCATGAGCACCCCGCGCATTGAGCGCGCATGGCACTGGTAGTGCAGGCCAACACCAGGTGAAAGCCCATGTCTCAACGCAAATGCAAGAGCGGCACTAGAACGTGCTTGAGAGCATGGGCGCTGCCGCCCTGAGAGTGCTAGATATGGTGCGCATGCCTGCGCACAGGCCACTTGATGGCAGCAGCGGCGTCGCCGCTGTCTGCGGCGCGCCGCTGCACCGCGCAGTTGGTCAGGTGCATGGGCAGGTCGGTCATGCTGGCGCGGTCAGCGGTGTACTGCCCGCTCGACAGCCGGCAGAAGCCGCCCCTGCTCGCACTGCAGGGCTCACTAATTTGCATTGCAGTCATGTCCGTGGATGTGGGTGCAAATATGCCCCGCATGCTGTGTTGCCAGAGGCTCGCCATTCGCTATGCGCTGCTCCGGAAAATATTTGGGTGCTGGGCGATGGTGAGTGCATGCAAGGCCTTCATGTACTGTATTGTGGCGGTGTGCAAAAGGCGCAGGCAGGTTGATCATAGGTAGAGATTGATGGCAATCTGCATGACTGGTGGAGATGCGCGCGTGAAGTCAACGCGTAACAGATAGGCCGGGCAATAGGACGCGCATGTGTGGAGCGGCTGTCGCAGCGCAGCGTGAGCGCACACACGGACAAGTCTCAGCATGCCTGTTACTGAAGTGTGGGGACGCCAGGCGGCAAGCGGGTACCTGTGCAGGTACGCGCGCAGCGGCTGGAAGGACAGCACGAGCGCGTAGATGCGCAGGTCGAACTTGCGCCCGCCCAGCAGCAGCGGGCGCTCCAGGTAGCGCGATACCACAAAGCCCTCGAGCGCGGAGCGGTCCGCGCCGCCCGCGCCGCCCTGCTTGGCGGGCGCGCATGGTGCGGGAAGCGCCGGCACGCCATGCTCCTCGCGCTCGCGCCGCCAGGCAGCCACCTGCGCGTCGGTGCGCTCCCGATCCAAGCCTTTGCGAGCCCTCCGGTCTGGCCTGTTAAGGTCCCACGGCCACTGACCGCAATGCGGTGTGCGCTGCAGCGCACGTCGGGCGCGAGCCGCCACGGCTTCGGCTGGCAGCATGTCGGGGCGCACCTGGCTCATGCGGTCTATGAGGAAGATGCCCCGCCCTTGGGCTCGTCCACATGGCTTCATGATCCACTTCAGCCCTACAGCCACAGGCGCGCCATGTAGATTATATAAAAATGTGAGTCTGAGCGTCGGCAGGCGGACTGATCGTAGGCAATGACATCCTCGCAGCTCTTAGCAACAGCACGTATATTGAAGTCACCGCTCTTTGGCACGGTGCACAAAGAACGTAACAGAACACCGAAGCCAAGAGCAGCATGCACAGCATGCATGCGGCCGCTCGCAGTGGCTCGAACGTGCTCGCAACCCCTGAGTGTCTCCCCTCGCGCACCTGGCGATCGGCGGAACTCCTCAGCAAACAGGTTGTACTCGGACGGCAGCACAAACGTCTGCGGGAAGAAGTCGTACTCGTGCGCGCGGCCCTCCCTCTCCAGCGCTTTGCGCGCGCGCTTGAGGTTCTTCACCAGCAGGTCCCTGCAGGGCGTAACGCTCCTCAGGTGACGCGTGGTCACATCAGTGCACCACACACGGCAGTAGATAGAGCCGGCGCGGCGCTCAGGCAGGGCTGCCCACCCACCGGGCGGGGATCAGGTGCGGCCAGGGCCGGCAGGGTACAGGGTTACAACAAAAAAAACGTGCGGCCTTGAGGGAGGCCACAGGCTTGCTTGCGGGTCAGCTCGACGTGGCGCGGGAAGTGGTTGAGTCGCTGGTGCTCCAGCAGCCGCGCGTGGTCAAAGCCCGCTTCAGAGGTCAGCGAGTGCACGTCAGCCCTGCGCGCAGAGCCACCGCTCGCGGGGGCCCTGACGGGGCGGCAGAGGGTCAGCGAACCAGCGTAGCAGCCGGGCGCGGGCCGCGCCAGAAGATGTCCCAGTCATAGTCCGCGGCGACCTCTTGCCAGCCGCGTGCGGCCATCACGTGCAACGCAACGCAGCTCCGGACGGTTATCTTGTAGCGCAGCGGCGCCGCGGGGCCGCGGCGGGGCCGCCGCGCCTGCGGGGCCTGCTGGACGTCCATCCATTGCCCTCAGCTCGGCGTGTCTCTTGCCTGAGGCTCTGCCCCGAAAAGACACAGCAGACCTTTCACTGAACGCCCAGCGACCTTCAAAGCTTTGGCGCGCCACGGCCTGATGCTAGCTGTCGCGAGGCGACAGCTGCTTTGGATTCGAAGAGCCCTGCAGACCTTCTAAGGGCTTGGTTGCTGCAGTGCGCAGGGAGCATCGCCTGCTGAACTGCCACACGCGCCCGCCTGCATTCACTGCAATGTCCAAGGCGCAGGGCGTAAAGCGGGAGCGACTGGAGGTTCCAAGTGCTCCTGCGCTAGGTGGGGTGCCTAGCGCTGGTAGCGTACTCTGCCACAGGTGTATGGTGCTCATGCTTGTGTGCTTGCGCGCACGCACGCCAACATTCTGAGAACATGCAAGCCTGATGTCTTAAGCGGCATACCTTTGTTCTGCCTTGACTGCTAGTTGTAAGAGACACGAGCTGCACCTCTGTCTCAGACACTGCCGGGGCTGGCCCGCAGAGAGCCGGCTGCTGCTGCAAGGCGACGGCAGGCCGACCGCGCGGCCCGACATCGGCCCGCTCCCCGCCAGCGGCGTGCTCGCGCGGGCGCGCGCTTTCCTGCCGGCGCTGCAGGCCGCGAACGCCGCGCTGGAGGCGCGGCTGCAGTCCGAGCCCGCTCAAAGCGTAGACATCGAGCACCTGGAGGGCGAGGGCGCGCCGCACATTGCAATGGACCTGGCCTGTGGCGTAATGGACCTGAGGGACCCGGCGGCCGAGTTTGCGGCTGAGCGCGCCGTGCGCGGCGGCGCCGCGCCGGGGGAGGAGGAGCGCGCGGGCAGCGACAGCGACAGCGAAGATAGCAGCGATGATGAGGGAGGCGGCGCAGGTGACGGGGACCGCCGGGGTGACGCGAGGGGAAGGGGTGCAGGTGCGCCTGCAGCACAGAGCGGAGCGCGCCGCAGCTCTGGCAGAGGCAGGCGGCGGCAGCAGCCGGGGATAACAGAGCTGTGACGTCGCCTGTGTGCCTGCGGTGAGCCGCACTGTGGCATTGCCGCCTGTTGCCTCCGAGTTGCGTGGTCCGTTGTGCCAGGTGCTTGCGCTTCACCAACATGCAACATGCACACTTGAACAAGCTATGCAGGCTAGTAGCTGCTGATTTAAGCTGTTGTTACAGACTGTTTTATTCATGGCATGCATGTGTCATGTGTATAACTTGAATTGACAAGCCATGATGCATGGGCATCAGGAGGATCCTGAGTCAGACACTGCCTGGTACAAGGCTGATGTCAAGCCACTCAGATTGGAGTCCTGAATCCCAAGAAAGCAGGCGATGTCCTGGTGACAAACATGCGGACCCTCATGTCAACACGGATCCTTGTTGAAGCAGTCGTGTGGCAAGGAGTGATGGGGTAGCCGTGCGGCGGAAGCGTAGTCAGCATGCGCTGCACAGCGCGCGTCCTCTTGCTGGGGCTGTGTGTGCGCAGCGCATTGGGCAACGATGGCGTCGCCAACAGCACTCCTGGGACAAAGGCGGAGCAGGTGTGCTGATGATCCTGTACATTGTGCAGAAACGGCTTGCGCGAGGACACACACACACACCCGCTCAGTGCAGGACGGCTATTGTGCAGCCGCGTCTGTGACCTGATGCTGTGCCCTGCCGCCCCCCTTTCAGCTGCAAGCGCTGGAGGCTTCGATCGTCAAGGCGCGAGAGGAGATTAGACAAAAGCCGGGCGACTCGCTGCTGCATGTGCAACTGGCCACGCTGCTGCACAAGGCGGACTACATCGCGCCCGACGGCGGCAGCCGCATCGCGGAAGCCGAGAAGGCATACATGTGCGCAGGTCCTTCAAGCTTGTGGCACAGGCCCCCAGCGCCTGGCCGTCCGCCAACTGGCCGTGACTGCTGACCCACGCTCTGTGACTGCTGCGGCACGCCAAGCAGCACCTTCTTGTAATTCAGGAGGCCTGCCTGGTGAGAAAGACAGCGGGTGCAAGCGCGTGTGCCCCGCTGCCGCGACAGCCCGCGCGCCGCCAGTCCGCCTGCGGCGCACTCAGTGCGCTCTGCGCCGCCCACGTGACGTTCCATTCCTGTGACGTTTCACTCCCTTGAGCAGGATGGCCATCGAGCGTGCGCCGAACGCCGCGATGGAGGCGGGCGTGCTGGGCAACCTGGGCGCGCTGCTGCTGGGCGTGGCCGGCCGCGTGGAGGACAGCCTGGACCTGATAGAGCGCAGCATCAAGCGCTTCTCGGAGGCCCGGCTGGTGGCGAACCCGCTGTATGCCGGTGCGCTGCATAGCGCGCGGGCTGAGCAGGCCTGCCTGAGCAGGCCCATGCTCAGCCCGCCTTGTCACCAGCCCCAAAGCCTGCCGTGGTGCGGAGCGGGACTCGGCACAGCTCAACACCGGCGCACCTGACGAGCACCGCTTCCACGAGCGGAGCATAGACTGGGACGCCGACGCGCGCAGCGCAGCAGGCTGCTGCTGCGGCCCTGCGGGACCGGGGGCTCCGGCCATGCATGCCGGTCTGGAGAGGCCCCAAACCCAAGCCCGCGCTAGGTTAGGGTTAGGGTAGGATATGTGTAAAGACCTACCCTGCACCGTGCCCCTGCCGCGCAGGCGCATACTTCAACCGCGGCAAGGCGCTAGACATGCTGGGGCGGCACGCGGAGGCGCAGGCCGCGTACGCGGACGCGGCCGACGCGGCCAAGCGCGTCGCGCCCGGCAGCTACGCCAAGGCGTGCGCGGCGCAGAAGGCGCTCTCCGAGGAGCAGGCGCGCTTCCGGCCCGGCCGGCTGCTGCGCATGCAGTGCAGCGCGGCGCGCGTCCATGGTGCGGTGACATGCAGCCTGCATGTACACCCTGCGTGGGGCCTGGCGGCAGCAATGCCAGGCGCGCATGGAGCGCGAGGCGCGCGTCGGCGTTGTTGAACAGCGTGCAAGGTTGACAGTCGTGCCCCTCACTGGACCAGCATACCGTGTCGGGCGGCACTACGGCGTGCATCTGCATGTTTGAACTTGTACCAGGGTGCAAGCGTGCCTCCATGCCGCCTCTGCAGTCATGCAGCCCAGGAAGGCCAGTGCCCGCGCGCACAGATGGCGGAGCTCGTGGACGCGACGCGCTACCTCGGCCTGCGCGCCGGCGCGCCTCCCGCCCGTCCCAGGACCCGCCCCACAGGACGGACTCACAGCGGACGGCTTTTGTCATCTTGCATGGCTGACGAGTGGCGAGCTGCTCACAGACATGCTGCCCATGCACCAGAGCACATCCATGACTGCGGACTAGAGATGTCAGGCAGTGCAGAGGATAGGACCTCTCTCATTCAAACTGGCTGCGGCTGCACTGCACAGCAGCAAGCTGCACATGTGGAAGACAGCAGGGCTCGCCATGCCGGTGTGAATCATGCAGTCATCCTTCACTGCGGGTGCACACCTCGTCCATGCACTGCCTGCTGCTTTGCCTTCTATGAACAGCTCCCTGTCGCCCACAACCCCTGTCGCGTCCACCAGGCGAGATCAAGGATGCGGGCGCGGAGGACGGCGGCGACAGCGGGACAGCGGCGCGGCGCCGGCGCCGGCGGCATTCGGCGGGCGGCGGCGGCGGCGCCGACGGCGCTGACGGCGGCGGCGGGGGCATGGCAGCCAAGCCGCTGTCTGAGCTGCAGCTGGAATGGGAGTGGCTGGACGGGATATCGCCGGAGGACCGCTCGTGGATGCACTTTGCGCTGTACAATGGGTTCCAGGCGCAGGCGCGCCTGGGCGGCATGGGGCTTGTGTTCAATAAGAGGTGTAGGGTAGGGTAGGGTAGGGAAGTATGGGGCGTTGCAAGCGGCGCTACACCCCGGCACCACACGTGCCGGTTCAGTGTCCTGCGCAGCTGTGCGCGGGACATGCCATTTTTTACTCGCGTCTGGGCTGGGACAGCAGTGCGCAGCGACATGGGGGCAGCAGGCCGCAGAAGCAGAGGCAGGGTGCCGCTACTGCCACGGCCTGGCTCCGCCCGGCGCGCGTCAGGGAGACGCGAGCAGGGCGTTGTGGTGCAAGGCTGTTTGTTTTTAGCAACAAACAGCCTTGCACCACGGGGCGCGCGTCAGGGGGACACGAGCAGGGCGTGGCAGCACCTGGAGACCGCCAACCGCCTGCAGCGCGCGCGCATCCACTACTCACCGGCGGGCGCGGACGCGCTGCTGCGCACGCTGCGCGACCTCTTCCTCATGCCGCCCGACGCCGGCCGCGGCGTCGGCGCGGACGCCGCGGAGATGAGCAGCGCGCGCGCCACGCTCAGGGTGCGCGCCGGCGGCGCGTCCCGGGCAGGTCGCGACGCGCCTGAGCGGCGATGAGGGGGCGCCGATGCCCGTTGCCAGTTCGGTGCCCCCGCAAACGTGTTTATGCATCCATGCCTGGCAAGGACGTTGCCTGAAGCTGAGCGCACTTTGCATCCTGTCATGGCTTGATGCAGCCATCGCGTGCATTACCTCCCTCGTGTGCGCACTTTGTGCGGCCCGATCGCCAGGCGCTGCTGGAGGGCCGGGCGGGCTTCGCGGACCCGACGCCCGTATTTGTGGTGGGCATGCCGCGCTCCGGCAGCACGCTGGTGGAGCAGATCGTGGCCAGCCACTCGCAGGCCTTTGGCGCCGGTGCGCGCGCGCCCTAGGGCAGGGTAGGGTACGGATATCGTGATATATGGTTGGAGTTAGGTTAGGGCTTCGTGGTGGGCATGCCGCGCTCCGGCAGCATGCTGGTGGAGCAGATCGTGGCCAGCCACTCGCAGGCCTGTGGCGCCGGTGCGCGCGCGCCCCAGGGCGGACGCCAGCCACGCCTGGCGCAAGCCGCATCGTTTCAGGAGCCTATGCAGCTCGGCCGCTCAGCTGTCCTGCGTGCGCATGTGGCGAGGCTGGCTCCCGCTGCTCCCCCAAGCTCCTGGTCTTCGTGTTGAAAGCCCCGCAATGCACTTGGGCTGACTGGAGGTAAGCAGCCGCAAGACGTCTCAGGATGCGCGTCCTGTGTGTGCACACGGGGCTCTGCTCGCCTGCGCCCCGCCCGACAGGGTTGGGGCCGCGCAGGCGAGGACACGGCGTTCCAGCCGCTGGTGCCGGACCTGATCGCGGCGCTCGGCAGCGCGGAGCGCGCGACCGCGATCGCCGAGGTCGGCCGGCGCTACGTGGCTGCGATGCGCGCGCGCGCGCCGGCCGGCGGCCCTGCGCCCGCGCGCGTCGTGGACAAGATGCTGCGCAACGCCTGGAACGTCGGCCACATCGCGATCGCGCTGCCGCAGGCCTCCGTGGTGCGCGCGCGCGCGGCCGGCGCCGGGTCGGGGCCGGGCGGGGCCCTGCGTCGCCCCGTCCGCAGCGCCGCTGCTTGCGCCCTGCTGCGCTACCCCTGGCGTCGAGGGCCAGCAGCTGCCGCATCCGGCATGGCCGTCCGCCGCTGCAGGGACCATGCGCGGTTGCCCTGCGCCGTGAGGTCGAGGCATGTGCAGGGGACGGGAGTCCTGGTAATGCCGAGCGGCTGCACGCTCTGCTTTCACCTCTGCCTGGTTTTGGCATCGGGGTGCTGCCTGTTTCAGCGTCATGCCTGTTTCGGCGTCAGGGCGCCGCCGGCGCAGGTGCACGTGGTGCGGCACCCGCTGGACGTGGCGCTGTCGTGCTACGCGCAGCCCTTTGAGGGCCGCGGCACGCCCTGGGCCTGGGACCTGCGCGGTGCGCCGCCCGCTTATGAGGCTGCCATGCAGCCGCGCTTGCCGGTGCCCGCGCACCCTTGCTCGCACTGCTGGCAGGCTCTGCAGGAGGCTGCGCCGCGCGCGCGCCTGCGGGGCGGTCACGCACGGGCGTGTGCGACCGGCGCCGCGTCACACGCGCGTGCCGTCATAGGCTGGTGCCAGGGGACCAGCATTGCATGTTATCCCCTGGATGCCAATTTTTCTTGACAGCTTTTGCTTGCCAAGCAAATGCGCACAGGTTAGTCACATACGAGAAGACGGGCACGGAGGGCGCGCTGCGCGTGCGCAGAGATTGCGCACGAGATCGCGCTGACGCACGAGGTCATGGCGTTGTGGGACGAGGTGCTGCCCGGGCGCGTCATGCGCGTGCGCTACGAGGAGCTCGTTGCGGACCAGGCGCGCTGCGAGCCCGCTCGGCCGGAGCCCCGCGCTGCGCCGTCGCACGCACACAGGGCCGCGCGAGCAGGCTTGCTTTGCACGGGTCCCCCCGCTTGCGCTGGGCGGCTTTTCATGCCGCGCCAAGGAGCCGGGCGCTGGTTTGCCGGCCGCGCGCGCGCCCGCGAGCGCAGGCGCTCGAGCTTGGGGCGCCTGGCGGGGGCGCGCAGGCGCAGGTGAGCCGGCGGCTGCTGAAGCATGTGGGGCTGCCCTGGGAGGAGCGCGTGATGGACTTCCACGCCACGCAGCGCACCGTGCAGACCGCCAGCCTGGGCCAGGCGTGCTCCTGCTCCCTACCCCAACCCTACCTCTAATAATAACCCTCGAGTGCTGTCGATGTGCGGGCGTTGCGAAGCCCTGCTGCTTGCCTCCTGCGCCGAGCTTGCGCACATTTTGGCCCGGCCCCGGGCCTGGCGCGCACCGTTCACAATGCTGGTAGTCTTGGGCTCACCGACCCCGCGCTGCACCTGCGGGTGGATGTCTGCGAAGCGTGGAGCAAGAGTAACCAGGCGCGGCCTGGTCTCCCAGGTGCGCCAGCGCCTGTACAGCAGCGCGGTGGGCCGCTGGCGGCAGTACACGGCCGAGCTGCGGCCCGCAGCAGAGGTTCTGCAGCCGCTCGTCGACGCGTACGAGGACGAGCTGCGCGACCTGGGCCTGCTCACCGACGAGCACCCGGCTTTCCACGACGAGCTGTGAATTGACGCACGAAGAGCGCTGAGCTGACGCACGAAGAGCTGTGAGCTGACGCACAACGAGCTGTGAGTTGAAACCTGCAGCGGAGCCGCTCCGCGGCGCGAGCGCGCGGGGGCGTGGGGCGTGGGGCGCGGGGCGCGGCAGGTTGCGGCCGGGCTGCGGGCCAATCAACGACTATCGCGCGCGCGCGCGACCGCCTGGCTGCAGCGCGAGGCGCTCGCCCCGGGGCGCAGGCCTCCGCGCGCTGGGGCTGCTCTCTGATGAACAACTGCTGACTTGACATGACCTGTTGTGCTGCGGCCGCCGGGTGCTTGGGTCCCTCCGTGACTTTGACCTGTCGTGCTGCGGCCGCCGGATGCTGGGTCCCTCCGTAACTGGGCTGCTCTTTGACGCCTGAGCAGGGCGCAGCGGTCTGTCAGGCGCGGCCGGGCCGCATCGACGTGTACATAGCGCTGTGCATACGGCGTTGTGCTGCTGGCCATTGCTTAGGCAGCTCATCCTTGTTTCACTCAGTCTATATCTATAGCAAGCATGTGCAGCGGAAACTGCAGCATCCTGGTCCCTGTGTCTGCACAGCCTTGGGAATACCTAGGAGCGTCCCACCACTGCACATCACTTGTGTCTTTGGCAGTCTCGTGAGGCAGGCTTGCGCAGTTGTCGCAACAGTGGGCTTACACCAGCGTCTGTGCGCATGCTGTTGATGCATGTCACGGCAGCGCCTATGCTCACATCCCTGCACACCTAGACCCTTGCCTCTCATATGGGAAGCAAGCCTGCAGCGTTTGCTGCTCGCGTTTCCACAAATGCGTGGGCACTGCAACGACCTTCCATGCGCACGCAGTCACCTGGACGCATGCAGCATGTCATGCAGTGGCTGCTTTGCACCGCGCGCACCCACAAGGGCGCGCTTGTCGGATGAGCGACTCTGCTCTCAAGCAGCGGCCGCGGCGGGGCCGCCGCAGGTGCCCATGGGCCCCTGGAACGTCCCGCTCGCTGACACCATCTCCGCCCACCCATCCAGCTCGCCCTGGGGCCCCACCAGACCAGTCAACCATGTGCATCTATGCTCTCAGTCGGTGCAGGCATACTTGCTCTTCGTCAAAGCAGGTGATGGACAGACAAGCATGTGCATCTCTGTTGCCAGGCTGAGCAGGTGTCGACTGCACATGCCGCAGCGTCCGTCGCCAGGGGCGCTCTGAGGTCGTACACTCAGATTGATGCATGATGATGCAGATGCAGACACAGGCGAGTGCAAGGGGAAATGAGACGGGCAGAGCACATGGGCAGTATCCAATCACTGTGACGCCAGCAACACTGTGTTTGTGAGGGCGCGCCTGGCCGTACAGGCTGCCTGTGCCTTGCACCGTGCCTGTTCCCTGCGGGCGAGGGACCCCTGATCAGCCGCATGGCAGCACAACCCTGACGCGGCCGCTGCCGTCAATCGCCACCGTCCGCCCGCCTGTCGTAACAATGCACCCGGGTATCTGCTTTTTGTAATGGCAAGGTTAAATTATCAGTGTCAAAAGTGCAAACGCTCATTGCCAGCACACATAACAAAGCGGCTGTGTGCGTCCTGCCAGGGTGCAGCGGTTGCGTGGCGCAATGCAGGGCATGGCCAATCGGGCTGCGGCACCTGGAAGGTGCCCTCGCCGTAGCAGGTGAAGCGGCGGCCGCTGGCGGAGCCCTTGCCGATGAGCACGCCCGGGTTGGCCTCGAACGTGGCGTCGCCGCCGCTGAAGTGCATGCTCTGGCCCTTGAAGTCGCCTGCGCGGGGCCCGCAGGCTGTGCTACGTCCGGTGCAGGGCCTGCCTGCCCTGATCCTCTCCAGGGTCTGCAACAGCACTGCATGTATGCAGACTCCCTGTGCCGGAGCGGCGCGCCACGCAGCGCGCCAACGTCATGTGCACGAACCGCACGCAGTGCCTCTGCGCAGTGCGCGTGGCCTCCACACACATGGAGCGCCTGGCCAGTGGGCGCATGCCACGCAGGTCCTCCAGCATGGCATGGATGTCTTCCAGCATGGCACAATGCGCTCGGGCGTGGCGCCCTGGCGCTGCGCGCGGCGCACCGTTGCCGGAGAAGGTGCCGCTGGGCAGCTCGAACACGCCGCTGCCCGAGATCTGGCCGTTGCCGACCAGCTGCGCGCGCAGGTCCTTGGTCGTGAACGACGCGTTGCCGGAGCACGACGAGTTGGCCGTGCCTGCGCGCGCGCGTCCGCCGCGCGCCGCGTCAGCGAGGCGGCGCCGTCGCCGCGCGCCACCCTACCCAAATCCTGATCATATGAGTTACCCTATACCCTATCAGGCTGAACGGGCGCGCCGCGCACTCAGGGTGACGACGCCCATGTCCGCTATGAGGGTGCCCGCGCCGATGAACGTGGCGTTGTCCAGCCGGAAGGCGCCGCCGCCATTGAACTCGCCGGTGCCTGCGGCGCGGCCGCTGCGGGCGTAGGGTAGGGTTAATCTTATGCTATTCCGCAGGCGCTGCGCTGGCGGCCTGGCACGAGCTGTCGCAAGAGCGCGCGCGTCTGCGCGCGACCTGGGCCGGCATCCTCGGCATCACGCCAGGCGCCGCGCAGGAGGAGGCTGCCTGCGCTGCCTCGCTCCGCACCATGCCCTGGGGCAGTCCAGCCGTGCGTCGCGCCCGGCGCACACAGGCAGGCGCGCCTGTGCAGCGTGCCTGCCCTGCGCTCTCCGTGCAGGTCACATCGCACGGCCGAAGGCATGCATGTGCTGTTCCTTTTCCAGCCATGAAGCTGGGCCGCGCGCCGACGAAGCGGCCGTCGCCGCGGCAGATCCAGGCCTTGCTCATGGGCAGCTCGGCCATGCTGGTGTAGTTGGCGCGGCGCTGCAGCGCCGCCGCGCTTGCCGCGGCGAGCGGGCTGGGCGCCAGCCCCGCGGCCGCCAGCGGCGCCAGGCCCGCCGCTGCCGTCGCATGACCGCACGGGGTGAGGAGCCGGGTATGCATTCGAAACTCAAGATGCTGTGCAGGGCATGCGCCTGGTTGCGCGGCCAGCACCGGCCGTCATGCGCAAGCTCAGAGCGCTGTGGGCCTTCAGCAGCCTGCCCGAGCGCACCATGGCGCTAGATGCTTTGCACAGGGAATCTGAGAGCTGCATCAGCATGCAGTGCTTGTCTAAGCGTGTCTGCGTTGACCCGCGCGCGTGCAAGCACGCCCATGGCATGCAGCCTGAATGTGAGCTATCTCCAGTGCAGTGCTTGGCAGCGGCCAGGCGTGTGTCGGCCCTGCAGAACAGGGGCAGGTACGCACTGGCGAGGGCTGCAATGGCCGCAGGCGACTCGGCGGGCTCCACGGCGAGCAGCGCCGAGTATGCGCGCAGGGAGCGCGCGGGCGCCTGCGCAGGGGCGCCGTGCCAGGGCGCGCGCGCGGCAGCAGCGCCGCACGCCAGCACCAGTGTCAGAGCGCACAGTAGGCGGGCGGGGGCCATGGCGCCTGCTGCTGAGCGGCGGCGCGAGCGTTTGGAGAAGCAGACAAGAAGCAGGGACTGAGGGGAAGCTGGTTACTTTGTGTTAACTGACATGCTCGGCAGCCTTGGATGGTAGGGGGTTGGTGACTGACCTAAGGGTCTGCTATGGCTGGACCTTGGACCAGACAGTGCGTGGTGCTGACAGCAATGCCTTGCCTGGTGCCCTGCCGCCGGCGCTCTCTGCCTTGATCATGTATTCACAGGTCACTGCGGACTCGCAGCAGTGCTTATGCGCTGACAGCACGTACTGATCTACAGCAACGAATAAGCCTTCCATGGATCTCAAGACTAAGACCTCTCAGTTCGTTTCAGACAGGACAGTGCCCAGCCATACAATCCTAAAGACAAGCACAGAGCACTACTGCCAGTCAGGACAACGACCACAACGTCCGGCGGCAAAAAGCACTTGGCCCAGCACTCCTAAAACCACCTGGCACCATTGCACCACGCTCTTGCAGCTGTGCCACCCCGTACTATACCC
>JAABUV010001626.1_pt1 | contig 32276 bp, 58 predicted proteins | sample 5559971 | NCBI WGS metagenome assembly JAABUV01 (sample SAMN10711881, study PRJNA513362) | rock metagenome | isolation source: Antarctica rocks | place: Antarctica: Victoria Land, Knobhead nord | collected 2015-12-19
TGAACAAGGCGACCAGCACGCCGCCCTGCTCGGCCGCGCACGGCTGCTACAACATGACCTTCACCGGCGCGACCATTCCCTCGCTGCTGGACCAGGTGTGCGACGCGGGTGCATGCCGAGCCAGCCGACAGGCAGAACCCTTCTCCTCAGAGAGCCTGTTGCGCTGCTCAACGAAGGGACAGGCGCGGGTGTACGCCAGCTCCTCCTTGCCTTGGGACTATTACTTGTGTCCACAATCTTGTTCTGCCATCCACATGTGACTGTGTCGCCGGCCACGCTTGCGTGTGGCGGCCACGCGTGAGTGAGCAGGCGGTCGGGTGTGAGCATGTCGGCGAGAGGTGGACCAAGCAGCACAGCGCTGGCGCAGGTGACCCAGTACCTGAGCGACCAGCCGTACGTGGACCCGCAGACGCCGCACTTTATCGACATCGGCGGCAATGACATCCTGGCGCTGCTGCTAGCGGTGCGCCGCCGGCTGGCCGATCTGGCGCGCCGTGGGCGGCCAGCGCGGTGCATGCCAGCGGCTTGCTGCCTCCCGCCGAACTCCTTGGGCTGCTGACATCGAGTCGGCGGGTATAGCCGTTTGCAGGCGCCAATGCATGCGAGGCTGGGGAGGCAGCACTGGTTGTGCATCCCCACAGCTATCACACATCGGCACGGCAGGGTTCTCTGAGCCCAGATGCACCCAACATCGCCCAAGTCTGCATGCAAAACTGGCGGAGCTTGCTCATGGAGAGTGCATCACCGCATGACAGCAGTATCCTTTTAGCGACTACATGTACCGCACTAAGTGTGGCTTCTGCATGGGCGCAGCTTGTCAAGGTGGTGCATGTCGGTGTTGGGACCATGCAGTGCATGTCAGCGTTGGTGACACGCAGTGCATGCCAGCGACAGCAGCGTATAACTCAGTCGAAGGCGCCGCGTCAGTTTGCGTGCTCTGCTTGCAGGTGCTCGCCAACTCTGCCACCGTCAACGATGTGCCGATGTTCACACAAAACTTCACCATGGTGCGAAAGCGCATTTGTTTTTGCACACGTAGTATTCCCTGAGGACCAGTTTGGTCATGCATGTTCAACCTGATCACCGCCCTGCTGTGCGAAGCAGCGGCATCCACGTACGTGGCCTCACGCACCTGGCACGCAAAACCTCATGCGCCTGGCACGCAGCGACAGCATGCAGGGCACTGCTACGGGGAAGCTCATGCGCTTGCGAGCATGCGCTGTGCGCGGCGCAGGCGGTGAAGCAGGCGGTGGACCGGCTGTACACAGCCGGTGTGCGGCGCTTCTTCATCATGGGCGCGCCGCCGCTGCACGACGCGCCAACGATGCGCGTCATGGCGCCCTCGCTGGCCGCAAGCGACCTGGGCCGCCTGGCCGCGTTCGGCCTGCAGACGGGCCTGGACGCGCAGACCCAGGTCTGCGCGCCCTGTCCCTGGTTGGACATAACGCTAAATGTCAGCACTAAATGGCACAGTTGCCCGCTGCCAACGACCGATCCGGGCCTCCTGGCCACTCCTGAGCTAGTGGTGCTCGCCACGCATCTGCCGCCTGCACCCAGCGGCCGGTGCTCTCAACGCCTGGTCAGCACCACACTTGCACGAGGCACACCGTGCCAGCGGAGAAAGGTGGGCGCTGCCAGCGCGGAGTCCTCCCGACTCTGGCCCTTTTGCGCAGGCGCTGGCGGCGCTCCCGGCCGCGCTGCCGCTGCCGCCCGGCGAGCAAAGGCGCTCCTCCCGCTGGACGCCATGCCAGTGTGCGGAGTGCGAGACCAGGTTATAGTACCCAAACCCTGCCGCGCCGCGCAGGCGCTGGTGGACGCGTTCCCGCTGCTGTACCCGGCGGCCCAGGGCGTCTGCTTCCCGCTCAAAAACACCATCCTCCTTGCGAACACCGCCTGTTGAGCGACCGGATCAGCGGCCTCTGACCCTGCCGCGCCGCGCAGGCGCTGGTGGACGCGTTCCCGCTGCTGTACCCGGCGGCCAAGGGCGTCTTCTTCCCGCTCAACACCATCTTCCTGGACGCCAAGAACCGCGCGCGCAATTACGGCTTCACCAATGTGGCGGACGCGTGCTACGACGGTGCCGTGCCCGGCATCGCCGCGCCCGCCAGCACGGTCCCGTGCGGCAACCCGGACGAGTACATCTACTGGGTGCGCCCCTGCGTCTGCGGCGCGCTCGCGCGCGCCGCGACACGCAGTGTGTGCCGTGGCTGAGCAGGCCGCTGCGAGGCCGGGCCTCAGTTGCATTGCCGGCTGCCAGCAGCGTTCGTGATCAGATCCAGACATCAAGGGCGCGCGCATGCATGGTGTGACCTCAGGAGAAGGTCATCACCGTGCAACAAAAGATGCCCTGCATGTCATTTGGCAGCTGCTGCTGTTGCCAAGTGACAGAGGACCCTGCAACAGCAGCTGCATGCCCAGAAAGTGTGCAAATAGATATGTGGTCAGGAACGCTGTGGATGTGCAGGCTGGTGTGTTCATGGTGCACGTTTGCACAAAATTCATGATAAAGATGCTGGCGTTGCACCTGTGACGGATGCGCACACATGTCATATCCCAACCCTGCTGTGAGCAAATGCATCTGTCTGAACGGCCGCCCCGTCTGGCACCGCAGGACCGGGTGCACCCGACGCACCGCTTTGTGATGCTGCTGGCGCCGCGCGTGCTGGAGGCTGTGCAGGTCCTGCTGCAGTAGAGGCCGCTGCGCAGGTATGTAGTAGCAGTGCTGTCAGACAGAGGAGAACTTTGGGAGCCCAATGAAGTCGTGCCGCGTGAAATGGGGGCGGTGTATTTTCTGCTAGAGGCAGTCAGCCTGCACAGCTTTTTGCTCAAGCTGCGCTCAGAAGCTGCACTCTAACGGGCAGGTGGGCATTGCTGGCAATGTGCAGCCCGTGAGGCTGTGCATGCACTCTGATCACGGACCCAAATGGCCACACACTGCAGCCTATGATGGTGGCATGGGGCGGCCCGGCTGGCTCCAAGCGCGACTAATCAATAGGCAGCCTGTGCATGGCATCGGGTGATTGGGTTGCTTTAGGCACCGGGTATTCAAGCACTTGTTGTAGTACATTATGTGGCTCTGTCGCGCGCAAGCAGTATGAGAGCGTTATAGACTGCATGGTCTGTGTGGGGCACGCTGTAGGTGTGCGGGCAGCAGTCCAAGGGCCAGCTCCATGAAACAAGTCACTTGCAATCTGTGCACAAGATTAAGGGCAAGTTAGTTAAGGGCAAAACTGAAGCCAATCGCTGGGCCCCTTCACCGCATGACATCCCATGCGCTTGAGCAGCCCCAACCCTGTGTAGAGCATGATTCCTTGAACCCCTATGATATCATGGTAAGTGTATGTAGTAGAACCTGGGCGTAGGTGATTGGGCAGGCAATGCACTGTTCTTTTCATTTGTAAGCACACTCAGTCCACTGATGCGTCTGTACGGTGTTAACAAATGTGTGAGCATAGTCATGCTATGTGTGCACACTTGCATTTTGCCTTATGCCGGAAGGACAGCTTGCCCGGCGGGATGCTTGAGCTCAGACTATGTCACACTGAACCCTTCCCCTGCGGCTGGTTCCGCAAATGCCGCAGCTCGCCACTGCTCCATGGCTGAATTCAGCAAGGCGACAGCCTCGACTCATACACCCCCATGCTGCAGCAGCTGCGCCGAGCAGCTCTCCAGCAAGCCTGCAAGCACAGTTGCACCACCTGCTGCTGCCGCTCCAGTGACGCCAGCCGCTGCGCTGCTGCCAGCTCCGACCCAACCTCTCCGCGATGATCTCTGAGTCACCACCGAGTTCAGGAGGCCGGCACCCTCCAGCGTGGCGCTGTCATCCAGCAGCGGCCGTGATGGGAAGCCAGCCAGCAGCTGGCGACCCGCGGCAGCGGCTCCGGCCTGCGCTGCAATGAACCTGCGCCACCCTTGCCATTTTGAGTTGCGCAGACTCGTCAGCATGAAGCGGACTTCTCTGATTTGTCATTTGTCATTTGTGAGCACCCGGCAGCTATGGAAGCCTGACACAGGGTAGGCATGCCTATGTTGCCTTGCACCTGCCCACCTCACTGTGCTTGCGCGCTGCAAGCAGCCCGCTCAGAAGAGCAAGGTAGATAGCTTGAAACTCTGCCTGATTTGAACGCTGCATGCATGCATGCGCAGGTTGCCTGTCGTCTGCATGTGAGTGCAGCAGTTCATCCTCGCATGTTACTTCTTCCTCGAGCACCTCATTAGGTAGACAAAAGAGTAAAAAACATGTGAAGGCTCCCCACGCAGCGCCGTAGCGTGCCCGCGGGGCATCACAGCGCTCAGGCAAGAATAAAGAGAGCGGCCAGCGGCGCACCGGCGAAGATCGCCAACCGTCTGCGTAGGGTTGAAACGCGCGGCCAGCCTCGCGCCATCCATCAGCCGCACCTGCACGCACATCGTGAAATGCGCCACAGGTGAATCCCGCAGCACCTCGGCAATGAGTCAGAGCGCCACGGGTATGGCAAGACTTCTGGCTTGCAGCATGCCCAGCGGCGCCTGCGCGCCGCACGGGTGTCTCTGGCGGGTTTGCACTGTGCTATAGTCGCACCTGCACGCCCGTCGTGGGGCCTTCCGCTGGGCCCTCCCATGCGCCTGCTGGCTGCGCTGCAGGCGCGGGCGCGGGCTGCGGCGCCGCACCGCTGTCGTCTGCACCGTCCACCAGGGCACAGTAAGCAGCTTGGCGCGTCATGCATCACCTGGATAGAGGGTTACCCATGCATAGCGCAGACGTGACATGCGCCATGCCAGGCTCAGCACCTGCTCCACCAGCAGGCAAGGTATGAAGTGTGGAGCAGTGGGCACCGGTTTGGGCCATGCTTGATGTGTTCCTGAGCTGACAGCACAACATCTGAAGAGGGAGGAAGTGCCTCCGCAGACATCCGGATACAGTGGCGGGCCAACCTGCCAGCGTGCGGCCCCGGCCAGAAAAGACGCTGCACGCTGCGTTGTGCTTCTGGAGCAGGGCGGCCAAACCCTTCACATCAGCTCCAACAACCTCGTCTACCTGTGTCATGTCGCAAGCATGGTCAGCTATGCAAGCAAAGCGTTTGTTTCACTGCCAACCTGCGCTGAGCAGTTCAGAGCGACATAGGCACCACACTGCCGCCATAGTGAAGGAAGCCAGTCCAGCTGCTTCTCGCACCATTTTCCCAGCTTTATATATCTGGAAGGTAGGCATCGCCCTCACGCCGCACTCCTGAGAGACGTCCTGCACAAGCCCGCACCATCCTCTTGTTGGCGTTATTTCCTACGCTTGGCAACAGCTACTGACCGCTCACAGTGCAGGAGTGTAGGAGTGTGTCAGGTGTCAAACTCTGACAGAACGGGTGTCAAAGTGACTGAACGGAAGCAGAACCCTGCCATACACAGTGAAGCACAAAGCAAGGATGAGTTGATGTGCGCCTTGGTGTGTCATTCTTCCATCAAACGCACTGAGGATAACGTGTGGAAGGCAGGGACAGACCGGGACACCATCAACGTCCACCTTCAAGAAAACTACGTTGGTAAATTCCTTGGCCATCCGCGCGAACAACGGGGCAACCATCTTGCACGGCCCGCACCAGGTTGCAGTAAAGTCAACACACACCTGCAGCATAGCGTCTGTATCGCTTACTGGCAGGCAGTCGCCACCCTTGCTGTTTCATTTACACGACTCGGCCACAAAGCGCCATCAGCCAAGTCAGTGTCCGCACTGCTTTGCCCGAGGTCCGAGAAGCTGCCATCTGCGCCTCCCACTCCCGCACGGAGCTGACCTCAAAAATGCTCATCGCTAGCGCTACAGGTGGCCGCTTCTGGGTGAGCCGAGAACTTCAATCTCTTCCTCTACTGCCAGTGCTTCAAGACACCTCTGCTAGTGCTAGCAGCGCTGTTGAAAAGCAGCTCTCCTATAACCTAACTAAGGTTCCCCAGTCTTGTCGCCCAGCCAGAGGGGCAGCTCAGGGAGGAGGGAGCTCAGAGCACTGGATGCAGCAGGCACGTCGCTTCCTGCTTGCAGCAGGCGCTGTCTTCCTGGTGCACTTGATTCTTTACCCTTTCATTGGCCTCTGGCCAGCCGTGTCACTGGTCATCAGCACCTGTGTGCTCTCGATGATGCTCGCTTGCAAGGTTATTTAGGTGATGCGTGCACCAGCATATGGCGCAGAGCACCGCTGCTGCAGCGGGGCTCTGGGCTCAGGCAATGCAGGCGTGGCAAGTCGCGGCATGGGTGCCAGCCACCGTTGCCTTCCAGCGCTTTATTTACGGCGTGCACGAAGTGGGGGGACGTTCGATGCAGCCCACACTCAATTCCGCCGATGAACCGAACGCCTTTGGTATAAACGACTTCGTGCTGGTCGAGAAGTGGACATCGCGGGCGCACTGGTACCGGCGGGGGGATGTGGTGCTACTGCGGTGCGCGCCTGGGCAGAAGTCTGTCCTGCTGCTCCCGCTGGTGCTCTGCAGCGTCTCCGCCGCCAGTGCCTGTGGTGTGGGTGCCACAAGCCAGAGCAACGCGCTCGAACGCCCGAGGGCCGCCACACTTTGTGAGGGCATGTCTGGCCGGTGGCAGTCCCAGCTCACGAGGCGCTTGCAGCCTGCAGACTGCTGAGCGCCTCTGCTAGAAAGACCGCACTTCAGGTCGCCAGACAGTTTGGCTCATACCTAAGTATGCGTATCACAGCGCACTGTGCACTGGCTGGCACAACATGAAAAGAAAGTGCAGGCTTGCGGAGGCCCACGTTGCTGTCGTGAGATTCACACGCCGCTGAAGCGCGGCAGCGCTTGCAGGTCGCCGGACGTGCCGGGCGCGGTCCTCATCAAGCGCCTGGTGGCGCTGGAGGGCGACTGGCTGTATGTGCCCGGGCGCGCTGACGTGCAGAAGATCCCAAAGGCGCGGCACGACCCAGCACCTCTTTTCCGAGCGCCTCTGGCCCCCAAGCTTCCACAGCGCACAGGACTGCTGATGCGTTTCTTGCAGCTGCGCCTCACCCGAGCGTCGGTGGGTGGCACTGCGTTCTACGGGCCATCGTGCAACGCACAGGAAGTGACAGCCGTGGTGATATCCATGTGCAGCCAGCTGCGCTCCTGGCGCGTGCGGCCCTGTGTAGGGCCGCCTGCCCCATGTCCTGGAGCGCAGCTGTTGACACCTGCCAGTACGCCAGCATGCAGCAGCCCCGCTGCAACGCCGTCATGCTCTGCATGTAGGGGTCGGGCAGGGTAGCCTACACCCTTGAGCTCGCCGGCGGGCAGCATGCGAAGCTCAACTGTTCCGGTGCCCTGTGTGGTCATGCACGACTGCGCAACCTGCCTTACATGCTCATCATGTGCCGGGTAGGCGCTGCAGCCCTGTCCGCCCAATGGTGCTTGTAACCGCGATACTGCCTGCCCAACAGGGCTACTGCTGGGTGGAAGGTGACAATCTGGAGCTCAGCGCCGACTCCCGCACCCGCTATGGCCCGGTGTGTGGCCCGGAGTGGGAGCGGCTCCACAGCGTGGGGCTGCGTGCCCGACTAGCTACAGTGTGTGCCGGCGGCAGGCCGGCCACCGACAAGTCGTGTCCCAAGAGTGCTAGGATGGTTGACCAGCGAGGTGCTGCCAGCACTGTCTGAACAGCAGCAAATGTTCTCGCGGCGTGGTTGCTGCTCAAGTAACTGCTCTGTGCTAAGCAGTGCCATGTGGCCATCTCAAGTTTACGCTGCTCTGTGGCAGGCCAGTCGGCGATTGGCAATGCGTATGCAACTGCCCGTAGGTCCCCCTGGCGATGGTGGAGGGCACCGCGCTCGCGGTGGTGTGGCCGCCCTGGCGCGCGGCGCGCGTGCGGCCGCGCGACCCCTCAGAGCGTCTCATTGTGCGCAACCCGCAGCCGCTGCAGCGCGGCACGGCCGATAAGGACGAATGCTAGCCCCAAGGCGACCGCTGCCTGCACGCGCATGGAGCCGCGCTTGTGGTTGCGCGCCTGCATGTCGGCCTGCCCTCCTCAGCAAGGCCCTGCCAGCCCAGCAGCATGGCGCCTGGCAAATGGCTGTGGCTGAGAGCACCGCCCATGTACCGGCCGCGGGCAGCGCTCCTGGCATGCAGGCCGCGAGGCGTGTCAGCTTGTACAAGGCGTGTGGATGTACTGACACTGCAGTGAGCACTGGTTGTCAGGGTTCTGTGTCAAACAAATGCATTAGCTGGAAGCAGGTTAATGCATGACGATGCAGACGAGCTGTGGTCTGCATCGGCCTTGTCTGTGCTGTCCTGTTTTCTGTCTGGTTTGTGCCTTGCGCATGGCCTATGTCTCCAAGTCAGGCTGCATGACTTTGAGGTCGCTTTGTTGGGCGGCTGTGCAACAACACATTGCACATGTGCCACTGCTTGGTTCTGAGCTTCCTTGAACACACAGCACGCAGCGTGCTCACCGACAAAAAAAATACAGGACTCCATGCACCTGTACAGCACGGACGTCGATAATTGGCTTGCTGCACAAACAGCTTGCTGCCGCATAACATCGCATGGAAGTGATCTGCCCCAGAGGATGCCGGTCATGCACAAAGCCAAGTGGGCAATATCTTTACCACAGGCACATGTCAGTGCCAAACGTCGCACGTCAACATGTCAGTCAAAAATGTGCTGTCCTGCACTTATATGTGTGCCAAAAAACGCAGCTGCAGCAGAAAAGCGCCACACGCCAACAGCAAACGCTCATGCGCTGCAATTCTGGCGCTGCAACACAGCTTGCCAAGGGCCATACGCAAGCCCCAAAACACTTAGACTAATCTTTTATGATTAATATTGTATGCTCGTTACCAATACCAGTCAATGTGCATAAGTTCAGCAACGAGAGCCATTTCAGCTCAAGTCACTTATATTTGTCCATGATCCGCGAGGCTTCACTCAAGAGGTCGCCGCCCCCGCCGCCGCCCCCGCCGCCGCCGCCGCCGCCACCGCCGCCACCCCCGCCCTTTGACAGCTTCAGAAACAGGTATGCGGCACCGCCCAGGACCAGGAAGAAGAACGCTGTGGACAACACCTGCGCGCCAGTAACAACACACCCACTCAACCCTCCAACGTCCCCAACTCCAAACTGCGTGGAGGAAGGCATTCTTTGAGCACGACCCAGCGCAAGCACCTCTGCCACAGCTTTTGCTGCCACGCCAAACAGACACTCCAGCGCACCCAGTCACACGCTCAAACAGGCAGGGGCTGTATAAGCGCGACTGCGGCAAGCAGCAGACCCTGGTTGTGCGCCTTTCCCGTGCAAGCATCGGAATTGATAGAGCGTGCGAGGCAAGGTGGACGCACCCTCTGGAATATCCAGAGCGCAACCAGACCGCCCACGCCAACCACCGCGAGCTTTGCAGCCGGGCGCGGGACGGATGCGGGAATCAGCGACGCTGCGGAGGTGGCCAGCCTGTCCCCAGACCGCACGACACCTGCGACGTACATGTCAGCCACCGCAGTGTGTGCGCGACGCCGCCGGGCCAGCCAGCCTGGCCCCATGCCTCGCTTAACCTGCGGTGCACACTTGACCGTGTGCCAACAGAGAGACACGCTCACTCCACACGTTTTCACAGCTCACTGTCCCTGCATGCCACTGCCAGGCACATTCCCACCATCACACATGCAGCACAAAGTGTCTCCCACACACATATGTCTGCAAGATCACAGACAATTTGTTATTGCAAGTGTGGGCAAGGACAACGTTTCAAGCGCACTTCGTAGCGAGTCTCCCACCCCCTCATCCTCTGCACGCACAGTGACGCAGCTGCTGCGGCGCCTTGCAGCGCTGTGCTGCGTGCGGCACACGCGCTGCGGCGCTTGCCTGTTGAGCGCCCTGCGCAGCTTGCAGCAGCAAGTTAAGGTGGAGGGATTGTTTTTCTTTGCGTGACAGAGGTGCACAGGCGCCCTGCATAGCTTGCAACAGCAAGTAAGGTTGAACGGCATTTTCCTGAGCAAGACAGAGACGCACAGGTTCAGGGAGGAAAGTGCTGCACCTCTGCGGCCAGGCGGAAGCCGGGGAGGCTGCGCAGCCTGCGAAGCAGCAGACCGCCCTCATCGCTTGTACTGGCGGGACCTTCCACACACGACAAGCGCACAGCAAGCAGCAGCTGTGACAGCGCTTAGTCAGGCCCCAAGATGTGCCCTACTTGCCATTCAAACGATGAAGGAGCAGGAGCTGTGCAAAGCGGAGCTGCCGTCTGTGGGCGCCATAGCTCGCGGCTGCTCCAGCAGCTGTGCTGTGTCTAGCAGTGTGCCAGGTCGCGACGCAGGGTCACCTGTGTGTGCGCGTCTGGAACCAAGCCGATCAGGTGAGTGATCTGGTGCCGTCACGCCCAGCAGGCCCGCACGGCAATCCGTTCTGGCCAGGCAACCATGTCTCCGCTGAAGACTGTTGCGACCAGGTTCCGTAGACACAGCACCTCAGGCTCTTGCTGTTGATGATGCAATCCTGAGCTCCCTGCGCGCCGCAGGTCCTGTGTGCACACGCCGCGCGCATAGCCGCCCAGCACATCTCCGCCACCGCGCACCTATACGGTGCCGCTGCTTGTGGCTGCGCAAGCAGCCTGACGCTCAGCACCCTGCGCCCCGGACCGGTCCTGCGGCCGTGCCACCTGCGCTCTCTCTGCAGCTGCATATCAAGTCTGGGGCGACCCATGCCAGCCGCCGCTGTGCTTTGGTCGCCTGGTGTGGCGCGAGCGCACGTGGCCGCGATATATGCCCTGCCATTCCCCGCTGCGCTGTTCCCGCGGTCGCGGCCTGGCCTGGCCGCGTGTCCCGCAGAGCACGCAGCCAGCCCCTTGCAAGCAGAGGCAGCGGCCCGCTGCACTCTGCTGCTGTGCGACGGTGCGCCGCGACTGGGAGACGCAGCGTGCAGCGTGTGGGTGGGTGAGCAGCCCAGCCTAGGTCACCCACTGGGAGCGCGCGGCTGCCGGGGCGCTGCTCACCTGCCAGAGCAGCCGGCTGTGCACACATGCAGATCTGCCCCGGCAGGTGCCAGGTTGCTGCAGAGCGGCCCTGCCGCGCGCACCGCTGCAGAGCGGTCAGCCGCAGCGGCAGCAGCGCCAGCCGCAGTGAGCCCAGCGGTGGCTCTGACCGCCGCAGCTGCAGCGGCAGCTGCCGCCGCTGAAGCGGAGGCAGCGGCCGCTGCAGCCGCCGACCGCGCGCGCAGCGACCCCTCCGCAGCCGCCGCAGTGCTGCGCAGCCTGGCAGCTCCAAGGGAAGGAGTTGCCTGTGGGACTGGCTGGGACGCGCCGCCTGCGGCCAGCAGAAGGATGGCAGCCGCTGCAGGCAGCGCCTGCCGGGGAGACTGGCGCATGCCGTGCGCGGCAAGCAGCCTCACGGCTCGTTCAGCGGCCGACGCGGGCGAGGACGAGTGGGGCGCGCCTGCACCAGCTGGGGATGGCAAGCGTGGGGGCCCCGGCTCTGCAGCAGGATCGGCAGCGGCGGCGCCGAGCGGCTGTCTTGGCACAGGGCCGGCGCGCGGCAACCTGCCCGCGGTGCCTAGGCGGCCGCGGTCCAGCAGGGCGGCGATGGCGGCAGCATGCAGGGCCCGGGTGCGCACTGGCACACTGTGGCAGTGTCACATGACGCGTCGCAGCGCTGCACACGTCTTGCACAAAGGTATCGTTTGAGATGCCACAAAGCTGACCAATTGTACTGTGCGATGCTTGGTTGGAACGCAAGGGCTTTAGTAGCGATGCGGCAAGGCACCACACGCACTTGCTTGGCCCAGCGCAGACAGTGGTGGGCGCGCGCAGGGCCGCTCCGTGGCCAGGTCAGTTCCGGACCGCCGATATGGCAGCCCGCCTGCTCAGGTTGGCGGCAAGCGCGGCGGGGCGCAGCCGGCCGCCTGCCCGCAGACTCCGCCGCCGCCTGCTGAGGCCGACGCTTGCAGCTCTGCGTGCCTGCTCGCGGCAGTCCGCAAGCGCACCAGGGTGCAGGCGCCCGAGCCCGCCCCAGCGCTCGCGCCTGCAGCGGCATGCACCGGCGACCCCACCGCGCTCGCATGTAGCGCATCACAGGCGCGTGCGGGTGCGAGCGGACGCAGTGCGCCAGGCGCCTGTGCATGCAGCGGCTGCGGACCGCGCTCCGTGATGCCCGAGGGCCCAAGGCATGAGCGGCCCCAGGCACATGCATGCGGTTGGCACCATGCATGGCTGGGTGCAGCAGCTGGTGGGCGGCAGGCGCCTGCGCCTGCCTCTGCAGGGATGCCGGCTGCACAGGCTGAAGCAGACCAGCAGTCGGCTGGGAACAGCACATGCCACGCGCGTGCATGGTGGGCTTGTGCTGAAGCGCCAGGCAGCTTTCACAGCGCCTTTGTCACGCCGAAGTATTCCTCACTGTAGGGTAGAGGAAGGGGCAGGTTGATGCTTGAGCCATGCCCACTTGTGCGCCTCTGGGGTGTTCCGTCCGGGAACTATGCCTGGCAACTGTAGCAGGACTCTGTTGCGGTGCTACACCCCCCGCCCTGTGCATTTAGTGTGGGTGTATAGGATCTCGTTGCTGTATGTTGGCGTCTAGGCATGCAGTGCAGTCCATTGACGTGCACTGCTATCCTAGTGTACACTGAAAAGCATCTGTCGCCAAGCGGGAGCTTGTGTCCCAGAACCTGAAAGTTGTTCTGTGATGGCACGCACTTAATGGTCATGCATCTGTGGCCTTCCCATTGGTTGGCGCACGGACAGGGCATGGTCCAGCATGAGAGCTTGTGCTGCATGTTGAAGGTCAAGTTGCTAGGCCCGCCTGACTTCTGTGGGAGTGATATTGTAGGTCACGCCTGCTCACATTTCTTTTTATGCCAGTGTGAGCTGGAATATTAATTGCATGCCCGCACTGTAAAGCAGTGCAAGGGCCCAAAATGTGCCACATTTTATGTAGATACTGCTCATTCCTTGCACACAATGACAGCGCACGATTAAGCAGTGGGGCATGAACACGGGCTTCATGGCCTTCTCCGGCTTCGGCTCACAGACACCACCAGCTCGGCGCATGCACCCAGCTGCTGTGCCAACAGGTGCATGATATTCATCGCGAGGAACCGGGCAGCCCTTGCACCACTTGCTCAATGCATATGAGAGCCAGGAGCATACACGGCTGCACACGGCTGCACATACACTCAGACACGCCATGCCATGCGCCTACTAGCCTGCAGTGCCGTGGCACCAGCAACTTGCCATGCAGCTACCACACAAGCGACGTTCCACACCACCTGCCCAGCACTGCGGCACATGCAGCTTCAGAGCAGAGCTGGCCCTTTGCGGCAAGGCGCGCGCATCAGCAGACTCGTGTATCAAAAGCCTGCGGGGCAGCAAAGGCAACAGATTTGACCCAAGCAGTTGAAGTGGCTGCGGTACTTACCCAACGTAGTAGGCAACACAATAGTGCCTATTTGGCCAGCATGCCTCGCATGTACCTACGCCGCGCTCAACGACGTGTGCAAATCACGCCATACACGTACCTGTGTCCAGCCGGCAACATATACATAATTTACAAGAAGCAGAGCCATGGCCGCCAAAATTGCCACCAGGAAAAGTTTCCTGACACAGTATCTGACCTGGCACCCGCCACACGTCCGGAGAAGGGTAGCTCGCACCAGCGCTGCTTGGCTGATGCCCATGCATAGGGCATGCAGCTCCAGGGGCAAACTCGGCGTGCAGGCAGCTGGCATGCGGAGCGTTTTGGCCCAAGCGAGCTGGTAAGCGCCGTTATTGCAAAGCCTATACAAGGGCCACTGATGCGAATAAGCTCCTGTACAACCTTGCTTTCAGCCTTGCTCCTTGCCGAGCAGCACAGCCGAGGTGGTGACTGTGGCGCCGGCGGCGCGTAGCTCGTCCAGCACGCGCGCCTCATCGCCCGGGCTCTGCTCCAGCGCCCCGCAGGCGTCCTCGACCACGATGGTGGTGAAGCCCATCTTTGCGGCGTCCAGCGCGGCCGCGCGCACGCACACCTCCGTCACCAGGCCGCACACATACACCTCCTGCGTGCCAACGGCCGCTTCATCTGCGCTGTGTGCCGAGTCTACAGACATGACTTGCATGTCACCTAGAGGCTATAAGTCAGGAAGGGCACCACCCATGGACTAGAGCTGTGAAGCTCAAGAGGAATGAGGCCAGCAAGAACCAGCTGCCTGCCGCTTCCAAAGCTAGCGGTGCCACCTAGCCTGCAGGCGTGCGCGCGCCGCAGCGGCCCCACCAGCAGGGCCGCACGGCAGCGCGCAGGCGCGCCTGCACGCCGCGCTTGCGCAGGAAGGCCGCCAGGCCGAGGTCGGCGCCGTGCAGGTCGCGGAAGGGGCTGCTTGCGTCGGCGTCGAGCGCGCTGCCCTTGCGCACCACGTGGTCCCAGCGGCGCAGCGGCAGGTCCGCGGGGTGGTCCGCGCCGGCGGTGCCCTGCACGCAGTGCTCTGGCCAGAGCGGCTGCTGGATGCCGCGGTGCGGCACGCTCTCACCGGGCGACTTCCCATGCGTGCTCGCGAAGCTGATGTGCCCCTGCGCAGTGATGCGGTGCACCTCACGCTCTGCACGCCGGCAGCGCCTGAGCAGGTCTGCTATCTGTGCAACCTGTGTCGTGCAAGACACGTTGCAGCAACTGCACGCTGAAGGCATGCAATTGCGGAGCCTTTGAGATGTATGTTGCAACAGTAGAGCAGACAGAGCTGCCTGCATACCTCTGGGTGCCAGTCAGTGCTGGCGACACGCAGGTCAAAGACCGGCGTAACCAGCAGCTTGTTCACCACGGGAACAATGCGCTCGCTGCCAGGCGCGGCGGCGAGGGCGCCTCCCGGAAGGAAGTCCTGCTGCAGATCTATCACCAGCAGCGCTTTTCGTCCCATGACGACTCTTCCATTGACTGGACTGCAACTCGAGGCGCTCTACTTTACGTGCACAGCTGCATGCGCAATGCCGGAGCATGCATGAAGGTGGACATGACTCCTGGAAGATGAACTAAGCGCGCCCCCCCCCATTTCCCGGGGGCCCGGGGGGGTGGTCTGATGGCAGAGATGGCTTGTGGAGTTGCAAACACCCACCAACTGTCCATTCAGCAATCGAAGACCGTGGTAACGGGTATATACAAAGTACTGCAACTCAGGGGCGCTGGCTGTCTCTTTGCCGAGGATGCGATCACTGTAGCTGCATGCGCGTTTGGGGCGTGCTGCTGCTGGTGCTGGGTAGCCTGGTGCCGATGGGCGGCATACTGGGGAGTGCAGCCGCGCCTGCGCACCATCACCGGCACTTTGAGTCCTTCACATTCAACAGCAGCCTGGGCCTGACTTACAAGCCTCCCATTGTGTTCCCGGCGCTGCAGACGCACACGGCCAGCGTCCTCTGCCTGCACGGCCTGGCACGCCCACACAAGGGCCTGCTCTGTCGCGTAATAAACACTGACTGTGCCTGCATTGCGTTGTGCGCAAGAAGCAGGCCCCCTTTTCCGCGCTCGCTGCCTGCAAGAGCACATGCGGTTGGCGTTGGCCGCGACGTTGCAAGGGAGTCTGGAGGCTGCAGACTTGTCAACGAGCTTTGCTACCGTTGCCTTGCAGCGCAAACGCTTTTCTCGTCCCCTGCAGAGCAGGACACTGGCTCCCCTCCGAGACAGGAGAGTGACTGAAACTCACCTGTGCGAGTGAGCAGGGTGACACAGCGGACGGATGGGCAAGCTACGGGCATCAGTGGACGCAGCGGCTGCCTTATGCAAAATTCATATTTCCTAACGCGCCCGTGGTGCGCTGTAGCCGTTGTGACACCTAAAACTTCCAGTGTGCACAGCGAGGAACTTTCTCTGTCTCATTTGTGCGCCTGAGTTGCACTGCCTGACCTTCACACAGTTTTATTTGCTGTGTGCAGCGGCGCCTCCCTCCATAAAACAAGCACCAGCGCCTGGTGACCGCAGCAGACAAAGCCGCCATGCTGCCCACTGCCTGTTGCTGACCAGCTGGGTCGCTGCGCACAGCAGGGCTGGCTCACCCCTCTGAAAATCCCCAACCCCCTGCATGCACCCCGACGCACCCGTCCGCCGGGGCCGGCAGCGGCCCATCACCCTCAACCGCGGCGCCGAGATGACCGGCTGGTACGACATGGCGACGCTGGACGCCATGGACCAGCCGGAGGATGATGCCGGCCTGCGTGAAACCGCCCAGTGCGCCGCGGCGTCCTTGCTTGCTCTGCGTCTTAGGCTCACCCTAATCATGGTGTGCAGCATGTGACTCAAAAGTTCGCACTCTCGGCAGCCGTGTTGTCCAGGGGTGCCATTGATCAGATTGGCGCATGCAGCCATGTGCCACTGGCGTATGTAACGAGCGCATCAGCTCGCAAGTGCTCCACACTGTGTGGCACTTTGGCAGGTATCTGGATGCGCTCATTGAGGCGGAGGCCGCCGCGGGCATTCCCAGCACACGGGTGGTCGTTGCAGGTTTCAGCCAGGTCAATCCACCCGCGCTGTTGCCCTGTCCTAGGCTGCTGGCCACCCTTTTGGACAGTGTGCGAGGACGGCCTGTTGCCCTGTCCTGATGTGCGCAAACAACATGGTCAGTCGCATGTGGTGCTGAGCACACCAAATCAACATTGCGGGAGTGCTAGAGCCCAACGCGCCTGCTCAGAACAGTTTTGATATGAGCATACGCCGGCCAATGTCAGTGCGGACCTGATTGACGCATGCCAGTCTGTCTGATGTCTGGGTGTGAAGTGGGCATGGGCGTACCGGCACCAACGGCATCGTGCTGCAAGTATGCGCAGCCGGGCATGCCTGCTTTACTGGGTTCCGCCATGTCTGGTGCATCGAGCGCAGCATTTGTGTGGGGACAGAGCTGCATGTGACTGCGGCAAGGGCTTCACCAGCTCGTGATGCTGCCAGACCCTGACGGACCATTTCGTGCCATGTCGGACAGGGAGGCGCCGCATCGATCATGGCGCTGCGCAGCGCGCACGAGCTAGCAGGCGTGGTGTCCATGAGCGGGTACCTGCCGCTGGCGTCCCAGGCGCCGCAGCTGTCGCCCGCCAACGCGCGCACGCCCGTCTTGCTCTGCCACGGCGAGAGCGACCCCACGGTGCGTCTCCTTTTGTGCCCTTGGTGATCCTGCGGTCTTTTGAAGACCACAGGTCTGACTGTCTGTCATTTCTGGAACGTCGGTGCGCGCTTGCATCAACACCCAGGTATTCTACGAGCATGTGAGACTCCACATGTATAGATAGAGTGTTGCTCCCTCTCGTCTGTGTGAGCATGGCGTCCGGGAATACAGTTTGTTATATTGGAACGCAGATTGCTTACCGGTACGGGAGGAGGACGCACGAGATGCTGCGGGAGGCCGGCGCGGCTGTGCACTTCAGGAGTTACCCACGGGTTGGCCACTTCACCACGCCTGAAGAGATAGAAGAGGTCGTATCGTTTTTTGAGACTGCGTTGTCCGCCAAAGCAAAGACCGCAAGCTAGCAGGACCACAGCCGCCGCCAGGGCACTGCCGGTCCTGCTCCGCACTGCTGTATATAGAAGAGGCGGCCTCGTGTGAGATGCACTGGCCGCCACGACAAGGTCTGCTAGCTAGCTAGTCCCTGAATAAGGGCATAGTTGTCCCAACAGCACTCTGCTTTCCATGTAAGCCAGGCCAGTCTGCTAACTTCAGCTGTTCAGGATTGTCTTTAGGATTGCACGACCATGCAACAGCGCACAGAGCATGTATCTATGAGCTCAGTGCACTGCTGCTGCCTACAACCTCAGTCCAAGCGCAGCGACTATAAAAGCAAGGATGCCAATGCGAGCTTGGAGCCCATTAGAATACATGCGTTGCATGAGCGAGCTTGCCAGGCTCCCGGACGCCCGCCAAAAGCGCCGCTCGCAACAATCTGCACCACGCCCTTGCAGAAGCGCGGCCTGCCATGCCTCGGCCTCAAAAGCTCGTCACCCAATTGAAGGGATGGTGGGCAGAGGCGCTCCGCCGCCAGGGTCACTGCCCGCCGAGCTCCGCGCTCCTGCGAGCCGTGTCCATGATCAAGGTACACTCCAGTGCGCGGCTAGAACCACTCTCCTGTTGCTGTGCAGGTGCCCCGCACCATGAGCACCACAAACCTAAAGGCAGCTTTTCAGCTGACAGACGGGGTCTGGAGAGCATGGCTCCATGTGCCGGCTGCCTGCTGTGCTGCCATCCACGCCGATTGCCCCACTACTGCTGACATTGTTGATGCATGCAGTTCGTGGCTCGAGTAGCTTCATGCCAGTGCGCTGTAACACGCACCAGACTGATGACAGGCAGCGCACTCTGGACACACTGTCGGGCTGCTGAACTCCACAACATTTCCGGTGAGATAAGGAGTCGCCGGGCTATGCTGTGCATGCTGAAGCGCACTACCAGAGACAGGACGCGCACCCGACGCGTCTGTGCTCGAGCCCGCGCGCCGCCGCTCGCCGCCGCCGGCCGCCACCGCCGCCGGCATCGACGCCGCGACGCCCGCGGCCCCCCGCCCGGGGCCGCCCGCCGGCCCCTGCGGCGCGCTGCCGAGGCGGAAACCGCCATACCCCGGCGGGCCGCTGGCGGCGAGGCGGCCGGGAGCAGGGTGCGGCGCGGCGGGCGGCGGCCCGGCCGCGGGCCCGGACGCGGCGGAGGGGGTGCCGGCCTCGGGCGGCCGGTCGCCGGAGTGGGCGAGCGCCTGGGCGTGCGCCGGCCCCGGCGTGGGCGGCATGCGCAGCGCCACGTCGCCGCGCGCACCGGACGCGGCCAGCTCGGCATCCTCGTCCATCTTCATCGCCTGCAGGCTCAAATCCGAGCTCGCACAGGGGCAAGCTCAAAGGACAGGCGCTCAGACTTGAGCTTGCACAGGGCGCGGCAGCGGCGCGGCTGCATGCATGAACCCATGCCCTTGCAAATGCCGGGCTTGCCGCTGTGCAGATAGGCCTCTGTGCTGCCATGCAAGTGCGGGCTGACGCTTGCATGGGCACCGCACAGAGAGAATGTGTTCCTGGAAGCGCTTGGACACCTGACGACTGAAACGACTGCAGGAGCTGCGATGCCATTTCTCAAGTGAAAGTTCACAGTGCACACTGTTGAACAGTGCTTGTCGAAGTGTGCCTGTGGAAGTAAGGACGGCTATGCATCCAATGTTAAGAGGGATGAGGAGTTGATACAGTGCGCTGCCACAGCCGCTGGCGCATGCGCGCCTGCTCGATGTCAAACACGGCCTCGTCGATGTAGATGCCGTCCAGGCCCAGGTTGTCAAAGGGGTCCTCCAGCGCCATGGCCGCATGCAGCACGCCGATGGTGGCTAGGTTCAGCTGCGCGCGCGCATACAAGCGTGGCGCCCGCAGCAGTGTCCGTCAAGTGGAAAATGCAGCAAGGCAGCTGCACTGCCGCACTTGGTCGGCAGCAGATGCGCCATTTGGTGGTGCTGTGACAGCGCATCTCTTCCTGCCATGCTGCACGCTCTCCATACCAAGCTTTCCCCGCACCTGGGGGCACCAGCAGGCAGAGCGTTCCCTGAGGCAGCGCTGACACCTCTATCCGCGCTGCATAACATCAGGACAAGTCTACTCTCGCTCCCGCAGCCCTGCAGACAGGCGGCGAGGGGACGCCGCGCGCTGCCCGGACCGAGCCGGCGCCTCGCACAGGCGCCTGCGGCGGGGCCGCGCCACGAGCGCGAGGAAGAGCGCGTACACGATGCCGAGGCTGCTGCGCAGGCGCGCGTAGTGCGGCCCGAAGAAGATGGGCAGGACCAGCGTGCAGTAGCAGCGCACGAGCGCGCGGATGCCCTGCGGCGTCCTGCGCATGCGGCCTGGCTCTGTCTAAGGGTCGCCGGGACCTGCAGCAGCAGACTAGCCGGCCTGGGAGCTGCGTCGGGCAGTGCCGGGCATTGCCGGGCAGTGCCGGGCAGTGCCGGGCAGCCTCCAGTCACAGCAGCCAGCTCGCGACAGGCAGCGCCGTGCTTGCCCTTGCAGAGCCGTCGGCGGCTGCCGACCGGAAAGCAGACTCAGCCCTGACAGTGCAGGACCCAAAGGCCACCGGCAAACATGGGGAACGGCCCCGGCGCGCGCGCGCACCGGTACTCCTTCACGTTCGCCATGCGCTCCACGGCCGCGTGCAGCTGCTGGCCCCACGCCGCCAGCCCCGCCGCCTGCGCGTCGCCCAGCCCCGCCCGCCGCAGCGCCTGCCGCCCACAAGCCGTCCTATTACGCACGCGCCTCGGCCACGCTGCCAAACGCAACAGCGCCTGAGCCTGCGGGCGCGCCACACAGCTGCCCCGGCCTTATACGCATGCGCCCAACAGCCGATGCTCTTCGCAAGTGCGGCGCCAGCAAGACAGCGCGGGTGCCAGCAGCACAACGCGGGCCGCCTTGCAAACGTGTGCGCCTGTACACAGGCCGAGGCGGCGCGGCGGGGGCGGCCGCGGGCGGGGCACCTCTGTGGCGCGGGCGAGGCGCCGGAACGCGGCCGTCAGCCGGCGCATCTGCTTCGCGCGGTGCTGCGCGACTTGCATCTGCGCATGCGCGGCCGCAAGCGTCAGGGCGCCTCTGGGCCTGCCGCTGCTCCTTGGCCATGCAAAGCCTGGCTGCACGTGCGCAGGCGGCCGCGCGGAGCGCGGGCAGGTGCCTGCGACGCGCACGCGCCGCGACACGCGCACGCACGGCGGCCCGGCTGTGCGTGCGCTCCACAGCGCGCGGGGCGGCGGGCCGCGCGCCATGCCGGACTTCACGCGCGTGAAGGGGTACTCGCGGCTGTAGAAACGCGAGGGCAGGAAGTAGCCCCGCAGGCCCTCTGCGCACACGCGCGGTGTCACTATGCTGTCCGGTGCGCGCGTCGGACAGCGCCAGGCCGGCCTCCACCGCAAGCTGCTCTGCTGGCCTCTACCGCAGGCTGCTCTGCTTGCGAGCAGCTCTTTTGTCTGAGCCACGCAGCGGGCACATCAGGAAGCAAGCACGCGGCGGTGCAGGAAAGCTGAACACCTGTGTAGGAGGAGGACGGCGGGTGGGGGGCCGGGCTGCGGGGGGCACCCAGCAGCAGGTGCAGGGTGTGCTGCACGGTCAGCGCATGCCCGGGCGGCAGCTGCCCCGCCGGCAGGCTGTCGCGGTGCGCGAGCGACAGGTGCAGCACCAGCGTCTTCACTGCGGGCATGCGCGCACACGGTCAGCGGCGCGCTGCCAGGCAGGGCCTGCGCCCCTTTTGGAAAGCCCCGTCGGCGGCGGGCGCAGGGCGTGAGGCACTCGCACACGCGCGAGCATGTGGGCCGCAGCACCCTGGGTCATGCTGCACAGCCTGCCCTTGCGCTGTCTGAAGCCCCACAACCAACATCGGCAGGTCCATCACATGCCAGTTTGACTGACCCCGACTGAGGGGCAGTCGCACGCTCGCTGCTTGTCCCCTTGCACCACACGGAGGCCTGCGCCCTGACATGGTCCTGAGTGGCTGGAGGGCGGCGGCAGCAGTGCCAGCGCCAGCACCGTGAGAGCGGCCCTCGCTGCCTAGGCGTGCGTCTGCTTGTCCTCAAAGCAAGCCGTCCTTTTCCAACATGCCTTGCCTTGTGTTGAGCAAAGGGGCTCCAACCTGCGCACCCTGTGCCAGGTCGCGCAGGGCGCCCTCGCGCCGCTGGAAGCCCCACCACACCAGGCCGAAGAGCGGCAGCAGCACCGCAAACGCGGGCACCGTCCAGTCGGTCGCCGCGGTCTGGCCGTGCGGCGGCACGTACGCGAAGAAGGCCACGCTGACGATAGTTATCGCTGAGCTCCACACGCTCAGCCAGCCCTGCAGGCGCTGCGACGCGCTCGAGGAGCAATGCGCTCAAGGAGCCGCGCGCAAGACGGCCGCTCTGACACCGTTTGCTTGGCAGGTACTGCTCTGAGACCTAAGGTGCAACTGATAACGCTACGTCGCTGCAGCGCCTTTGATAGCAGACATGCCACAACACCTGAACGCCACTGTGCCCTTGCAGGTTCCAAGCTGCTGACTCAACAAAGGGCCAGACGCGCGCCTGAATGAGCAGGAATGTGTACAGGGAGCCAGAGATGTCGCGCAGCGAGCGGAAAGCGCTCAGGCCGATATACTGCCCATCCATCAGCCGGCCATGATCCAGCAGCTGCACGCCGCGCGCATGCACCGAGAAGGGCGCTTTCGGCTGGTCTTCCATGGCCCCCATGACACAGCCTGCAACCACGGGCACTGGACTAGCCAGGCTGCTCTAGCTGGTGATCTCTGCGCTGCATCTTGCTAGCGAGCAGTCCTGAAGATAAACAGCAATTTGGTCTTCACGACTACTGCCAAGGAGTTCGCGTACTAGGGGGTCTCATCTTGCCTTACCTCCTCCCGGCCAAGGAGTCCTCTTGACCTTCAGCCAAGCTGTCGACCCTGCAAGGGTCTGCTGAAATGCATCTTGCAATTGCATGTATTTGGAGAACTCGGCCCACGGCTGCCCTTTGGCTTCAAAGCAGAGCGCTGGACAACCATGCTGCGCCATGCTCATCATAACGATCCTAGAGATTACGTTTGTCGCAGGCATGTACTACGCCGTGGCCCGGGCTTTGATTGGCGCCAGCATTGACAAGGCTGAGCACCGGCGATCCTGTCCTGTTAGCGCGGTGCTCGTCCTGGGTGGCGACAGCGAGCGCGAGCAGCTCGCCGCAGAGCTCTGCGCGGGGCTCCACCTCCGCGGCTTCAGCAGGAGCAGGGATGAGAAGCTGCTGCGCCAGGCCGCGGACGTGCTGGAAGCCTGCGGCCAGTCCAGCGCCCTGACGGACCCCTCGGTCACAGTGTATGTGAGCTCTCCCGCCACCGACGTGGCAGCGGCTTGCAGAGCGGCTGGTGGCAGAGCCGAAGTCCGCACAGACACGGCCGCCACAGACACAGTCAGCAACTTCACAACGCTTGCGCCGCTCTTCCTGGGGCGCGAGGACGAGCACGTCCTTGTCCTGACCTCCTCCAGCCATGAGGAGCGCGCCTGGCGAGTGGGACGCGCAGTCCTCATGGCCGGCTGCGGGATTGCTGTCACAGTCGCTGGCCTTCCCTCCAGCGCGCCTGCGCAGCCCGAGGGGAGGCTTCGCCGCTTGCGTGACCAAGCACGCGCGTGGCTCTGGATTGTGACAGGTGCGCCGCACCATTATTGTGTTGGAGGCCGGTGAGCTCGCATGACCTGCACAGCACTCACCTACTGCGTTGCCCTGCAGGCCTGCACGGAGGCAGCATCGGCCGCCTGCTTCACCCGCAGCGCTTCAACCGACACGCCAAGCGTGCATTGTAGTCTTTAGCCAGGAGCACAGCACTAGACCAGACTAGGTGGCAAATGTCAGACTGGGTGGGAAACGTCGACACCGCACTGTGAGAACTGGACACACCGCACTTGACCATACTGGGTGGAAATGCCAGCACCGTACTGTGACAAGTGAGCACACTACACTGTGAGCAGTGCAATGATTGTACTGCAATCCCAAACCAACCAACGCTTGGACAGGCATGAACTGTTTTACAACTCAAACTATTTCACTTTGCTAGGCATGCATTTCGCGAGGCATGCATTTTGCGATGCCATGCCACGGTGGCCATGCATGTTCCTTGCCTGTTCTGCACGCTGTCGCCTGTAATTTAGACTGGCTCGTTATGGCCATGCATGTGTATCGCTGGCGACAGGACCAAGGTTGTGTTCCCCTGTGTCAACCAGGCTGGCTAGCTATGCCGCCGCGGCTTCCCAAGCGCAAGGTCACACGCTTGCTTCTCGCCACAGTACAGCGCGCCCCAGCGCGCGTCCACCAGCGCGCAGTTGAATGCGGGCTTGTCCAGGCTGCGGTTGACGACGTTGTGCGCGCGGCACATCCACTGCCGCAGCGCCCCGCCCGTGGCCACCTCCGGAGGCATGCTCCTGTGTAAGACAGCCCAGTCAGCCCTGTCAGGCGCCCGATCGTGTAGGTCTGGCTCTGGCTACCAGGGCACGGCTCACCTGACGACCTCACGGAAGTGCTCGGCGCACTCCGCGCACGGATAGATGCGCGTCATCACATCCACCTGGCGCGCCAGTGCCACCGCGTCTCACCGCCAGCCGGGCGCAGCGACGGGCGCAGGGGACCTGCCGCCCGGCGGCGCACCAGCGTCCGGGCGTCCTTCTGCTGCTGCCGCGAGGGCCTGTCCGGGAACTGCGCCGCGAGCGTGTGCAGCAGCGTCCACGTCGCCCGCCCCAGCTCCTCCCTGTCGCCAGGCAGTATCTCCGGCAGCGCCGCCTGCACGTGCTGACTCCCGTGGCTGCTGCTGAAGCTGTCGTGCAGCGCCGGCGGTCCTCCGGCGCCCGCTGGCCGACCCGGCGCGCCGCCCTGCACCTGGCTGCCTTGGCTGCTGCCAAGGCCTGGGCTGCGTAAGCTGTCAGGCACCAGCAGCGCCTCCTCGGCGCCCGCTGGCCGGCTCGGCCCTGCCAGCGCGTGCGCCTCTGCCCGCTCGCGGTCGCCAGCCGCCTGCCGCTTCGGCGCGTGCGCCGGCGGGAGGCGCAGCAAGCGCGCTAGCTGACTCCCAATGCCCGCTGCGGCATCGCGCGCAGACTGGACAGCACTGTCGAGCGGGCTGCGCTGCGGCTCGTTCTCGCTGTCCAAGCTTGGCGAAGCACCGGCCATTGCGCAGCTCTCTAGCACGCTGTAGTAATCAGGCACTGCTTTGTGAAGCTGGAGTTGTAGTTTGCACTGCAACTTTGCATCCTGGCTTGAGCCTGGATGAACGCGAGATTTTTGCCTGCCTCCAGCCCAGGGACCTGAAAGGCAGAATGTCAAGGCTGGCGCTGCATAACCGTGACGTGCGTACAAGCTTGGTTGCCTCTTTGCCGCGGTGAGCGTATGCAGAGTCGACCGTGGAGCGCTTGTAACGAGACAGCACCGGCTCTGATGGCCAGCGGCAAGCAAGCCGTGCAGCGCAGCCTGTTTTGTTGCTGACACTAGCGAATTATTGCCATGTTTGCCAAGCTCTCTGCGCTCGTAAGCAGCGGGCCCACATTCCCATACACTCTCGGGGAGGCGTATGAAACGGCCTGGGGCAGCTGGACGCACTACCGGGGCAAGGCAAGGGAGGATGGCGCGGCGGTGTCTGTGTTCAAGATCAGTGCCGGCAGCAGGAGTGATCCCAAGCTGCTGAGCGCCCGCAACGGCGTCAAGCGCCTCAAGACGGTGCGTAACTGTGCACAGTGGGTGCCTGCAAGCTTGCGCTTCAGCAGCAGCGTCATGTGTCTGGCCCGGTCTGCACTCGCATCTTCCACTCCCAGCTGCTCTTTGCACTTCACTTGCAGTGGCGGTGTTTCGCGCGTGCGGCGCGATTGCGTAGCCCTTGTCGTGGCGTGCGTAGCCTTTGTCAAGCGCTGGCTGGCGCAGTTGTCGGTGCGGCAGAGACGGCCAAAGCCACTCAAGCAAAGGGCATACACAACCGCACTGTGACAGACCTGGTCTGCTGCACAGCTGCAGCGCCGCGCCCTGCGCAGGTCCGGCACCCCAACATCCTGGCGTTTAAGGACACGCTGGAGGTGGAGGAGAAGCACGAGGTCGTCATCTACGTCGTCACCGAGCCCGTCACGCCGCTGGCGGACACGCTCGCCGAGCTGGACGTGCAGGGCGAGGCGCGGTGCGCTCCCTACAGCCCTAACCCCACAGCCCTGACCCTCTGAGCTGTATACGCGGCCTGCTGGGAACCTGGCCAGGTATGGGTAGGACGTGCTTGCACAAAGCCGTGCTGGCGCTGCAGGGCGCGGCGCGGGGCGCAGCCTGGGGCTGCGAGCTGCTGTGGTGCTCAGGAGACGTGTTGCATACGAGCGCCTGTGTGGCTTGCGGTGCACAGGAACGAGTACCTGGCCATGGGCCTGTACCACATCGCAAAGGCGGTCGGCTTCTTGAACAACGACTGCCAGCTGGTGCTCGCCCTGGACTAGCAAGCTTGCATTTTGACATCTTCAACAGCAGCGACTGTGTTCCCCACAGCCCCGACAAGCCGCAAGCACACAGCCCTGACACCCCGCGACGAATAGCAGCGACAGGCCGCATGCTGCCCCCCTCCATGCGGCCGGCTTCCCCTGCTACATAGCATCCTTGTGGTCTTTGCAGACCCTGCACAGCAGGTCACCAACCAACCGCGTGTCGCTCCTTAACAAGACCTTATCGCACGGAATGACGTGGGCGGCACCCAAGGCATTGCTTGCTGCAGACTCCCGGGGCGAGGCAGGCGGGAGCGGGTGCGCGCGCGCGCGCGGCAGATCCACGGCAATGTGTGCATGCGCGCGGTGGTCGTCACGCCGCAGCTGGACTGGCGCCTGCACGCGTTCGACCTGCTGTGCGAGGCGGGCGGCCCGCCGCTGGGCAGCAGCGAGCCGTGGCCGCTGGCCGCGGGCGCGTGGGCGGTCGGCGCGCAGTACAAGGCTGCTGAGGCGCGCCTCGGATGATGAGCGTCGCTGACGATTGACAGCGGGCACACCTGGCGACTGCAGAGCGCCTGTGACCGAGCAGCAAATCGAGGGGCACGCACCTAGGTGGCGCGTCAAGCGAGCAGCAAGCGCACGCTGCGGCTTCAGGCCTCCCTCGGGTGGCCGCTGAGCGCGCGCGCGGCCGCGCCGGCGCAGGTGGGCAAGGCGGACTGGGCGGCGGTGCAGCAGGGGCCGCCCTGCGCGGTGGACGCCTGGGGCCTGGGCTGCCTGATGCACGAGGCCTACGCCGGGCAGCCGCTGGCGCGCATCGAGGACCTGCGCAGCATCGATGCCATCCCGAAGGCCGTCCTGCCGGTCCGCCCCGCCCGCGGCGACCCGCTGGCTGCGCCGCCGCCGGACAAGCGGTGGCGCCGCGGCGACGCGTGCGCATTTCGCCTGTGCTTCCTCAGCCGCATGAGCCAGCTCTCCGGCCCGGCCGCCTGGCTGGCTGCCCGCCCCCCGATCGGGCGCCCGCGGCGCGCAGAGCTACTGCGCCGCCAGTTGGCCGCTGGGTTGCCGATTGAAAGCACACCATGCCTCTGCTTCTTATACACCGTCCCGCCGCCGACCCGGGGCCGCGCCGCGCGCAGAGCTACCAGCGGCTGCTGGCCAGCCAGCCCAGCCGGCGGCTGAACCCCGCCAAGCTGGCCGAGGCGCCCGCGCTGAAGAACGGCCTGGTGGACACGATCGCGTTCCTGGAGAGCCTGGCGGTCAAGGACAGCGCCGAGAAGGACCTGTTCTTCAAGCGCCTGCCGGCCGCGCTGCCGGGCCTGCCGGCGCCGGTCGCGCAGGCCAAGCTGCTGCCCATGCTGGCCGCCGCGCTGGAGTACGGCGGCGCGCCCGCCGTCGCGCTCGGCGCGCTGCTGCAGGCGCGCGCCGCGCGCGCGCGCGCACACACGGACTAGCGGGGATGTGACGCCAGTGACAACCCGGCTCTGCTGGCGGTTTTGTTTTTCCACCCTTGCTCACTGTCCTGCCGGCCGCACAGAGCCATGCCCAATCGGCACGCCGTGCACAAGCTCAGCTGCGCCCGCCGGGCTGCTGTGCGTGCTCCTGCAGGCGCTGCGCAGGGCTTGCGTGAGGCGGGGATGGTGCCCGCGCTGTCCTATCTCTGTCACCCCTCTGTAGTGCGATCTGAGGAGCGCGAGCATCCCGCACACCCGGCTGCGCTGCACCGCTGCCTGCCTGTGCTGCGGCCTGACCCCCAGGAGCCGCTGCCAGATCGGGACGACGCTGGACGGCGACGACTTTGCGGCGCGCGTGGTGCCCGCGCTGTCCAAGCTGTTCGCGTCCAACGACCGCACCATCCGGCGCAGCCTGCTGGAGAGCATCGACTCTTACGGGCAGCACCTCAGCGCGGCGCGCGCCCCCGACCCTGACCCTTATCCTGCCATACCCCAGCACAGGCTCCGCGCTCGCCCTGGGAAGCCCGTGCGACCATGATCACAGGCAGAGCCGTGCGTTGCCCCGCCTCGGCGGGCGGCCCGGGCCGGTCCACACCAGGGGGCGCCCGGCCAGGCGATCCGGGCATCCCTGCCTGCCGTCTGCGTTGGTGTGAATGCGCGCCGCGTGCACCAGCTCTGGTTGCGCCGCCAGCGCGACAACAAGCTGCTTGCGTGGAGCGTGCGCTCAGAAGCAGACTGGCAGGATGTGGTCAGCGGTCGTCCGGCCAGCCACGCACCGGGCGCGCCCCGCTTCCCGCGAGAGGCAGCTTGCCGGGCGCCGGCCCCACACCGCACCCATGATCCTCGGCCTTCCGAGCAGAACAGTGCGGCGAAGGAATCATCATTATCGAATACAAGGTTATGGGTCTCGACCGCGGGCCGCGGCCGCAGGCGACGGTGGAGGCGCAGGTGTACCCGCACGTGGCCGCCTGCGTGCAGACACCCTAACCCTAAGCGCCGCGCGCGCCGCGCGCAGGCGACGGTGGAGGCGCAGGTGTACCCGCACGTCGCGACCGGCTTCACCGACAGCAACGCGTACCTGCGCGAGCTGACGCTCAAGTCGATGCTGGTGCTGGCGCCCAAGCTGAGCCAGAAGGCGCTCAACCAGTCGCTGCTTAAGTACCTGGCCAAGCTGCAGGCGCGCGCGCGCGCGGGGGCCCCGGCGGCGGGCGCCGGCGGGGGTGTGTGCGGCGCGACAACGTCCCCTGTCACATGACGACTCCTTGCAGGTCCTGCCTCTCTGCGGCCACGACCACGTCTGGCCGTGTCCACGCCGGAGAGAGGCAGGGCCGGCACGGGGTTTGTCATGTGACAAGGGATGTGGACGGCCTGCCGCCCCTGCCAGGACTTTGCATGTCCCTTGGCGCTTTTTCCGCTAGGGCGCGCAGGCATGCGCGCGTCCTGTGCTCTGCTGGTATGCGCTCACAGCGGAGGGACACAGGGTGTGTGGCACGCCGCGTTCAGCCTGCGGCGCGGCAGCCCGCGGCGGTCACACGGCGCCCCGGCGCGCGCGCGCAGGTGGACGAGGAGCCGGCCATCCGCGCAAACACGACCATCCTGCTGGGCAACCTGGCGCCGCACCTGGGCGAGGCGGCCTGCCGGCGCGTGCTGCTCAACGCGTTCACGCGCGCGCTCAAGGACTCCTTCCCGCCCGCGCGCGTGGCCGGGCTCAAGGCGCGGCATATGTAGGTTAGGGTTATAGTATTATAGGGTATAGGTTACCCTATGCCTGCTGTGCACCGGTCCTTTGGCGACGGCATGGGCCAAGGGGAGCATGGTTGCAAGGTGGCGGCGGGCCGCCGAGCATGCGTGCCGAGGCCGGCGGCGCCCGCGAGCACGCTCAGCGCCGCCGGGCGCGCAGGCCATGACCGCCACGGCGGACCGGCACTTGCCGGAGGAGGCCGCCACGCGCGTTGTGCCGGCGGTCGCGCCGCTCGCGATTGACCCCGTGCCAGAGGTGCGTCATTGAATCATCGCAATTGTGCAATACGCCGCGGTTGCTGACGTTAGGTGCTGGCACAGAGTCCAGCAAGTAGCACACGCTTTCTTTGATCGCCACCACGCACAGTGCGCCAGGTGCAGTGACGTAGGAGCATCACACTGTGGATGTCTTGTGCGGCGCAGGATGTGCAGGCAGTGGCGTTCCTGGGATCCCCTGTGGAAAGCAGCAGCTCATTCCTGCTGTTTGCATGCTTCCAGCCGGCCGGCGGGCCATCGGTGGCCAGCAGCGCCCCGCAGCGTCTGGAATCCAGGTGGCAAAATAGAAGAGAGCCTGGCTGAGAGCTGCGGCGCGGCGCGCAGGTGCGCCAGAACGCGCTGGCCGTGCTGGACGCGTTCACGGCGGTGCTCAAGGCGCACACGCGCAAGCTGGACGCGGCCGCCGCGGCCGCCGCCGCGCACGCTGACGGCGGCGGCGCGGCCGCCGGCGGCGCCGCCGGCGCGCCCGGCACCACCTGGGGCGCCGCGCTGGGCACCAGCGGCCTGGGCTGGGCGATGTCCAACATGGGCCTGGCCGCGGCGGCCGCGCGCGGCGGCGGCGCCGCGGCGCCCAGCGGCATGCAGGCGCGCCCCGGGTGGAGCGAGGGTGTCAGCCGGCGTCGGAAATCGGGCAGGCGGGAACCTCCGTGCAAAGAGAGGCTGAGCTGTGTGCTGCGCCAGGGGTTTGGGCCGGGCAACGCGCCTGCGCCAGGCGTCGGCGTCGCCGGCGCGAGCGGCGGCGGCGCGGCGCTGCCGGCGCCCGCCGCGGCGGCGCTGGGCGTGCCCGCGGCGGCCGCATTCCCGCCGCCGCAGCCGGGCAATGCGCCCCCAGGCGCGGATGGCTGGGATGCCGGCGATGGCGACGGCGACGGCTGGGAAGGCGACGGCGACATGATCGCGCTGGAGGATGCCGCCGAGGTCTGCGCCAGGCCGAGAGAGTCATTTGTTCATTCTAAATCATCACAATCACTGATCCAGAACGACAGTTTGACGCAAGCTGTCAGCTGCCGTGGCAGCAGGTGCAGGGTATTGCGGGGCGCGCAGTGACTAGCCGTTATTGCGCTCCTGCACAAATGTCTGCTTGTTGTATCGGCTGAAGGTTCTGCGTCAGCGAATGCCCAAACGACGGCACAGCACACATGCCGGATTCAGCAGCTGTCCGCCAGCCACACGAAGAGCCTGTCTGGTCCAGCCCTACGCACCGCCCGCCGGGGCCGCTGAAGCAGAGCGGCCATGCTTATGTGCGGCGCCTGCTCGCATATGACCCCTGTTGAACAGGAACAGCTGTGACTATGTGTCATAGATCATGCTGTGTGCCAAGCAGATGGCGGCCCGGGAGCGCCTGAACAGGCCAGCCGCCCGCGGCGCGCCCCCGCGCCCGCCGGCAGCGCCGCGCGGCGGCGGGCCGCCGATGCGGCTGCCGCCGCCGCCGGCCGCGCCGCCCCGGCGCGGCGCGGCCGCGAGCGCCGACGACCTGCTGGGCGGCAGCGACGGCTGGGACGAGCCGGGCGGCTCGCCCGTCAGCACCGCGTCCGCCGCATCCGCCTTCTCGTCCGGTGCGTGCTTTTCAACTTCACCCTACCCCTACCCGCAGCCTGCAGGTCCCACTCCTGCCGCGCAAGCAAGCGCCGGCGGCCTGGCGCCAGGCCGCGGCCAAATGCACTGGCCGCGCCGGGTGGTTTGCCCGTCAGTGGAACCGCTGACGCGCTCGGCCGGTCCTGACCCCCCTGCCTCCCGCGCTGCGCAGCCTCGGCGGGCAGCGCGGCGCGCTCCGCGGCGGAGCGCGCGCGCTCGGCGCACGTGACGCTGCCGAGCGGGCGCGGGCGTGGCGGCGGCGGGCGGCTGGGCGCCAGCCGCATTGGCGGCGGCGCCATGAAGCTAAACGCCGCTAAGCTGGGCGCTAAGAAGTCGGACGACCTGTTTGATTTCTAGGGTTGGCGGCTGGTGGCGTTACCGTTCAGGCCCTGGCTGGCGGCGTTGCGCGCGGGCAGCATACCCTGCATCTGGAGAGTGTGGAGAGGTGCATGCCTTTGCGAAGCCGTACTGGGTCTTAGTTGGCACTAGGCGAGTCCGGAACATGTTCAATGCACATTGTGCATCTCTGAAGCTGTGCGGTCTCTAGTCTCCCTGCCGATTCCCTATAACTCTCCCTTTTGCACATATGGGTGATTGGCGTGTAAGTGCGCCTCGCACAGGTGATTCTGACTGGCTGCCAAGCTGTTCATGCAATCTGGATATCGTCATGCTGGCACTTGCGTTGGCAGTCTCAGCCTGAGACGCGTCTCAGCTGCATTGGCTGGCCAACACGCTGCTATGCATCCGTGGCATGTTACATCCCGCCAGCTGTGCAGCTGATGCAGGGTCATCCCCCAGGCATGGCACGGCCTTGATCCTGGCATGTGGGCTGTCGCAGTAGTCAGCAAGTCTTTGGCACATTGCCGCTCCCAGGTAAAGGACGCATGGTAGCAGCTTCCGTGCTCGCAAGTGCCCCCTATCCAAGCAGTTCAGAGCATTCAGCTGCCAAGAGCCAGCATGTTCTCCTTTTGCAACCTTTGCGCACCCGGCACGCCATCATCAGCGCACCATTGCCAGTCCCTCATTCCTGCCTCAACACGTACCTGCTGCTCAGCCTGGCATGGCGGCAACAGCAACGGGGCCCAGTGCTCGGGCCTCAGTGCCCATGACGCAGCTCTGCGGCTCCACCCAGAGCTAGCAACATGCACACGATTCAGCAACGACCACGCCCTTGCGGTGGCCCCGCTCGGGCGCGCGACAAGGCAGGCGCTCAAGGGCGTCCGGAAGGCAGCACAGAACCACTGCCTTGGGCTTCACCCAAGGCTTCACCCAGCTCAGTGGCAGCGAGGCCCTGCGGTGGAGACCCTAGTCATCCTCCTGCCCATATCCGCGGTCGCGCTCCAGCACGGCCGCGGTGCGCTCGCGGATGTCCATGGGGACCGCCGGCGGCGCCCCGCCACGCGCGCCACCCAGCAGGCTGCCCAGCAGG
>JAABUV010001627.1_pt1 | contig 32274 bp, 34 predicted proteins | sample 5559971 | NCBI WGS metagenome assembly JAABUV01 (sample SAMN10711881, study PRJNA513362) | rock metagenome | isolation source: Antarctica rocks | place: Antarctica: Victoria Land, Knobhead nord | collected 2015-12-19
AGAGCCCCGCAGCGCCGCGCGCCTGCTCGGTGCCGGCCAGGCGCTCGGCGAGCGCGGCAAAGTCGCCCTTCTCCGCGTACTGCCCCGCGTGGTACAGGCAGCGGTCCAGGAAGAGGCCCATCTTGTCACCGCACTTGTCCTTCTCGGCCAGCCGGCACGTGAGCGAGCCGCCGATGTACTCGCGGAACTCGGCGTCGCTCATCTTGGAGCGCGCGTAGCCGTAGATGTGGAAGTGCTCCGGCAGGTGGCCCTCATAGTACAGCGCGAACAGCGAGGGGTAGATCTTCTTCCGCGCCAGGTCGCCTGCGTCGCGGCCGCGCGCGCGGCCCGGATCCGGTTGCTGCCCCACGGACGGCTTATGTTCACTGCCGGCAGGCCCTGCCCGCAGCAGCAGAAGAGCGGGAGAACGCGAGCTGCCACGAACGCGGTGTTGGTCGCATGGTATTGGTCCAAACAGCATGACAGCGCACTGACTTGCAAGGAGTCAGCAGCGTGTCGACACACCTGGATGCGAAAGAACAGAGGCGGCTGCATGCCACAGCTCATGAGCACATGCAGTGCGTGTCTGCTCTAGTGCCCCACACCTGGGGCTGCACACGGTCAGCAGGAGCTGCCCCGCCACATCAACACCCGCGCCAGCACTCGCTCATGCTGTGCCTGGCAGCCCGGCGGCAACAGGGCTGCCCGCCCAGGGCGCGTATGTAGCAGCGCGTGCGTCGCAGGGCGCTGGGGGCAGAGCGCCGCGCCTGATGCGCCAACGACCACGACACTCAGCGCGGCGTGGCTCCAGTCCTCGGGCGACAGCCCATACACGGTGTTGGCGGTGGCCTCGCCGTCCACCAGCGTCTGCGAGTCCGCCGTGGTTACCGACACAGAGGGCGCCGCGCCGTCGCTGACGCTGCGCTCGCTGCCTGCGCATGCGCGAGGCAGTGAGCCGCCGCAAGCTGGTGCCTGGGTTGCACCCACCAAGGTACGCCCCTCGAGATGCAGGGCGTCCCTGATACGCGTCACTGAATTGCAGGCATGGCTGGCTGCGGGCGCGCTGCCCTGGGGGTGCTTGGCCGCTCGCTGTGTCAATTTCAGGCGGCTGTATGCCCACGTGGTGCGAGGAGGGCAGGCTCACCCTTCTCGATGGCTGGCGCCACCGCGTGCAACGCCGAGCGGCGCCGCCTGAATGTGCAGTCACGCCTCCTGCCGCCGGCCAGCATCAGTACCAGTGTGGCAGCACAGGCTGCAGGCGTGCACGGAGGCAGAGGATGGGCGCTGCACAAGCTACGTGAGGGCTGCATGGAGGCGCAGGAGCGCGCAGACCGCTAGGTTTGCCAAGCGTTCGCACATCAAGCGGGCACACCTGGGCGTGCGCTCTGCAGACTGCCTGTGCAGCAGCCTGGCCCGCGGCTCAAGGGCCGCGGCCCGTGCGGGGCGCCCAGTGGGGCTGCACTTTGGCAAAGTCTGCATGCTGCCCCAATCGGCGTCCGGCGCCCCTCTACAGAGGCTCCGCAGCCTGGTGGGTAGGCGCGCTGCCTTGCTGCTAGCCCGGAGGTGAAGCGACCCCTGAAGGGCGGAAAAGGCTCCTTTTCTGCTCCAGGTCACTGCCCTAGGCACCGCACCGAGGCCGCCCTATTTGGATAGCAGCCTGTGGCGTTGCAACGAGGTCTGTATAGGCGCAGGGAAGGCGAGGAGCGCCAGGAGACTGTTGCACCTGTGACTTTGTCCTCAGAAAAACTGGGAAGAGGGTTTGTTGACCCTGGGCTGCAAACAGTGCTCCCTCAAGCAAAGCTCCGAGCTCGCTGACCCTGCTGAGGACAGGCCTGATCTGATCATAAGTGTCCCTCGGCAGAGCCCAGTGCGCAGACCAGTCAGGCGTTTGGAAGTGGCCCGCTCTCAGGCGCCCCCGATGTTGCGCCTGCCGGGGTGAGCCGCAGCCTCGCCGCCGCCGCCGGCTGAGCGGAGCCGGGGATGGCCTCCACAGCGCAGGACCCCTCGGCTCCCCTGCGCGCGGAGAAGAAGGATGAAGACCGGGATGAGGACAGTGCGCACCCCGATCGGGCGCCCGCGTGCCCAGGATTGTGCGTTGGCGACCAATCACAGGGACCGGGCCGGGCCCTGCGGCGCGTGCGAAGCATTTGCATGCACCCGCTCTGCACAGCTGCTGAGCCAAGCTGCTTGCGGCGCCTGCGCGGCAGTGGAGTACTCGCCGTTCTACGGCATCGAGAAGGGCGCCGTGCTGCAAGAGGCGCGGATCTTCAACGACCCGCACATCGACCCGCGGCGCTGCCAGCAGGTTTGCTCCAGGCCGTGCGCAGCTGGTATGAGCGCCGCTCCATAGCCGAGGGGAGCATTCTGACCGTGCCGCTGCCACGCAGGTCATCACAAAGCTGCTGTACCTGCTGTGCCAGGGGGAGACGTTTACAAAGGTGCGCTCACCGCGCACGCGCTTCGCTGAGCCTGGCTCAGCGCTCGTCGGGCGCTGCCGGCTGCTCGACGTGTGCTTCGCCAAGCGGCTCAGCGCTGGTTGGGCGCTGCCGGCTGCTCGGCGGGCACGGCGCGACCGCGCTGCGCCATGCCGGCGCAGAAAGAGGCGTCGGAGGTATTCTTCAGCGTGACCAAGCTCTACCAGAGCAAGGACGCCAACCTGCGGCGGATGGTGTACCTGGTGATCAAGGACGTGTGCCCCGGGTCGGACGAGGTGATCATCATCACCAGCTCGCTGATGAAGGACATGAACAGCAAGACCGACCTGTACCGCTCCAACGCGATCCGCGTGCTCTGCTCAATCATCGACTCGCAGCTGCTGGGCCAGATCGAGCGCTACCTGAAGCAGGCGCGCTTCGGATGCTGCGCTCCGGCCCCTCCCGCCCTGCCCCGCCCGGCGCAGGGGCGTGGCCGCGCCTCGCGCAGCAGCGGTGGGGCTTGGGCCGCCCGCTGCCGTCTGGACGAGCGAGCGAAGGCTGCCGCCACGGGCGCCCCACGAGGGCCGCTGCCGGCCCTGTGCGCTGGCCCCGCCTGCCGCACAGGGAGCCGAGCAGCGCGGGTTCCTCAGTCGGGCCGTGCGGCAGCGGCGCCGCCCGTGCGAGCAGTGCGGCGCCTGACGCGCAGGCTGCGCCTGCCGGGCTGAGGGGGCATGCGCTGCGTGCGCATCTGCAGGCCATGCGCCCCGCTCGGGAACGCACGCCGTGCCGCTCGACCAGAGCGCGCAGGGAGGCAGGCCGGACGCAGGGGAGCAGGGCGAGGCCGCTGCCGCAACGGGGCGGCCGGCCGCTGCGCATCCCGCCGAGTCGGACGCGCGGCGCGCGCGCAGGCGGTCGTGGACAAGAGCGCAGTGGTGGCGAGCGCGGTGCTGGTCAGCGCGATGCACCTGCTGGGCAGCAACGCAGAGATCGTCAAGCGCTGGACGAACGAGATCCAGGAGGCGATCCAGAGCCGGCACGCGATGGTGCAGTTCCACGCGGTCGCGCTGCTGCATGCGCTGCGCGCCAGCGACCGCCTGGCTGTCAGCAAGCTCGTGTCCAGTCTCACGCGCGGCGCCGTGCGGTCGCCGCTCGCGCAGTGCCTGCTCGTCAGGCGCGCCGCGCGCGCCGCCACCCCGCCCGGCGGCGCCGGCGCGCATGCCCTGCTGGGTATTGAGCGACGCGTGTCTGCGCCGCCTTTCCAGGAGGCAGGCGCACCGCATACACGCCACCCTGCGTGGAGCTCACGCCCACAAGCTAAGCGTGTGTGCATGCAAGGCGGGGTGGCCTGCATGGGCGAAGCAGCCCGCAGGCAGACGAGCAGGCAGGGCTGGAGCCTCGCCGAGTGCGCGGTGTGCGCGCGAACCACGCGGCGCAGGCAACGCTGAGGATCGCCGCGCGCGCGCGCAGGTACGTGGCGCAGGTGATCGCGGAGTCAGCGGGCGGCGGCGGCGGCGAGGCGCGGCCGTTCTACAGCTTCCTGGAGTCGTGCCTGCGGCACAAGGCGGAGATGGTGATCTTCGAGGCCGCGCGCGCGATCTGCGCAATGCGCGACGTCAGCACGCGCGAGCTCGCACCCGCGGTCACCGTGCTGCAGCTGTTCCTGTCGTCGTCCAAGCCCGTGCTGCGCTTCGCCGCCGTGCGCACGCTGAACAAGGCGCGGCCCGGCCCTGCAACACCCCGTGCCAAGCTTGGCCGAGGGCGGCCTGTGGCGGCGGTCACCATCCTTGCATATGTTTCCGGCATCATGCATGGCCCATGCTGCGCCTCGCTGGCGCGGCCGCGCTCCCCGACATGCGGGCGAAACATTGCACCGTGATGCCCGTGGCCACGCGTCCTGCTCCGCGCGCGCCGTGCCGCCCCAGCAGCGGCGCTCCCGCCGCTGCAGCACAGCTAGCACACGCACGCGCTGGGCGGAGGGACCAGCACACGCAGGCGCTGCAGCCGCGTCGCGCGCGCGCGCGCAGGTGGCGATGACGCACCCGCTCGCGGTGACCAATTGCAACATCGACATGGAGAGCCTCATCAGCGACCAGAACCGCAGCATCGCCACGCTGGCCATCACCACGCTGCTCAAGACGGGCAGCGAGAGCAGCGTGGAGCGCCTGCTCAAGCAGATCGGCTCGTTCATGACCGACATCGCCGACGAGTTCAAGATCGTGGTCGTGGAGGCCATCCGCGCGCTGTGCCTCAAGTTCCCGCAGGCGCGGCCCCGGCGCCGGCCTCTCCAGAAAACTCTTTCCAAGCTGCTCTCGTGGAGCAGGCGCCGACCCGGTCCTGCCTACATGCGCCCGGTCCGTTCAAGCCCACAGGGCCGCCGGCATGCGGAAGCCCCAGCATGCGACGTCTGTGAGGCGCGAATGGGGCGCCTGGCGGCGCGCCCGCGCAGCACGGCACAGCGCGTATCCGCGCTGCGGCGGCCGAGCGCGCGCGCGCGCCCGCGCAGAAGTACCGCGCGCTCATGAACTTCCTGTCCAACGTGCTGCGCGAGGACGGCGGCTTCGAGTACAAGAAGGCGATCGTGGACGCCATCCTCATCCTCATCCGCGAGATCCCCGACGCCAAGGAGTCCGGCCTGTCGCACCTGTGCGAGTTTATCGAGGCGCGCCGGTCCTCTGCCCCGCGCGGGCCCCCCGCGCGGCGCCCCGCCCGCGCGCGCCTGCCTCGGAGAGTCGGCAGCGCCATGATCAGCACGTGCATGTCGCGCAGCCGGCCTGTTGGAGGGCGTGGTCCCAGAGTGTCTCTACGCAGCCATGTGAAACAAAGAAAAAGCGCTGTTCGCACCGCGCGCTGCTGCCTGGTGATGAAGGGGCGCCTGACGGGCGCGCGCGCGCGCGCAGGACTGCGAGTTCACGTACCTGAGCACGCAGATCCTGCACCTGCTGGGCCGCGAGGGCCCGCGCACCAAGGAGCCGGCGCGCTACATCCGCTACATCTACAACCGCATCATCCTGGAGAATGCGACCGTGCGCGCGGCCGCGGTCGCCTCGCTCGCGCGCTTCGGCGCGCTCGTGGCCGAGCTGCGCCCGCGCATCCTGGTCCTGCTCTCGCGCGCGCTGTACGACAACGACGACGAGGCGCGCGCCCCGCGCCGCCGCCCCGCGCCGCCCCTGTGCACCGCCTGTCTGGGGGCACCAGTCTGCGTGCTGCTTTCCCGCGGGCGTGGTATCTTGGTGCGCATGTGAGCAGCCGTGGCAGGGCCATACCGAGGGGCGCGCCTGCCAAGACGTGTCGGAGCCGCTCAGGACGAGGCGCGCGCGCGCAGGTGCGCGACCGGGCGACGCTGTACCTGGCCGAGCTGGGCGGCAAGGCGGGCGGCGCGGAGGCGGTGGACGTGCACTGGGACCTGCCCGCGCGCAACCTGGAGAAGAGCCTGCGCGCCTACCTGGACAACGGCGGCGAGGCGCCCTTCAGCCTGGTGCGCCTCATCAGGCTGCTGACCCGCATGAGATGCGGGTCGGCGGCAGCATGGCGGCCTCTCTATTGATCGAGCGGCCCTGGTGTAACATTTGCAACGATGCGCACTGCCGGCTGCTTGGTAGGCAGGAAGCGGGGCGCGCGCCAACACCGCCCGGTGACCTTTCGCGCCCGCTATGACACAAGCGTCCAGGCCCGACGCGGCTGCGTTGCTGCCAGCGCATGTGCTGCTGATCGTGACTTGGCCAGCTGTGAGCGCCCGCCGCAGCTGGTGTTCCCAGCCTGTCCCGCGCGCCGCTTTGTCAGCGCGCTGGCTGACCACGCTGTGGCGCCGAGCGCAGGCGGCTGTGCCGCGCGCGCCGCCGCCCGCGCCCAAGAAGGAGCAGAAGAAGGCGAGCTCCGCGTTCGGCGCAGCCGCCAAGCCGGTGCGCGCCGGCGCGCCGGCGCCAGGCCGTGCATCCCCCGTGCACGCAACAGATGCGCGGGCGTGCTCTGCAGCATGCTCATGTGCAGCGCGCCGCCGAGCCTCCAGACGGTGGGCACCGGCCGCCGTGCAGCCTAGGACAGGTTGGGGTGCTGGGCTGCCGGCGCTGTGGAGCTCCCGCAGATATGCGGCGTGCCAACCAGCCAGGAGGAGGCTGTAGTGCCTGAAAGCGGACTTGCATTATAGCACGTTCAGGCCGCAGGGTGAGCGGAGCAGAGGCGGGCAGCCCGCCTATGCATGGGCCGGCGCCTTGACGTGCCCGGGCGCGCGCTGCGGCAGGAGGCGCTCGCGAACGGCGACCCGGGCGGGCTGGTGCGCAGCATGCCGCGCTTCGCGGCGCTCGGCCCGGTGTTCAAGAGCTCGGCGCCGGCGTCGCTGACGGAGGAGGAGACCGAGTACAGCATCTCGGCGGTCAAGCACGTGTTCGCGCGGCACCTGCTGCTGCAGTTCACGTGCACCAACACCGTGGCGGAGCAGGTGCTGGAGAACGTGTCGGTCACCGTCGACCTTGGCCAGGCGGTGCGCGGCCCTCCAGCGCCACCCGCGCGCTCCCGCCTGCTCTGCAGGGCCCCGCCCGCCCTGCCGCGCGGTCTCCACCCTGCTTGAAGCCATGCGTCGGTGCCTGGCTGCCCGCCGGCGGCGCGCCTCATTGCATTGCCTGGTCAAGCGCGACCCGGCGAAAGATGCCGCGCCCGCCCCGCGCTGCCGGGTCGGCCGCCCGCGTGCGCGCGGCCGGGGCGCCAGGCTGTGGCTGCGGCCTGGCGCTGCTCCAGCTCCCGCTGCGCTCGGGCAGCAATGTGCGCCATGGTGCCGAGTAGCGCTACAGGGTTCCGGCCAGCAGTGCTGGAAAAAGCGCTGCGCTCGCCGGCCGTGGGGGTGCGCCGACCGCGAGGCGCCCGCGCGCGCGCGCGCCGCAGGAGGAGTTTGAGGAGGAGGAGGTGGTGCCGCTCGCGCGCATGCCGCACGGCGAGGTCGGCCACACGTTCACGCTGCTGCGGCGGCCGGAGGGCAGCATGGCGCTCGGCAAGCTGGTCAACATCCTGCGCTTCACCGTCAAGGAGATCGACCCCTCCACGGGCGCGCGGCCCCCGCCGGCGCCCCACTGCAGCACCCCTGCTTGACCGCGGCGACAGCTGCTCACAAGCGTGCCGCCTCGAATCTCTTTGCTCATGTCTTGTGTGTGAAGCGTGGCACTGGGCTGGCAACACACGCATGCGAGCACCAAGGACCGGCATCTCATCGCATCGGCACCGTGCCTTTAGGGGATGCAGGCTCCATGTCAGCACTGGTGCTGGCACCTTGCAGTCCGCTTGGCATGGTCAATGCAGTATCAAGCGAAGCAGACGGCAGCGCGGACTGGCGCTGCGTGTGGCGGGGCGCGGCCGAGTGTCGCGGCGCGCGCGCAGGCGAGACGGAGGAGGACGGCTACGAGGACGAGTACACGCTGGAGGACCTGGACGTGGCGCCCGGCGACTACATCCGCGCCGCGCCTGTGCCCAATTTCCGCGCGTCCTGGGAGGCCCTGGGCGAGGCCGCCGAGCTGGCCGACGACTACGGCCTCGGCGAGCGCGAGAACCTGCAGGCGCGGCCCCCGGCGCCGTGCCGGGCGTGCCGCGGCGTGCACGCGCGCCTCGGGCACGCCGCGAGCTGGAAGCGTGCGCCCAGGCGCGCGCGGGCGCGCGCGCGCGTGCGGCCTGCTGGGAGATGCAGCCTGCCTCGCCGCGCTGTGAGCGCTGTCTCAACGACCTGTGCCCAGCTCGACCTTCATGCGCTGCGCCGACAATGACGCGAGCGGAAATGAAGGGGCAGCGCAGGGACAGCGGGTGGCGTGGTGACGTGACGTGCTGCTGTAGCCGCAATGTACAACAACGGGTGGTGGGGATGGCGGCGCAGGAGGCGGTAGAGGCGGTGGTGGGCATCCTGGGCATGGCGCCGTGCGACGGCACCGACGCGGTCCCGCCCAACGCGCGCTCGCACACTGTCCTGCTCGCCGGCACGCTCATTGGCGACGCGCAGGCGCGCCCCAGGCCCCTGGGCCCCTGCGCGGGCTGAGGCGCCTCGCTGGTGGACGGCGCGTCCGTGGCGTTCTGGGATGCGCTGCGCCTGTGCCCTCCAGGCCTCGCTATGGGATCACGTGAGCACCAGCGACCCTGCAGGCCATCAAGTGCTTACCCTGTATGAGGTGCACCCTCTGCACCTTGTCACTCCACCTAGTAGCACAGAAAACAGGCTGTTTTCAGGGCGACCACTGACATGCAAGCCCCTTTGCAGGCGCTCGTGCGGCTGTCCTTCGGGATCGATGCGGCGCGGAGCGTGGCCATGAAGCTCGTTGTGCGCTCGGACAGCCCTGACGTCAGCCAGGCCATCCACCAGATCATCCAGGACGCATGACGCATCAGGGCGGGTGCTGCGCCTGGAACATGCGGCGCGGCGCCTAGGGTTGCCCCTGCCATTGAGGCAGAGCATGACGCAGAGGGGGCCTGGGACAGGCCTAGGGGCTGTTGTGAGCTGGTGGCCTGGTGAGGGCGCTCTGTGCCTTCTGTCTGCACGTCACCAAAAAAATCTGTAAACAGATCTAATGCAACTGACCAGCGGTCTGCAACCTGCATAAACATGAGCTGCATGCATTTGCTTCCCGACATGCCCAGATGAGCCAGATAGACTTGCTGTGCTACGGGCAAACCAAGCAGCGTACAGTGCACCACGCGGTGAGGCGGCTGCGCACCCACACACTGGTAAGACATGCATGCATGGCCAGTGCCCGCGCACGACATCATCGCCATGCCGCAGGCCTCGCGCATAGCAACGCAAACGGACTTAATATCAAGCAGCCAACAGGGACCCTTGGGTCCCAGCTCAAAGAGCTTCACCTACAGAGCAGGCAGTGAGCGTGCTGCTGGCGCTGGCGCTGCGCACGCCCGGCAGAGCGGCCGCTCAGCTCACCTGCCCGCTGCGCTGCAGCCAGTTCATGAACTCGTTGTAGGAGCTCTCCATGTCGTACGTCATCTGGCGCTCCTCCTCCGTGCTGATCGTGTAGGAGGCGGGCTTGGTGTGCAGGTCGGTGTACCACTTTTTCGTCTTCTCCTTCGCGGAGAAGTTGGCCGGCAGCTGCGTCACCTGCGCGCGCATGCCCTGCTGGGCGCCGTGCGCTTGCAGAGGCGAGCCCGCTGACTTGAGTCCACTCGATGTGCACAGCGCTTAGCGCCCGGTCTTCCAATGCGACGGAGCATGCGCCGTAGCGCCCGGCGTTCCAGCGTGACGGAGCACAACAGACAGTGTATGGCAGCCTGGCAGGCCGCAGGTCTGTGCAATGACACTGCAAGACCACGAGGCAGCCGCGAAGTGAAATCAAATAGCAACACGCTTGCAGCCAGTACAGTGAGAAATGGCAACACCCAACCCCCGCGGTCTTTCAAGCAGGGTGGGCCGGTTGGGCGGCAGGCACACCAGGTTCAGGTGGTTCATGAGGTCTCTCAACAGCGGGAAGATCTGCGCAGCACAGGATGAGCATTGGCCGTGTGCCAGCCGCACAGCAGCTGCAAGCATCCTTCGAACCAAGCTGCGCACCTCGTCAACCGCCTTCATCCCCAGCTTAAGGCTGTCCATGACCGTGATGAAGTCAGAGACCGTCTGCGCAACTGCCACCGCCGAGTTTGCCTGGTACGTGCTGCGCACACACCGAGCGTCAGTGAGCCTGTAACATACGAGCACCTGAGCGTGACAGAGCGCCGCGTGCGGCAGAGCGGCCCGCACGGGTGGCGCACTTGGGCTTGCCGTGCTCCACCGTGGCGGGCAGCCCAGAGTAGATGAGCCGCTTGGCAGCCATGGGGCACTGCATGTTGTATTCCGCCATAAACGCCTGCACGTCGGGCACCTGGCCCCGCGTCGCCGCCCCCGACTCAGCGCCTTGGAGGTCCAGAGTAGGCGTGCATACAGCAGCGGGTGAGTGGCGCGCCTCTGTGCGCAGCGTCTCCCACAGCGTCCGGAACTGCGCGATGAGCTTCTCGCACAGCGGCTCATAGTCCTTGGCGCTGATGACATCCCGGACATAGGCACGCTCCAGCTTCTCGGTCGTCTTCACGATGGCGTATAGGTCTGCGCACAGGCGTGCGTCAGCAGGACGGAGGTATGCCAACGCCCCTCTGCGCAACCAAGCGCCCCTGCTCACCTGCCAGGTTCTCATACTTCTCCTGCTCCTTCTTGTTGTTCCACAGCTTCAATGCTGGCCCTTCATCCATGCCCCGGCCTCTGTCGCGCTACCTGAGCGGGCTGAGCGTGCAGGAAGCTGCCATCTGCCTACAGCCTACTGTTGGGTGGGCTCTGCGCTGCACAGACCCAGGCGAACCAGTATCAGCGTACCACTTTGCTTGGCCTTTGGCAAGTCAGACAGCTCGGGCGCTTTGTTTAGGAAGGCCCCCTTTTGGGGTGAGGGCTGAGGGCTTTCTCAACTCTGATGTGCCTGCTACGCATGATGTGTGTGCTGTGATGCACTTTTTTTTTATCAATACACGGCCATTCACTCTTGCTGGGCATTGTTGTAAAAGGACATGTGCGTGCTAGGTGCATGCAACAACCCGGACGGGGCACTTGAGGCTTTCAACCCGAGACAAGCAGACATGGGAGCTGCCGACCAGGACAGCAGGCCAGGGTCGTTTTCAAGGCATAGGTCGCTGGGCGTCAGGCTGTAGCTACGAGCACGCCCATGAGCCCAAAGCCGATCTCGTAGTGCACAGCCTGCGGCCAGCACACAGTCTTTTGAACCTGTTTGGAACAAATGCCAGGCAAGCGCGCTGCATGCCTGCCAGCCCAGGGCCCTGCCGCCCCACCGCATGCACGCGCAGCAGCCGCTCGCGGACGCACCTTGGCAAAGCCGGCGGCCAGCGCGAGCTCCTCCTGCTCAGGGCCTGTCGGGAACTGCTGGATGGACGGCCGCAGGTACTCGTACTCGGGGCCAACGCCCCTCCAGCGCGCCACCGGCACCACCACGTTGTCCAAGCACCAGCCCTGCGGAGCGCGCCCTCCCTCTCACGGCCGTCCCGTCAGCCGTCCCCGCGCTGCAGCACTCATCTCAGAGCAGCACCAGCCTGGCGCGCCGCGAAGCTCGCTCACCTGAAACGCGTCGACGGCTGGGCTCGCCCTGGCGTTGTTGAAATCCTGTGGAGGTTGCAGGACCGTGTCACGCAGGCCCCGGTGGCTTGACAGCGAGACTGCAGCAGAGCGCCACTGCCACGTCAAGACGCCACTCACCAGGATGGCGGCCCTGCAGCCTGGCCGCAGCACGCGGCGCAGCTCCGTCAGCGCGCGTGGCTTGTCTGCTACATTGCGCAAACCGTAGCCCATGGTCGCCGCGTCAAAGGACCTGTCCTCAAAGGGCAGCTCCTGTGCATCGCCCTGCTCCGGCACTGTCCCTGTGTCAGCGCACACAGCCTGGGCTGCTGTGGGTCTGATGTGGCTTGCAGAGGACCTCAGCACCCCACCTGCACCCAGCGTATGCCCGCAGACTTGCGCCGCCGCTGCCGCGCGGCCGCCTCGCGCTGCGCCGCGTCGTCCAGCATCTCCGCGGCAAAGTCCAGGCCGACCACCTGGGCTGCCAGGCAGACAACCGTCGCGCTCGCAGCCTTCACTGACCGCCCGGCTCCGGCTCGAGGCCTTGCTCGGGAAGCTGAACAGCCACAACGGGCCCTACCTGCCCCGAGGGGCCCGCAGCTTCCGCTGCTCGGAAGGTGAGGTCGCCGCTGCCGCAGCACGCGTCCAGCACGCGGCTGCCAGGCGCCGCGCCGCTCCAGCTCACAGCCATGCGCTTCCACACCCGGTGCTGGCCCAGGCTCAGCAGGTCGTTCATCTGCAGGCGAGCAAGCGTCACGTGTGCAAAAGGAGCAGAGCTGTGCCAACGAGCTTTGCGCGCCGCCAACCTGATCATAGATGGGCGCAATGCGTCCGAACAGGCGCTGGCGATTCGGCCCCTCCTGGCCAGCCGCGAAGAAAGACTCTGTCTGCTCGGCCTCCCGCAAGCTGCCGTCGCTGCCAGTAGCGGCATTGCAGCGTTTGCCTGGGCGGGACCTGCCTGTGCAGCGAGGGGCGTGCGGCGCAGGAGCGTAAGCACACCTCTGCAGGCTCCCGCTTGGCACAGGCTGCTGCATAGGGTGAATCATGTGCGCGTTGAGCGTGTAAGAGTGAGCAAGGGACCTTGCTTCCCTCTTTTATTCCTTCCGAATAAAAGAGAGTAAAAGGTTATATTTTAACTGTTAAAAAGACAGTCAGTAATGTTACCAGTAACGTTACTAGCCTACCGCCATAACTTATCGTCTACTGTAGTCAAGTTCTACACATTTCTTCCAGCGTAGGCGCACACACAGCTTGGGCGCCAGCTAGGCGGCCTGCTTGCCAGTCTGCAAGGTGGTTGAAGCAGAGGCTGACGGTCGCTGCTACAAGTGCAAGGCTGCGGCCGTATGATGAAATTGGAACGTAGCAGGTCCATTGTTGAGGGGATAAGTTTCAGAGGTGCTAAGCGGCGGGACGGGCTGACGCCATGCGTTGGCGTGCAGACCTACCGCAGCACTACCGCACCGTTTGTGTAGAGTGCTGACAGCAACGGCTTGCGTGTGCTGGTGGGCCCGGTGGACTTGCTGCGCTTAAATAAGCGCGGCGGTCGCAGGCGGCTGCAGACCTGCGGCAACCTGTTCCACATGCGCTGTCTGGGCCCCCTGTATCACCCTCCAGGCACTCAGCGCACAGCAGGCTCCACATGCGTGCCTCGACGCACTCCTCCGGGCAGGGCTTCTGCTCTCCGGTCTGCTTGTTGGTGCGGTACCACAGCGTGCGCGGCATGTGCGCGGCATGTGCTCGGCATGTGCGCGGCATGTGCCGCGCAATCTGTGGTACCGCACGAACAAGCAGATCGGAGAGCAAATGCCCTGCCCGGAGGAGTGCGTCGAAGCATGCATGCGGAGCCTGCTGTGCGCCAAGTGCCTGGAGGGCCTGCCGGGCGCGGCCACGGACGTTGAGCAGCTGTCGGAAGGTGAGCCAACGCTAAGCACTGCCGCGCGGCTTTGTTTCACTCAGTGCATCAGGCAGTGCATCATCACGAAAATGCGCGGCTTTTATTTCACTCAGTGCACCAGGCAGTGCATCATCACACTGATGCAGATGCAGTTATAATCTGCCCTCCAGATATATCATAGAAGTGTGCTTGCAAGCGCTGCAGGAGACACGCGTGTGCTGTGCGATGGGTTGCGCGATGACAAGCACGCGTTGAAAGTGCGCAAGCAGTGAATGGCGACGTCATAAGCTGGCGACACTGGGAGGCGAGACGGTGGCCGTCAGCAGGACCTCGAACAGGAACACAGTGGACTTCAAGAGCGCGGCAATGCCCGGGCCGCCCCGGGTGCCCTGGCCAGGCCCTGCAGAGGCTCAAGGTGTTCTCCTACACAGCGGGGTCCCCAGCAGCGGCTGCCGCGTGCATTGCCGCGCTCTTGAAGTCCACGGTGTTTCGGTTGGATGTCCTGCTGACAGTCACTGTCTCGCCTCCCAGTGTCGCCAGCTTGTTGACGTCGCCATTCATGTGCTTGCGCACTTTCGACGCTTGCTGGTCATGCAAGCACCCGTCGTTCTACGGTCATTTCTCGCTCAAACAAACACAAAACACTACTAGGCGGCCTAGCCTCAAAAGAAAAACACTTGCTTTTAAAAGAAAAACACTCCGTTTTTCTTCCTTCTAAAGCTATCGATAGCCTTTACTGTGCGCACACTCCACTGGTTTTTGCTCTGCGCTGTGGTGGCAGTCCATGCTGTGCGAAGCTGGCTGCCTGAGCAGCAACTCGCTGCCAACAAGACCTTGGCTGGTGAAGGTTTTCCACCTGCACAGTGTGCAGTGCACACCACAACTCGCTCTATAACAAGGCGTGTCATCCTTGCGTCCTCGCTGAGCACCGTACGGCACAGGGCAATATGGTCACGCGCGACTGCATTGCCCACGGAACAGCCGGGCCTTCAGCTCTACGTCTGGACGAGCTCCCCGCAGAGGTGCGTGCAGGGGAGCTGGCGCCCTGCCTGTCGACGCAGGCGGCGGCGCCGCGTGCGCAGTGGTCCTGCGCGCCTCCAACGTGTGCTGCTCGGGCGCTGCAGGTCCTGCAGGCAATCGCATTTTACCTCAACAAACACTCCACAGTCTCAGACGCTTTCTCTCTACAGTTGGTTTGCAGGTGCGCACCGCATCTGACAAACAGTAGAAGACGCGGTCAAATGTGTGCAGTAGCTGTGCGCTCACCGCAAGCGACAGGCGCTTCAAGCAGGCGCTTGAGCAGCCGTTCTGGAGCACGCAGGAGGGCGGAGTCGATGCCTTGCTGTGGCAGGCGCTTGGACGGCCCGGCGCGCCCCTGCCTTGCTTGTATTGTCTTAAGGATGTGCATTGTGCAGCATGGCAGGGAAGCATGGCATGGAAGCATGGCGCCTCCTAAGGGATGCACCACAACTGCTCTGTTGATAAGGCGCGTCACCTTGTGGCAACAGTCGCGCCACAGCAGGCCCTGTCTGGCGCCTGCACTCAACCACTCCTTGGCTGGCGCAGGTACGCCCGAGGAAGCGTGCGCGCGGCGGTGGCTCCGGGTGCAAGGCGGCGCTGTCAAGTGCCTTTACTTTCGGTACGGCTTTGCGGATTGGACAGAGGATGAAGTACCTGGACGCGACCTGGACGGCGGGCGGCTTTCGACCTTGCTGGCCAGCCTGCCTGCGCTGACGTCCGTCAGCTTGAGCGTGCTTGCGACCCTGGACCGCGGCTGTTCTGCAGCAGCCATCTTGGCCTTATTAGCCGGGGCCGCGCGCGCCCTAGGGCGCTGCTCGAGCCTGCAGCAGCTGCGTCTGTATACTTTTCTGAGTGGCAGGGAGTCAGACGAGCTGCCAGAGGCGCTCCCGCGGGAGCTGGCCAGGGCGCATACACTGGAAGAGGTTGACCTCCGCTTTCAGGTTCCCGGGGGGTGCCCGCCCGGCAACACTGTGACGTTCAGCCTCGCACACCTGGTGGCCGGCCTGGCCGGCCTGACGCGGCTGCGTGCACTTAGCCTGACGGCGGGAGGGGTCGGCATGGAGGCTGCGCTGCCCGCCTGCCTGTCGTGCCTGGCGCAGCTGACCTCCCTGACGCTGAGCGGGTTGCGCGGCCTGCGCTGCGCGCCCGGCTGGGCGCACCTACCGGCGCTCGCGTGTCTGGCCTTCGAGCACTGCGCTTTTGCGGGCAACGGCGAGGCGGCGCTGCTGGGCATTAACGCGCTGGTCGCCCTGACCAGCCTCAGCGTGGAGGGGTGCCCCGGCCTGCGTGTGCTCCCCACGTCGCTGTGGCGGCTGTCGCAGCTGTGCAGTGTCCTCCACCGTCCCAGAATATGGGATTTGGCGGGCGTGCCGCGCAGCAAGCTGCCGGACGCGGGCCTGCCCTTGAGTGGCGCGCCGTGCTTTGCGTCTCTCAGCTGTCTCAGCCTGACGGGGCATGACCTGCTGGTCTTTCCGCCCGGCATCCTTACCGCGCGCCGCTTGACGCACCTCAACTTGTCGCTTAGCTGCTTCGAGCAGCTGCCCGAGGGCGTGAGCGCTCTCACCGCGCTCGAGGAGCTGCACCTTGGTCGCCATGCTGCGGGTGGTGGGATGGAGGTTGGGGGCACCCTGGACGCCCGCGCCCTGGGCAGCCTGGCAGGCTTCCCATGCCTGCGCAGCCTGACCTTTGTGGCCTGCAGCGTGCTGCTCTGCCCAAGCTTCCAGGCCGCGGCTGCGCACCCCCGCCTGACGCGGCTGCAGCTCTGCAACTCGTACCCTGATCGTGGCCCATCGTGCGGGCCGTTTCTGGGCGTCGTGATTACCCTCTTGCAGCGGGGACGCCTGGGCGTGCTTGAACTGAGCTGCAGCGATGTCACGCGGGGCAGCGAGACAGCCGGAGGTTCCGTGCCGCCTTGGAGGCCGTGGGGTTGCCGCTGCGTGATGATGACGACTAGACAGTGTGCATGGTCGTGCCTGTGCAGATTGGTTGGAAAGCTAGGCAGACTTGTACTGTGCAGCACAGCGTGTAAGGACATGTCCCACGGCGACGGTGATTGCAATTGTTGGTGAAATGCTACATGTGATGTATGTGTGCAACATCCGTGCCATCAGCTAGCTGCACTGCACTGCAGGAGCTGCTGCAAGCATAGCTTGCGGGCGAAGCCCTGCGGCAAGGGCGGCTCAACCTCAATGGCACGCAAAATAGAGTGCATGCAATGTCGATGCAAACTTGTTAGGGACACATGCGCCCCCCTTTCCTATCACCACGCACCGTTGAAAAAAATTACATAGCAAGATGACCTGCATGATGCCTGTTGCACCTGTGAGTGCACAAGATCACATAAAAAGATTACCATAGCCGGATGCCCATCAGCCCAGCTGGGCTGTAAAGTCAATCGAATCTATCAGGGCCTATGCATCACAAAGTGAAATGCATCATATACAGGTCATCTTCCATGTTCTTTATTTCACCGTGCGCGCTGAAATCAGCAGGTACGCATGCCTGTCCCTGACACTTTGCAACAGGCAGTGCAAAACATCCTATGTGCCACTGGGTGGAGTAGCAGCCCCGCTACAGGGCTGCGCAGCATGGTGTGGTGTGCTGCAGCACCATGTAACACAAGTCGAGCATGCCAGTGAGCAAGGACTCGCATTCAGAAGCCTTTCATGTCCTCTTCCATACCACCGCGCAGAGCCTGCACGGCTTGCGGCACACACAGGTCTGTCCTCCAAGCCAGCAGAATGCCCTGCATGTCCAGGAAATGAGCTTCAGCCTACATGCCAGCTTCTGACGCAGGCTGCCTCCCGGACCTCTAGCTCGGCTCAAGCTGAGCCCCGCACCTCTTCAAGGTCCCGCGTTCTCACAGACTTGTTCGAGGGACTGCTTGGTTCCCTGCACCCTGCGGGCACGCACCGCGCGCTCCAGTGACACTATGCACGAGAAGGCCTGCCCGCACGAGAGCAGGTCGAGCCAGCAGGCCCACCTGACTCCAGCCAGGCCAGCGCGCACGCCTTGACCTTGGCGTCTGTCAGGTACGCCTGGCTGGCAGCGTCAAAGAGCTGGGCTGCCGAGGCAGACACCGCCTCAGCTCAACAACAGGGCAAAGCATTAGACACGCACGGACAGATGATAAGCACGGCTGCTCACCGACAGCGGGCCAGGCCAAGCTGGCAAAGACGGGCACGGCGTCCAGCCTGCCCTCAGGCCGCACGTCCCACTCGACCCTGCAGTGAGCCCCGCCTGTCAGCCCAGCAGCTGCGGCGCGGCCGCCTGACGAGCAAGGACGGGAGCGCGCGGCGCACGTCGCCCTGGCTGCGACGTCCTGCAGGCTAACCTGCGCCGCTCGCAGCGCGCGCAGGCCCTCCAGCTCCTGCGCCTGGAGCTTGTGCGTACTGGCCTCGAGCAGGCCCGGCACCTCCGCCAGCGGGCCCAGCTGGAGGGCGCCCAGAGACCTGGACACCCAGGGAGGTTGAGAGTCACACTCGGGGTGCGCGGCGCTGCGCGCGGACGCTCGACACGGGTCTCACCGCAGGCTTGCTCTGGCGTCGACGGTGCTCTGTATGGCGCGCTCCCCGGCCGTCAAGCTCGCCTGCGCTCCGTGCCCAGATTGAGGCCGCTGTGCCGAGGCAGTTGTAAAACACCAAAAGCTAGCGTGCCTGCACCAGCCAAGTGTCGTGCAGTTCTGCCAGCGTGTTGCAGGAGGCGCGAACAGCGGTCTGCACAGTCACCAGTGCAGTTATGGCAGGTGCAGAGCACAAAGTGCAGGGCAGCTCCTCTAATTCTACAGGGCGCGCCTGCGCGCGCCTGCGCCAAGTCCGCACGTCATGCAACTCTGCAGTGGGCATTGGCATCACCATCTGCCATCTGTGTCAAACTGCCTCACCAAGGTGTGCTGTTGAGCCAAAGCGGCATAGATGGACGGCTGGCAGGACCACTCTGCCTACTTGCCTATTTCCCTGCTTGACTTGCCAACTTCTCTGCTCCACAAGCCCTGTGCCAGGCTTTGCCAAGTTGGGGCCTGCTGCTTGCTGCCCGGTTCTCAAGATGTTGAGGAGTAACCACTTGCGGTGCCAAGCGCGTGGAGTGGTACTTCCTGCCTGAAGTGCCTCTGGGCAGAGACCGGACAGGGCGTTGAGTCACATGTGAGCGCCTACCGCAATGGCGCGCTCGGCGACCGCGCAGCTGCAGCACCTGTCCCTCGTCTCAAAGATAACGACAGGTGGCGCGCCCTCGCGGCGCAGCGCCGCCGCTGTCCCTGGCAGGCCGGCGCGCGCGCGGTCGCTGAGCCTGCTGTGCGTGCAGAGCTGGAGAACCACCTGCACATCTCTGAGAAGACGCTCGCCGAGTTCATCATAGAGCTCTCGAAGGGCCGGCGCACAAGTCGCGACTTTGCAGAGGTGCGCGCACGTCGCGCCGGCGGCCTGCGCCCATTGTGCGGAGCACTCATGCAGGCGCTGTCGTGCAGGTTCTAAAGTCCAATGGCGCGGAGATGCCGCCCTCCCTGGTGGAGACGCTGTGGACCATCATCCAGCGCCTGCAGGTGTGCGCGCTCTGCGCGCAATCAGCGCCAGCACCCCGTGTGGCCGCAGCAAGCTCACAGGCACGTGCGCCCGCGCAGCCGGGCAACGGCGCTGCCGCAGCGGCCAGCGGCGGCCCGAGCGCAAGCGCGCGCACCGACGTGGCGTTCCCCGGGCTGGCCGTGCCGGACAGCAGGTGCGGCCGTCGGCCTGTCGGCGCTCCGAGGCTTCAGGCGCGGGCTGGTTGTTGACGGCATGCCTGGCGCACCGCGGCAGGGAGCGCGCGCGGCAGCTGGACGCTGAGCTGCTCGCGGAGGGCCGCGGCGGCAAGGACGCAGGCCCCGCGCACCCCGAGCCGGGCGAGCGGGGTCGCCGTGATGCGGAGCCGGGCGCGGGCGGCAAGGACCGGCACGCCGACGGCCGGCGCGACCGCGCGCCGCGCAGCCGCAGTCGCAGCCGCAGCCCGCGGCACCACAGCAGCAAGCGGCCGCGGCGGTACAGCCGCTCGCCCAGCCCGCGCGAGCGGCGGCCGCCGCGCGGCAAGGACGGCGGCCGCGACCGCAACCTGCCGCCGCCGCCGCCGCCGCCGCCGCTGGCGGACAAGCCGGAGCAGTTTGGCGTGTACCGCGGCCGCGTGTCCAACGTAATGGAGTTTGGCTGCTTCGTGGAGCTGCTGGGCCTGCGCAGCAAGGCGGAGGGCCTGGTGCACCTGGCCAACATCGCCAAGACCCGGCGCGGACCCTACCCTACCCGCTCGGTAGGGTTTAGTAGGGCAGGATAGGGTATGCGGATACCCTACCCGCGTGCGCGGCGCCCGCGCGCGCGCCCGCCCGCGCGCGGCGGTACGGTGACCGGGCGCGGCGGCGGGCTGCAGGGTGGCGAGCGCGCGCGACATGGTCAAGCGCGGGCAGGACGTCTGGGTCAAGGTCATCTCCACGGCCGGCCAGAAGACCAGCCTGAGCATGCGCGACGTGGACCAGGCCACCGGCGCCGACCTGCTGCCCGGCGCGCGCTCGGCCGCCGACGGCGCCAACCCGGCTGCGCCGCCGGGCGGGCCGGGCGGGCGCGACAACAGCAGCCTGCGCGGGCTGTCTGGCATCCGCGTGTCCGACGAGCCGGTGGCCGCGCGGCGGCCGGGCAAGCGGCTGACGTCGCCCGAGCGCTGGGAGGTCACGCAGCTGATCAAGGCGGGCGTGCTGGACGTCACCGAGTACCCCACGTTCGACGAGGAGGGCCAGGCGCGGCGCCGCCGCCGCCGCGCGCCTGCTTGCCCATGCACGGCTTGCTCAAGTACACCGTCGGAGTTTGATGCAGGGGCGCTCCCGCTGGCATGCCGCCGCCGCACACCTCTTTCTGTCATCTACCGCTTGCTCAGGTACATCGTCAGGGGTGGTGCAGGGGCCGCTCCCGCCTGCCTGCGAAAGTTGGCCCGCGGCTGTTGGGCCCCACGCGGGCGGCGGCGGCGCGCAGGGCATCATGAACGTGGACGACGACATCGAGGAGGAGTTCGAGGTGGACATCAACGAGCAGGAGCCCGCGTTCCTCAAGGGCCAGAGCGCGCGCAGCGGCGCGGAGGTGTCGCCGATCAAGATCGTGGCCAACCCGGACGGCTCGCTGCAGCGCGCGGCCATGACGCAGTCCGCGCTCGCCAAGGAGCGGCGCGAGCTGCGCGAGCAGCAGCAGCGCACGCTGCTGGAGGCCATCCCCAAGGACCTCTCGCGGCCCTGGGAGGACCCGCTGCCCGAGGCCGGCGAGCGGCACCTCGCGCAGGCGCGCGCCCGCGGCCCTTCAGGACCGCCAGCGGCCCCAGCCCGCCCGCGCACGCCAGCACACAGCGCCGGCCGCGGCCGCGCAGGAGCTGCGCGGCATCGGCCTGGGCGGCTACGAGGTGCCCGAGTGGAAGACCAAGGCGCTGGGCAAGGCGCCGACGTTCGGCATGCGCGACGCGCGCCCAATCAAGGAGCAGCGCGAGAGCCTGCCCATCTTCAAGCTGCGCGACCAGCTGGTGCAGGCCGTGGCGGAGAACCAGGCGCGCCGCCCGCGCGCCCGCCCTGCGCGCGGAGCCGCGCTCGGCCGGCCCAGCTCTGGCAGCGAGGCATGAGGCGAGTGGGGATGCCCAGCAGCCGGGTCTGACTAGGTCATGCCTGACCGTCTTGACCCCAGTCCAGTCACTGCGCTGGCGGTGCCGAAACGTGCGTGGTAGATGGGCCGCTGGATGTGCCGGATACACAAACGGCATGGCGGGGCCCGCGGGCGCCCACGCGGCGCGGGCGCGCGCGGGCGGCAGGTGCTGGTCGTGATTGGCGAGACCGGCAGCGGCAAGACGACGCAGATGACACAGTACCTGGCGGAGGCCGGCTACACGTCGCGCGGGCGCATCGGCTGCACGCAGCCGCGCCGCGTGGCCGCCATGAGCATCGCCAAGCGCGTGAGCGAGGAGGTCGGCTGCCGCCTGGGCGAGGAGGCGCGCCCGCCCCTGCCGCCTGCCACGCCCGGGGGGGCGCCAGGCGGCGAGCGTGTGTGCCTGGCTTGGCTGCGCGGGCACAGCGTGCGCGCCCGGGCCGCACCCGCACGCCGGGCGAGCGCCATGTTGAAAAATGCCGCGCGGGCGCGCAGGTGGGCTACGCCATCCGCTTCGAGGACTGCACCGGGCCCGAGACGGTGATCAAGTACATGACGGACGGCATGCTCCTGCGCGAGGCGCTGCTGGACGACCGGCTCAGCTCCTACAGCGTGATCATGCTGGACGAGGCGCACGAGCGCACCATCCACACCGACGTCCTCTTCGGCCTGCTCAAGGGCATCGTGCAGCGCCGGCCCGACCTCAAGCTCATCGTCACGTCCGCCACGCTGGACGCCGACAAGGCGCACGCCCGCTCCGCGCCGGCAGCGCCCGGCGCCCTTTGCAAGGGTTCGCAAAGCTTAGCTCACAGCTTTGTGTGCGGTCCCCGCACGGCAGCTGGAAGGATGTGTGGCCCCCTCCTGGCCGTCGGCCGCACCCGACGCTGCTGCGTAGGTCTGGCGCCCTGCATGCCTGACGCCGCCGCGCTGTGCTTTGCGCAGTTCTCCGGCTACTTCTTCGGCTGCCCGATCTTCACGATCCCGGGGCGCACGTACCCGGTCGAGATCCTGTACACCAAGGCGCCCGAGTCCGACTACATGGACGCGGCGCTGATCACGGTCATGCAGATCCACCTCACCGAGCCGGAGGGCGACATCCTGCTCTTCCTCACCGGCCAGGCGCGCCCTCGTCGCTGATGCGCGCACAGGTTTGGGGTCAGGGTGAGGGTTAGGGTCGGTCTGCAGGCTCAGCGTGCGGCCGCGGCGCCGTCATCCGCGTCCGCAGCCCAACAAAGCGAGCGGGGCATGCGCGCGCGCTGCGGGCGGCGCGCCGTGACGTGCGCGCGCGCCGCGCGGCCGCGCAGGAGGAGATCGACACGGCCGCGCAGATCCTGTTCGAGCGCATGAAGAGCCTGGGGCCCGCGGTGCCGGAGCTCATCATCCTGCCGGTCTACTCCAACCTGCCCTCGGAGATGCAGACGCGCATCTTCGACCCCGCGCCGCCCGGCACGCGCAAGACCGTGATCGCCACAAACATCGCGGAGGCCTCGCTGACCATCGACGGCATCTACTACGTGGTCGACCCCGGCTTCGCCAAGCAGAAGGCGCGGGCCGGGCCTGCCGTGGGCTGCGCGCGTCATGCCATTTGCGTGTCGCCACGCGTCTGACCTGTGCCCGATTTAACAGCGATGCTAGTCCCTCATGCCTGGCGTGCGGTGCAGCGTACATATGGCCTGGCTGCTCGGCGAGCGGGGGCTCGCACAGCCGCAAGTCACGGGACGCAGTCCGCGAGCCTAGACAGCCATGCAAGGCGGCGCCGACGGCAGGCCCCGCATGATATGCCCTATACCCTACGCGGCGCAGGTGTACAACCCCAAGATCGGCATGGACTCGCTCGTGGTCGCGCCCATCAGCCAGGCGTCGGCCAAGCAGCGCGCGGGCCGCGCGGGGCGCACCGGACCCGGCAAGTGCTATCGGCTGTACACGGAGGTGGCGTTCAAGTCGGAGATGCTGCCGCTGTCGGTGCCGGAGATCCAGCGCATCAACCTCGGCATGACCGTGCTGACCATGAAGGCAATGGGCATCAACGACCTGCTCGCCTTCGACTTCATGGACCCGCCGCCGCCCGCCACGCTCATCTCCGCGCTCGAGCAGCTGTGCGGCGCCCGCCCGCGCCGCCCCGCCGCGCCGCCCCCGCGCCCGCCGAGCCCGGGCAGGCTGCTGTTGTACCATCGCAGCTCATAAGCTGCACTTGAGCTGGCGGTGCTGAGCTTGCAGTTGGGGCTGCATGGATCATGTCGGCAGGCCCGGGGCATGGACGGACTCAGAGTGGGCGCGCGCTTTCGGTCGCGGATGCTCACGCCGCGCGGCGCGCGCGCGCAGGTACAACCTGGGCGCGCTGGACGAGGAGGGCCTGCTGACGCGGCTGGGCCGCAAGATGGCCGAGTTCCCGCTGGACCCGCCCGTGTCCAAGATGCTCATCGCGAGCGTGGACCTGGGCTGCAGCGACGAGGTGCTCACCATCATCGGCATGCTGTCCGCGCAGAACATCTTCTACCGCCCGCGCGAGAAGCAGGCCCAGGCGCGCCCGCACGCGCCCGCCCGCCCCGCTCGCGCCGCTCCGCCGCCGTCGCCAACAAGCTGCTCGGCGAGTAACCTGTTCCGCGCGCACGCGACATCTATGCATGTACCTGTAGACGTACTCATATCAAGCTCTTGCCGCTGAACGCTGAACCCTGAGCCCTGGACCTGGATCCTGACACGACCGGCCCCCGGCGGCGGCAGGCGGACCAGAAGAAGGCCAAGTTCTTCCAGCCGGAGGGCGACCACCTGACGCTGCTGGCGGTGTATGAGGCCTGGAAGGCGTCCAAGTTCTCCAAGCCCTGGGCGTACGAGAACTTCATCCAGGAGCGCTCGCTGCGCCGCGCGCAGGTGCCGCCCGCCCGCCCGCCGCCCGTGCTGGGCCGCATGTGGGCGGCTGGGGCGTGCATGGGCCCGCGCCCGTCGGCGGACGGCCGCGCCATGACGCCGCGGCGCGCGCGCGCAGGACGTGCGCAAGCAGCTCATGATGATCATGGACCGGTACAAGCTGGACCTGGTGTCGGCCGGCAACAACTTCAACAAGATCCGCCAGGCCATCTGCTCCGGCTTCTTCTTCCACGCCGCGCGCAAGGACCCGCAGGAGGCGCGCCCCGCCGCCGGCCTTGGCAGCCGCGCGCCGCGGCGCGCCCGGCCAGGCCCGCCGCGGCGCGGGGAGGCTGCGGTTTGCGCGACCTGTTCCACAGCTCACGAGTGGCACCATCACCTTTATCGGTTGTCGGTGTATGCGTGACACCGGCGCGGCTGAGGCGGCGCGCCGCGCCGCGCGCAGGGCTACAAGACGGTGGTGGAGCAGACGCAGGTGTTTATTCACCCCAGCAGCGCGCTCTTCCAGCGGCAGCCGGACTGGGTCATCTACCACGAGCTGGTGCTGACCAGCAAGGAGTACATGCGCGAGGTGTGCGCGATCGACCCCAAGTGGCTCGTCGAGCTCGCGCCGCGCTTCTTCAAGAGCGCCGACCCGCACAAGCTGTCGCGGCGCAAGCGCGCCGAGCGCATTGAGCCGCTGTATGACCGCTACAACGACCCCAACGACTGGCGGTGCGCGGCCCCGCGCTTCTCGTCCTCGCGCGGCGCGAGGCCGCGCGCGTGCGTGCCAGGCAGCAGGGCTGTCGTGCGAGCGCAGGCGCGTCACGCTCCGCGCGCGCGCGCAGGCTGTCGAGGCGGAGGGGCTAGCCTGCCGGGCGGGCGGCCGGGGGCGCGGCTCTGTAAAGCAACAGCAGCACCAGTTTGTTCCGTGGGTGTCTGGTTTTGTCTGTGGGTCTGCCTGTCTGTGTGGTGCTCGGTGTGTTTGGAGCGCGGTTTTGGCCCAGAGCAGCATGTGCGGCGACAGGCATGCTTCCACAGCCCTGCCAGCAGAGTCCGCGCAGGCTGCAGCACCTGAGTGTTAAAGATGTGTTTACAGTTGAGACATTCAAAGTGCTCTGCACACAACAAGCAGGCAAGCGGCTTGGACCCCAAGCAGGCAAGCTGCTTGGACCACGCATACCAATTACTCACTCCCACCAGTGGTGAGGATGGTCCCTGTCGGCAGTGCGTTCTTAACACAAATGTGGAGGAAAGGTGTAGTGCTTGTAATGGTGCTGCAGCAAGCAAGGGCCCTTTTTTGCACCAACATGAGAAGCTGTGACGCCGATGAAGTCCAGCACTCGATAAGATAGTTCCTGGCAGAGGCAGCACAGGCTGGCAACTTGCCTTGCCAAGTTGAATTGGCAATATATGGCCCAGTGAGGGCTGTGGAGAAGCCCTGCTTGGCCATGCTTTCAAAACGCAGCTTCGCAGCTGTAGAACCTGTCAGGGCTAGGGCGGCCACTGAGGGGAAGAGCACTTCCACACTCTTTCACAAGAGAGAAGCAGGCCTAGACTCACTAAACTCACGGTTCCTACTCCTTGTGCCTTTTGCGCCGCTGGGAGGAGCTACTGGCTGCCGTCACCGGAGCTGAGGCTGTACGCACACCCGCGTGCACACTGCGCCCTGTGCAACCGTGCGACAGTCCCACCTGCTGAGGTGAGCGCATCCTTCTCGCTCACCCGTGCGTGTGGTTGCGGTGGTGACGCTCCTTGCCGCAGGCTGCGTGTGGCTAGCTACAGGGCCCAGCCAGCCCATGTCGTCGTGTGAGTGCCCGGTGCACCGCTTTCAGGTGGCAGGTTTAAGTCAATGCCGGGGAATGCGTGAGGCCGGAGTGCTGCACTGGCAGCGGGAACTGTGCTTGCGAGGGGGGGCCACATCAAACCGTGACGTTTCAGGCACCTGGCACAACGATGCCATCCTGCTGAGCAGCCTGCCGGGCCGCGCGGGCGGGCCGCGGGAGCCTGGGCCGTCCCTGCGTTGTCCGTTTGGCCGATGGTGTTGGGCCTGGGGATAGTGCGGGGCTCCTGGCGCCTCTCCTGGCCTTGTCACGCACCACGTCTCGCACATGTGCCTGAACGTGCTGTGCGCTGGTCTGGATCGTGCAGGCCACATTGGGAGGATGCGTGACAGATCAGCAACACAGCAGAGCCGCGTGACTGGAAGCGCATCTGCTTACCCTCTGCGCTGACTCGTGGCGTGCGCGGCGACAGGCACGATGGCGAACGCTGGCTCGAAGGTGCTGGCCACTGCACCGGCCGCTCAGGGGGGTGCCGGGCACTGCGACCGCCCGCTGCTGGCCGCCCTGTGCGGCGGGGTCCTCAACACCTGCGCCACAGGTGCGGCCATTTCCGGCGGGGTGCAGCATAGCCTGCACTTGCCGTTGCCATTGAGAATGTAGTGTGGCACCCAGCCCCTTAAAGTCATTTAGCTGCGGACTGACAGCCCGCACGGCAGGCAATGTCGGGCGCCTGACCGCCGCCGCCGCACGCGCCGCCGCCGCCGCGACGCTGGACGCTGTCGGCGCTGCGGCCTCGGCCGCCCCGCTCGTCGCGCGCGCCGCCGCATCGGCCCCCTGGTGGCCGGCTTCGCGCCTGGCCGCAGTGCGCTCGGCCGGCGCCGGCGCCACCGCCTGGGCGCTCGGCATGCTCGTCGCCGGGGCAGAGGTCGAGGTCCGCGCGTGGCGCGGCGACGGCCAGCGCGCGCTGGCCCTGCGCGTCGCCGACCCGGCACAGACCGAGCCCGCCTCGGCGCGCGCGCGCCCTGCCGCCGACGCCCCCGAGCCCGCGGTGCGCTTACCCCCCGGTGCCTCTGCTGGCTTTGACCTCCCGTGTCGCGCGCACACCTGCAAGCGCCGCTCACCCATCTGCAGGTCTGCTTGGCTCGAAACGCTCGTAAAATACAAAGCAAGCGTCTTGTGCACAAAGCCACACAGAGCTTGTGCAGATCGATGGCACTTGCGCTGCATGCGCACCGCTTGACGCAGTGCCTGCAGTCACGCCAGCTGACGCCAGCTGACGCGCGCGCCGCGCCAGGCCGCACGCCCCCCGCGCGACAACACGCTGCTGCGCCTGCTTGACATGGAGGACGACCACGCGGCGCTGGGCGCCAAGCATGAGAAGGCTATGCGCGCGCTTGGCAAGCTGGGCGGCCAGCTGGCGACCGCGGGGGCCGGCTGGTATGCCGCGCAGGCCGCCTGCGTTGCGGCGCAGCGCGAGGCGGTCGCGGCGCAGCACGAGGCGGCCGCCGCGCGCGCCGAGGCGGCCGCCGCGCGCGCCGAGGCGGCGGACGTGCAGCGGGACCTGCACGCGCAGCTGGCGGCCGCGGACGCCGCGCGCGTCGCGGCGCAGAGCGACGCGGCCATCGTCAGGGTCTGGGCACAGACCAAGGAGGGCGAACTGCGGGACCTGCACGCGCAGCTGGCGGCCGCGGACGCCGCGCGCTACACGGCGCAGAGCGACGCGGCCATCGTCAGGATCTGCGGGGCAGCTAAGGAGGGCGAGCTGCGGAACCTGCGCCGGAAGCTGACGGAGGAGTCCGCCGGCCGCGCCGCCGCTGAGGCGGCCGTGGCGAACATGAAGGCAGGCTTGGGATTTATGCGAGCTGTAGGGCTCGGCGCTGCCATGTACTGAGCGGCGCTGTGGCCGCCCGGGCGGCGCATTGGCGCAGCCTATCAAGACCTGGCTTGAAAGAGAGCGCGCGCGTCAGCCTGGCAGGAGCGCAAAACAGCAGCCACGCGCTTGACATTGCAGACTTGATCCAACACGCGCTTGACATTGTAGACTTAACTCAGTGACTTATGGGTGCTGTTGATGCGAGGGTTTGGGTTTCACGCGCACCTGCCTGGTACTGTTTGTGCTTGCTTTTGAAAATGTGCACCCTGAAGTTACACTTGCAGTGAGTTTGTCTCCTGAGATGGGAACAGTGCCATGCACATGCGTTTGATTGCACATATGCAGTCGCAGCGGCTGCTTTGCACTGTGGCAGCGCGGCTGTCCCCAGCATGCCCTGGTAGCCCCCCTGTGGGTGTGGCCGCCGGGGGCTGGGCAGCCCTATGTGGCTGGCGCAAGATCTTAAAAGCTGTAATCCACATCAACATCCACCCCCGGCCCAGCCATCCTCCTCTCTTTGACTGGAAACATGCATGCGGCGCACATGCTGAAAACACTCATTCTGCAAATGGGCTAGCGCACAGCAGTCATAGAGCTCAGCTATGCGGGACGTACCACTCTGGGCTGAGGGTACCCTGCTGTAGGAGAGGGTGCCGACAGCGTTCTGAGCGCCGCGCTGTGCGGGTTGCAGCACACTTTGGCGAGCAGTGCATGTCGTTTGCATGTGACACGCGGACCCCACACCTTGCCCATCCTTTCCCTATGGTGCCACGCCCTGGTCGGCTCGCTCGCTGTCCGTCTGCGCCTAGCTGCCTGTGGTTCAGGTCTCAACTCGTGCCGACATGGACCGCGCCCCCTCTTGAAGGCTCGTGCTCGACCTTGCCAGAGAGAGCCATGGCATGCAAATTTGCAGAGAGGCAGGCTGATTGTGACCCTGAATCTGCCACGGAAACGTGAGGGGACACCGGTAGCATGGGAGGTAGCATGCTGGATGCCCATTGCCACTTGCTTGTCATGTGATCAAGGCTGTAAAAAAAGGGACGCCGTGTCCTGCACCTGTCCGTTGAGCCTGTCCAGCCCAAACGTGAAATGGAGCAGCGCATGTGTGTGCGAGCCCGTCCGCGGCAATGCATGCATTGCCAGCACGGCATGGCCAGTGTGTGCGCATGTGTAGCGGCAGAGGCTGCCCGCCCTCGAGGCAGCGGGCGCCCACCGGCTCTGCGCGGCCGCCCGCGTTCATCCAGCAACGCTGGCTGGCCCCCAGCGGCCTGCCTGCACAGCGGACAGCGGCAGGGAGCAGCGAGCGCACGCGCCGTCCAGCCGCGGGGCATGGTGGCGCCCGGCGGTGCAGGCGAGCGTGCAGCGCTGCGGCCGAGCGGGCGCCCGGCTGGGCCGCTGGCGCGCCCGGCGGGACCGCCTCCGGCGCGCGGGGCCTGCTGCAGCGCCTGCGGAGGCTCCTGCCATCGGCGGACGCGCTTGCGCTGCAGGCCGGGGCGATAAGGCACCCGAAGTTTGCGCCAATGGTGCTCCTGTGCGCCCCACTTGGACGTTCTACGCGGTGCCCCACGTCAGGTTTTGATAATTGCACGGACGGCAGAACTGCCGTGCAGGCAGGGGGCGCGCAGCTGCTGACGCCGGGCGTCTGACTGTGTACCGCGCGCCACAGATTCTTTTCCATGAGCTTTGTCAACACGATCCTGGACTCGCTGGGAAACTCGCTTGTGATCACCGCTGTCGGCGGTGGCACGGCAGTCATCCCCTTTTTGACTGGTGCGGCCCCGCGCGGGAGCACCTGTGAAGCTCTGCCTCGACGCGGCGCACGAGCCCGTGCGGCAATACGAGCGCTCTGCTGAAGCCGCAGTACTGCGTCCCGCGCAGTGTACGCTGTGTGGCCCGCGTCCTTTGTCTTCCTGGTGCGCCGACTGGCCCGCGCAGCGGCTGACCTGCGTGCGCAAGCCTACGCTGGCGCGGAGCGCGCGGCTGTCGCCGTCCCAGCGCTGGCGGGGCGCAGGTGCTGTACAGCTTTGCGACGCAGCGCTTCACGCGCGCGCGGCTGTTCAACATCGTGATCTGCACGTTCATGCTCTGGTTTGCGCTCTTCGGCGTGCTGTACCCCTCGCACGAGGCCGTGCACTTCCACGGCCTGGCAGAGGAGGTGCTGCTGCGCCTGCCGGCGGGCCTGGCCGGCGCTGTCGGCATGGTGCGCGGCTGCCCGCTCCCGCTGCCGCGGTCTCCTCGGCGTGTTGGCGCGGTGTCGGGATGCGGGGCGCGCGCGCAGGTGCGCAACTGGATGTTTACCACGTTCTACGTCGCGGCGGAGCTGTGGGGCGACGTCGTGCTCAGCCTGCTTTTCTGGGGCCTGGCCAACGAGATGACGACCATGAAGGAGGTGCGGGCTGCGCGCACGTGGTCGGTTGAGCGCCGCCGCGTCGCCCCGGCCCCCTGACACCGCGCGCGCGGCGCAGGCGCCGCTGCTGTACCCGCTGTTCGGCATCGGCGCGAACGTGGGCCAGACGCTGTCCGGGAAGCTGCTGTCGCTGTTCTCATCCACGGCGTCGCGCCGCCTGTCCTATGCGCAGCAGCTGCAGGCCATCATGCTGGTCGTGCTGGGCTTTGGCGCGCTCGTGCTGGCCCTGCACCACCACATCGTCCACCGCTTCGACACCAACGTCCACGGCAGCGAGCCGCCCGTCGTGGTCGTGCCGCCGGCGGCCGCGGCGCCACCGCCGCTGCCGGCCCCGTCTGCCAATGGCGCAATTGCGGGCGGCGCGGGCGCGGCGCCCGCGCCGCAGCCGCTGCCGCCGGCGGAGCCCGCGCCAGGCGCGGGCGGCGCGCCCAAGCGCAAGGCGAAGCTGTCACTGCGCGAGGCGCTGGTGTTCCTCGCCAAGTCGCCGCAGATCCGCTGCCTGGCCGTGATGGCGCTCGCGCAGGGGCTGTCCTCGAACCTGATCGACATTGCGTGGAAGAGTCACCTCCACATGCTGCACCCCACGCCCGCGGCCTACTCGGTGCGGCCCGGTGCCTCGCCCCGGGCGGCGCCCGCACGCACCGCCCTGCTCGGCGCGGCCGCCGTCGCCGCCAGCCGTGAGGGCGCGCGCGAGCAGCGCCCACGCGCGCGGCGCGCGCAGGCCTTCATGGGCGACGTGGCCATGTGGACGGGCATCGTGACGGGCACGCTGATGTTCGCGTCGCCGCTGCTGTTTGAGCGCTGGAAGTGGGAGGGCGTGGCCGGCGCGACGCCCGCGTTCATGCTCTGGACCGGGCTGCCGTTCTTCGCGGGCTGCATCCTGTACACGCTCGCGCACCCGGGCGGCGGCGCCGGCACGGTCGCGCTGCGCGCCCTGGTCCTGGCCGGCGCCCTGCTGCAGGCACCGCCCCGCCGTGCCTGTGAGCTACAACCAGCTGTTCGGGCAGTTTGCCTGCAGCAAGCGGGCGCCGCCTGACGCTTGGCCGGCCGGCAGGTGTTTGCCAAGGGCGCCAAGTTCAGCATGTTCAAGCCCGCGGAGGAGATGGTGTACATCGGCCTGGACGAGGAGAGCCGCACCAAGGGCAAGGCCGCCATCGACGTGGCCGGCGCGCAGACCGGCAAGAGCATCGGCAGCGTCCTGCAGCAGGTGCGCCGCACGGCTGCGCCCGAGCGCCGCGCTTGTTGGCGGGCCAACATTCTGCAGCCTGCATCGGTGATGTACCAATGCCGGGTGGCAAGCTGTGAACGTGGGCGGCTGGGTGTTGTTGACTGTTGCGCTGTGACTGCATGCAAGCATGGGGCTCCGCACAGCGATTGCGAATCTGCAACCGCGCATGCGGTCAAACAGGGCCTTGTATTTATGCACTCTGCACCCCTGAAGAAGCAGCCCTGCGCGGCAGGTGCTGCTGGTGGCGAGCTCGGGCTCGCTGACGCGGTCGCTGCCGATCCTGGCGCTGGCCTACTTTGGCATCCTGCGCGCGTGGTCGCGCAGCGTGGTCGCCCTGGCCAAGCTGCATGTGTGCTCCTTTGAGGCGCACTCGGTGGCGCCGCGCGCCGGCTTGGATGCGGGGGGCGCCCCCGCGCAGGACCCTGCTGTCCAGGCTGTGTAGCGGATGGGCGCCTCCCCTTTCCAATTGTGCCACTATTTATTTGCTGGCCGCGCCCTAGGTCGGAGGGCATGATGCCAAACACGAACGCATGAAGTATGGTACTATGGCTACGTATGCATTAGGGTAGGCGCATATGCTGCTTTTTGTAAGGCGGCCTGCGCAGGCGATGTGCATGACCCATTCCCTGGCAGTGGAGGGCGGCTGAGGAGTGCGTGAGAGCGCCCGCTCGACGTGCCCTTGCACACATAAGCATGGATGCTGCAGAGATCACCGGACTTGCGATATCAAAACCTCTCTGCATAACAGCAGCACCCAAAATGCAGCTCAGAATGCAGCAGTGCTCTGGGGCGGTGTGCTGGGGCGGTGTGCTGGAATGCTGTGGCAACAATGCCATTAGCATGCTGGAACGCGCATCACTACAGTGGAGTGCGCGCCCAGCTTCGGAAGCGGCGACCACCTGACCGCATGTCTGCAATTCACATGCCCTGATGACACACGTCCACATGCTCGGCGCGCGCAGCGCAACCTCAGTGATTACACAGCCCTGCCGCCAGCGGCGCATACAGCGCGCGCGCGCCCCCGCCGGCGTGCGCCGGGGCCGCCGCGCGCGCGGGGCCCGCGGGCGCCGGCCGCTGCGGCGCGCCGGCGCCGGACGTCGGGTCCAGCTCCAGCGCGCGCTGGAAGTCCGCG
>JAABUV010001628.1_pt1 | contig 32268 bp, 64 predicted proteins | sample 5559971 | NCBI WGS metagenome assembly JAABUV01 (sample SAMN10711881, study PRJNA513362) | rock metagenome | isolation source: Antarctica rocks | place: Antarctica: Victoria Land, Knobhead nord | collected 2015-12-19
GGCGGCGCCCTGGCGCGCGGCCGCGCCCGCCGACGAGGAGAGCGGCGCGCGCGCGCCCGCCGGGCCCGTCACCGCGGGGCGCCCCGACATCCCGGGCATCCTGGCGGAGGTCTGCGAGCTGGCGGGCGACGGCGCAGAGGTTGGCGTGATGGCCGCCGGCGCGCATCCCGAGCCCGCCCTGTGCTTTGCCTCTTTCACGCATCTTTGCCCTGTGTGTGCCTGATGCACCTCTTGGCAGAGAGCCTCAAGCAGCCCCGCCTGCTGCTCAAGAGGCTCTGCATCTCTGCTTGTGCGATGGCGCATGCACTTTGCCGGGAGGCTGCAGCCTTTGCACGCCTTGCACGCGCGTGCGTGACCATGCTGGCAGACCCTGCCTGCGGCCTGGGCCCGCAGCAAGCCCTGGCGGCCCGCTTGCAGGGCCCGAGTCGATGGTCTACGCCGTCAAGGAGGCCTGCGTGGTGCACAACGCTGCGTCGCGCTCCGCGCCCTACCTGGAGTTTGTGCAGCACACGTTCAACCTCTGAGCGCCCTGCCAGATGGCGGCATCTTCTTTAGAAGCGATGCGCATGTACAGTATCGTTGTCTTTTGCGCCAAGCCGCAGCAGCCGCTGTTGTCCACCAGGCGCTGCCAAGGACAGCGTGTCTGTCGGCGCTCTTTGTATTGCTGGTTGCCGGCTGGTGCTGTGTATGCTGTAGGTTGCAGGCGTGCCCGTTGGGCGCCTCTCGCGCAGCTTAACCAATTCTTTTGCGTGCACGCAACGCGTGTGGCGCGCGCAGCAAGTTGTAGGTAGGCATGTTCATCATCTCAGCAGGGCATTTTCATTGTCTTTGCAGAGCACAAGCGTAGTTGTGTGGTTTCGTTGAGGGCATCAGCGCATGTAGCTGCAGAATAGCCATGTACAAGCAGCGTGACCAAGCAGCGTGACCTGGCTGGATGCACGTAGTGTAAGCATAGAGTCTTCAGCTCATTTTCAAGCATGCATTGGCTTACTTTCTTACCAGCGTGCACGGGCCCAGGCACCACACATAGCACATAGCTGCATAGGATAGACCACAGACCTGAGTGCTGGACAAACATCCAGTCACGTCCCCTCACACGCACCTTCAAACACACAGACGGGCAGGGAAACAGCAAAAGTGGCAGGTACACCCTCGACCGCCCCCGCAGGGGCTAGCCTCGGGTCAGCACCTGGGCCCCAACTTGGTGCCCGTGCTATGTACAGGTAGCTGCTGCGCTCGCACTGGGCAAGGACCCGCCCCGCCTGGCCCCGCCTGGCCGCACAGGTCAGGCTCAGCGGCCTATGCCGCCTGCTGCGCCGCGTCCCGCTGCGGCGGCGCTCCCCGCATCCACCTCACCTGGTCCACCAGCGCCTTGAAGCTGTACGGCTCGTACATGGCCAGCTCGCTCAGCATCTTCCGGTTGATGTGGATGTTCTGGCTGTGCAGCCCATGAATGAGCTTGGAGTATGGCACCTGCGCCACAGTCTGTGTCCGGCGTCTCCACACTCAAGAAGCAGGTGCATAAGCGGGGGCTGCCGCGCAGTGTGCCGCACCCCGTGCTCCTTGGAGCCGGCGTTCACGCGCTGGATCCACAGCGAGCGCATGTCGCGCTTCTTCTGCTTGCGGTCCCGGTACGCGTACTGCAGCGCCTTCTCCACGCTCTGCTTTGCGATGCGGTAGCAGTTTTTGCTGCGGCCGCGGAAGCCCTTGGCCATCTTGAACAGCTTGTCGCGCGCCGTCATCCTGCTGCCTGGCTTGCCGCGCCCGCCCAGGAAAGACCCTCGAGGCGTGCCCCGCTTGTGGGTTGCGGCGGGGCTACTGTGCCAATGAGCAGCTTAAATGTGTTGAGCTTGGACTTGGAAGTGGCGCGCAAGTAGAGGTCGAGCCTGGATAGCTTGTGGAGTTTCTTTTTCTGCTCTGAGCCTCTCCTGAGCAAAGGGCTGCCTGCCGCAACCCTAGTGCGTTGCGTTTGGTTTTCCCGCGGGGAAGTTGTCCAAGAACTTGCGACCGCCCCGAAGCTGTTGGGGCAGCCTTGGCTGTGCAGGCACGAGTGCGCTACATAATCAGTCTGACCAGCAGACCCCTGTGCTCGGGTGAGATTGTGCGCACATGGCGCTCCTGCACTTTGAAACAGACAAGTACCAGCGCAACAGCACCTTCTTGCAGGACGCCGAGTATGGACGCGCCCTAGACACGTTTGTTAAGGGTGCGCAAGCTTGGCTTGCACCGTTCAAACATCACTTACGAAAGATTAGGGCATGCGCGGCTGAGACAGGAGCGCAGTACACAGGCTGTGTGGATGTCCTGCTCGTCAGTGAAGTGCATGAGGTACGATAGCCTTTGCCTCCTAGCCTTTGCCTCTGTGGCAGCCTTAGCCTATGCTGCTGCCCTTCTAGCACTGGCGTGCTTGCGTCACCCCTGCCAACCAACCCATGGCCGCAGGTGCTCTTGCTAAAGCGCCGTGTACATCCGCAGCCAGACTGGTGGTTCATAGGTGCGCTCCTCTCGTGGTCCCCTGAAGCAAACTCGCTGTGTTTGACGGATGTCCTGGTGCGGCTCTCAGCAAGCTCGTTCTGTGCAGGTGGCCGCATGCGGGCAAGTGCGCCCTCACTGCATGCTGCTGCGCCGACCTGCAACAGCTTGTCAACGTCTCTGCGTATGCGTTGCAGGCGGGTGATACACCGCTGGACACCGCAGTGGCCACCGTGCGGCGTGAGACAAAGCTGGAGCTGCCGCGCGAGCGCTTCAGCTTTGTGTGCCTTGCATCCTACTTGTGGCAATTCCGCCAGCAGGAGCCCCAAGGTGCGCCCTTGGCAGGCGCCTTGCACGCTCAAGCTTGCACTGGTGTCAGCCGCAGACGCCTGGACTGCAAGGGTGCTGCGGGGGCGCAGGCAGCGGTACGGCAGACATAGCGCTGATCTTCCAGGGGCGCGTGACGGCGGCCGAGCAGCGCGTCGTTTTGTGGAGTTACGACCGCGCGGAGTACGAGGCTGCGCGGTGGCTGCCCATCGAGGCTGCTGCCGCGGACGCGTCGCTGCACCCCGCTGTCCGCAGGCATGCATGCCCCGTCGCTGCCTCGTGCCTGCCAACCCGTGGCATGTTTCACTCGGCTCACCCTGTTGCCAAAGCTGGCAACCTGTGCGCAGTGCGCTGCTCCACGTGTCGCTGCGGGAGGCGGAGGCGGCCATGGATGCAGCCCAGGCAGACGACGCTGCGCTGCTGCGCTGTGCCAGGAAGCTTTGCGCCGCTCGGCAGAGGGTGGACGCAGTGGCGGCCATGCCCTACGCAAACGTCAGGTGCTATGCCAGCCGGCATGACACAGACCAGCCATGATGTGCACTTCTGAGCTCGTGCTGCATGTTGTATGCGTGTACCTTTGAACTATAAAGTGTGTTGGCTTAGGTACAGCGATTTGCTCGGCCTCCAAAATTGACTGGGCCTAAATAGCTGACTGTCCTGTTTGATCAGTGGGTCTATGGCAGAGCGCCGATGAGAGAGACTTCCAGGCTTCACCCAGCATGTCACTGACTCGCAGCGGCACAATGAACACAATAGCATGTCACATGCGCCAACAATCGTGCATCATGCACCTCACATTGCTAACCCATGCTGCTGCTACATTACTTGTCATGCTAAACACTATCAACATACAAGCTGCACACCAATAACACTTTGAAATCAGGAGCACACCGACAACTAGGTTCAAAAAACGTGTTCAAATGAGGTAGGTTTATGCCACGTCCCAGGCGCCAGACTCTAAATCATGCATTGGTGGGCCATGCCACGCACCCTCATGGCCACACAGCACTGCAAACACAGCGCGTGCAAGTGCAAGACAGGCAGCGCCTCCTGCCATCGCAGAGAGCATGGCACCGTCAATGGCGAGCTCCCTCACTCTGTCTAGAGCCTCAGAAGTTGAGAAGCATGCCTGGACACTACAACATGCGTAAGGCGGCAACCACGTTGCCTCCTGCAGGCACCAAACCACGGGTCTGCCAGTGCGCCGCGTGCCAGCGATGGCGGCAGTGGGGCACCGGGCCGTGCCGCCGAGCCGCTGCAGGGCCCTGCCTCGGGGTCGCGGCCGCGGGGCCGCGCGGCGTCAGCGCACCGCCAGCGCGCACCGGATGTTCATGGCGGCCAGCTCGGTGACCAGATGCCGGAAGACGTACGGCAGCGCGACGCGCGCCAGGTGACGCCCCGTGCCGCACTGCACGCACCGCAGCGCCAGCCGGCCGCGCTCTGCGCGCGCCGCGCGCTGCTTGACACGAATAGATGTGCTTCGATGTGGGAGGCGAGGTCGGGTGCAGAGCAGGGTGCGCATCGAGACCTGAGCACTTGAAGTGAGGTACCGCAGGGGCATCAAGTGTGCGTTTTCCACAGTTCAGGAAGGGCCAATGCCACCTGCTGCCTCCAGCAGCCCCAGGTACCCCATACAAAGACTGTGTGACATAATGCTGCGGCCGGGCCAGCAAAACAGCGCCTCTTTTGCTGAGATTGCGCGCTGGGCACACGACCAGGCAAGACACGGCGTCCCAGGCACATCAGGTGCTTGCGCACGCCGGGCGGGCGCCAGAGCGCACCGCCGCCGCCGGGGTGGTACCCGGCGCTGAGCACCGCGGTGGCCGGCTGCGCGCAGGCGGTGAGCAGGCTGCCGCACGCGGCGCACACGTCGGCGACCGAGTAGTCGCTTGCGGTGTGCAGGCGGTCGTGGAGCAGGTAGGCCGCGCCGTGCGCCAGCAGCGCGTCGCGCTCCATCTCGCCGAAGCGGATGCCGCCACCGAACTTGCGGCCTTTGATCGGCTGCTTGGTTAGCGGGTTGACGGGCCCCGTGGAGCGCACCTGCGCAGGCGCCCGGCGTTTTTGAGTCAGATTTTGATTCGGCGAGTGCGGCCTGCCTCCCAGCTCGCTCACTGTGGCGAGGCTGGTTCGCTGTGTGCCAACAACGCACACGCTTGAGCGTCACATGCTGCTATCTGGCAGGGCAGGGTACCACTTAGGGTACCTATGCCACCCTACCCTTATCCCCTCCCCCAAAATACAAACGCGCGGGCGCGCCTGGAACTTGTCGGAGACCATGTGGCGCAGGCGCTGGTAGTACACGGGGCCGAGGTAGATGTCTGCCGCAAACTCCTCGCCCGTCACGCCGCTCACCATCGTCTCGCCTGGCCGCGCGGGTGCGGCAGCGCACAGCTCATCCCAAGACACATGTTCTCCTGCCACATAGACCTGCCATGCTGCCTATCCTGGAATCCACGCAAGCGAGCGCACACGACAGCCAAACACCAGCCTTACAAACAGCCCACACCTCGTTGCATGCTTTTCGGTACCGTACCGAGATCACGACATGGCAGCGCAGGGCGCTTGTCGCACCGTACCAGGTCCACTGCACTGACTTAGCGGTGCGATGCTGCCGGTAGGGACATGTAAGCCCAGGGTTTTGGAAGTATCTGTGGCCGCGCGCACCGCCCAGGCGCTGGAAGCCGGCCGCCTCGAGCGCGTCGCCGGCCTCGGCGGTCAGGTTGCGCGTGCTGCCCGCCGCCGCCTGGAAGGGTGACCCGTCCACGAAGCGACCCTGCCCATGCCTGACAGGGGTCAGCCTACGCATGGGTGACTCTCAAGGCGGGAGCGCGCCATAATGCAAATTGTCTCTGCCGACAATCTTGCAACGTCGGAGCCATCAGGGGCAGCTCAAGGGACATTGGAGAAACACCGGACACCCCATGCGCGCATACAAGGCTCGCTTTTAGCCAGCCATCCCTCGAGCGTGCCGCCCGAATGGGAGGCCACCTGCAGCGCGCCCGCCTTGCCGACCAGGCTCTCGATCAGCATGCCGATGGTCATGCGCGAGGGGAACGCGTGCGGGTTGATGATCAGGTCCGGCCTGCGCTCCACACACACCTCGTGGGCACGCAGCGCGGTGATCTGTTTCTACCCTAACCCACTCCTGATATCACACATGCACGCTGACCAGCCCGCAGACAGCGCCAGCCGCGCGCGCCTGGGCTCGACATGCGCCGCACACTGTCAGCTCATATGAACAAGCTGCCGGGGACAGGCACGCGCGCAGCGCATGCCCGTCGCAGGCCGGCGGCACGCCCGAGTCGGGCGCCGCGCCGCGCGCCCGGGGCGGGCGGCGGGGGCGCGCCGCATGCCGGTCGCGGGCGCGAACGGCATGTTTGCGTCGGGCCACAGCTGCGACAGCACGCCCTTCTGCCCGTGGCGGCTGGAGAACTTGTCGCCGACGACCGGGTTGCGGTTGAAGCGCAGCAGCACGTTGGCGCGCCGCGCGCCCGGCGCGCGCCCGGCCCCCACAAGCGCCACTTGCTCCACCGTCGCCACCTCCTCGCCCTTCACCTTGCCCTTCTTGTAGCGGCCTGGCGGCGCGCGCGCGGCGGCCATAAGGCCCTCGGGCGCCGTGTCGATGAGAACCTAGTAATAAAATCTAGCAACTAGCTTAGGACAAGGATGACGCGCCGCGCGCCCAGCGCGCGTGCTGCATGCCCGACCGGCGCCCACCAGCGCCATGCGCTCTTTCGGCACCCACCCATCAGCAGACTGAGCGGCGTGTCAAGCTGCTTGTCGAGCTACTTGCGGAGACTACTCTGTGCTGACATGCGCGAGAGCAGAATCAGCACTGTCACACGTGGTCATGGGGCGCCACAGGTGGAAGCAAAGAGTCACCAGTGATGCTGTCGAGCGCGGAGTAGTAGGCCTGGTCCGGGTATGCCACGGCGCCCACATGCGGCAGCCCGTCCGCGTCGATGCGCGCCGCGTCCGCGTGCGCGGCCTGCGCCATCGCAGCCGCCCTTTGAGGCACGACTCACTGCTGAGCGCCGTGCGCGTGTGCAGAGCCGCATTGGCCGCGCACAGGAGGCGCCCTAAAAATCACAAAACGATATGTCTGGCATGACAATGTGGACAGAATCGCACCTGGCGCGTGGATGTCAGTGGTCAGGACAGAGTCAGGGTGTCTAGACTGCTGCACATCGAGCGCCCCGCGCAGTGCCCGCCAGGGCATGGCCTCGCTGGCGCCGCACCTGCGGGCAGAGCCGCATGCCGCCCGAGACGGCGGGGCTGTCGGCCGCGGCCGGCACGTTCTGCGGGTAGCGCTGCCCGAACGCGCCGCGCGGCCGCTCCGCGAGCGGCGCCGCGCGCGCGCCCTCCGCCGCAAACGCCTGCCGGGCGGCAATGTCAGCGGGGCGGGGCTGCTGCGGAGGACGGCGCCAGAACGACTGGGAGCCCGACAGAAAGACTGAGTGAGGTTTCGCAGGGTTCTTCATGTCAAGCGTCGATCTGTGACACCTCTTAGTCCAGTACGCCTTAAATCACAATGCCGCTGACTGATATGCGCTACACCTACAGCATGACAGCATGAGACGCGGCCAGCTTCAATGCCGGCATGATTGACGGGTTGCGCAGCAGCGTAGCAGTAATCATTGGCCGCGCAACCAGAATCAGACCGCGCGCCCAGAGCCGCACCAGCTGCTTGCCGCGCTCCTCGGCCAGGTCGACCGCGTCAGTCTTGTACAGGCTGCCGTGCGCGAGGCCGCGCTGGACGGCCGCCGCGTTCAGGATCATGGCGTCCTCCATGTCATAGCCTGCCGCGCGCGAGGGAGAGCTAGAAAATCTGACTAGGGTATCACAATAGGACTGCGTGCGCATGCGCATGTGCGCTGTGTCCGCGAACCGCACGCTGGCGAAGACCGCGAGGTGCTGCGTGGTGAGCTGCCACTCTGTCCTGTAATCAGTCGTCGGTCCTGGTGCAGCCCTGGTGCACGCCAGCAGTCTGTCTGCTGACCGCCTCACTCGCACGGTGCTGTCCGGAGCATGAAGATACTGCTATCATCGGGCGTATGGCCATGCAGGGTGCAGAGCAGGCGCTGCGCCGATGCAGCCAGCCCACAGGCAGCTCAAGGAGGGCCGGGTTATGCCCTGAAACTAACCAAACCCTAACCCCAGCCCGGCGTGCGCGGCGGCCGCGCACCCGTGTACGCGAGCACGGCCACGACCATGTTGGTGCCGGACGGGAACTCGTCCATGCGGAACTCGCCGTAGCGCGCCGTGCGCACCAGCGGCGTCTGCGGGCTCTGCAGGCGGTACATCTTGGTGTCGGAGCGGTGCTGCAGCGCCTGCCGCGCGCCCGGCGCGGCGCGCGTCAGCAACGGCGGCGAGTCAGGGTGACGCAGAGGGTGGGTTAGGTGATGCTCCGGCGAGGCAGCCGCGTATTAAGAGGCGCGTCTCTGCGAGCGGCTTTGCCATGTGGGCTAGCATGCACCCGCCGCATCATGTCCGCAGTTCTGCCTTCGCCGCCACTGATACAACGCCAGCTGGCGCTCGACGCGCATGCAGGCTGCTCGGGCACGCGCGCTGGCAGCGGCCTGCCGGGGCGCCGCGGGCGCGCGCACCAGCGCGGGCGTGCCCATGGTCTGCTTGCCCATCTGGCACTGGTACATGTTGCGCGGCGACTGGTTGAAGTCCGAGAACGGCGTGAGCGAGGCCACCACGCTCAGCATGGCCGCCGGGTGCGCCTCCGCGTGCGTGAACGCCGCCGCGGCAGGGCCCTCTGTCGGCAGGCCGTCGGGGCACCTGCGCGCCGCGCGGCTCAGCCGCACGCGCCTGCAGCTGACGCCGAGGGGGCCGCGCGCGTTCCGCCCATGGCTTACCGCCCACGGCGAGTGCCACGCCGCTCCCAGGAGTGCCCAACGGACACAGGGCTTGACGTGTCATACCCAGGAGGGAGCCCGGCGCTGTGGTTGTGAGGCTCATGGGTGTGGGAGGTGTGTGAGGGCACATGCGTGACGCGCCAGCGCCTGCAGGCCGCAAAAGGTTGGGGCGGAATAATCCTATGGTTCGCGCCTGATGGACAGGTACGTCTGCTCCAGTGAGCCGACCAGCTCGCGCGCCCCGCCCGGCAGCTGCAATACCGGGCGCAGCAAGCGCGCGGGCGACGTGAAGAGGAATACGCCAGGATATGTGCCGCCGCGCTCGAATGGCACGTGCGCCGCCTCCAGGTCCGCCGGCACCAGCGCCTCGGGGCCCTGCGGCCGCCGTCAAGGGTTCAGCGCCTGCGCTCCCGCATGAGCAGCACATTCACGGCCACCTGCAGTGCGCAGATAGCGGGCCCACCCTAACGCCGAGCGCAAGACCCTACCGCACGGCCCGCCTGGCCGCTGGCACCTGGAGCGCTGCGGTGCGGGCGGGCATCCCGAATAGCGACCCTGCCCACTTGGCACATGACAGACGGCATTGCTGGGCATCGTTGCAGGTCTCAGCAGGCGCGGGGACTGTTGAAGCCGGGGCGCACACCGCGCTGGTGATGTCAGCATACTGCACGCCGGGCTGGGGTCCCTCCTCGGCGGCCAGCCGCGCGGCCTTGCACGCGCGCAGGCGGGCCACCAGCCCGGCCGCGCGGCGCGCGTGCACCCAGCCGATGCAGCGCCCGTCCAGCTGCACGCACAGGTAGGCGGGCCAGGGCGGCGCCGTGCCCGACCCCGGCGCGCCCGGCAGCATGCCGAGCCCCGCCGCGACCTGCCGCCCGGCGCACGGCCGCGTGTCGGCGTCGGCCGCCCATGCACCAGGTTGCGGAGATGCGGGCGGCTGAAGCACGCAGCAGACATGCCATGCAGCCCGCCTCGGTGCGTCACGACGGCTGTGCCATACTCCTGCAGCGCAGCGCGCTCGACGGGGCGCATGCAAACATACTCGCGTGCGCGACAAGCTACGGTCGCTCCAGCCCGCCGCACGACCTGAGCTCGCGGCGCCCTGCCGCCACGCCAGGGCGGCTGGGGCACGCGCCATGGCAATGGCGGCCTGCACGCTCTCGGCCTCGCCGGGCGGCGCGGTGGCGACGCGGCAGGCGGCGGTCAGGTGCAGCAGCAGGCCGCAGGGCGAGCCGTCGGGCGTGTGCACGGGGCACATGAAGCCCCAGGAGTCCGGCAGCAGCTTGCGCACGGCGGTCGTGCGCAGCTCCGCGAAGTACGCGCCGCGGTGGATGCAGCGGAAGTGCGACAGGTACCTGCGCGGGCGCCGCGCCCGGGCGGCTTTCTCACCTGCTTATATTCAGGTTGGCACGCAGCCTGGTGGCTGCACACATGGTGGCGTTGATTTGGTGGACACACAGAGTCGCACAGAGTGGCACTCTCTGCGCGGGGCTGCTGCGCGGAACAGGGTATAATAGGGTATGCGGCGCGCCGGAAGAAATTGAGCTTCTCGGCCACGATGGTGAAGCCGGACGCCTGGCTGAGGTCGATGTTGGAGCCGCTGCCGGTGCCCAGGTTGCCTGTGTTCAGCAGGTACTCCACCTGCGCGCGGCGCGGCAGGGTTCCAAAGCCTAGCTGTCGGCCAGGCCATTGGACCCGCTGCCGGTCCCCAGGTTGCCTGTGTTTGGCAGTGAACTCCACCTGCGCGCACAGCGACAGGGTTCTGAGCACCGTCGGCCAGGCTGCCTGCCGCAGCGGGCGCGGCGCGCGCCCGCCGCCCGCGAGTCCAGGCCGGGGAGCGCTGCCGCACGACGCCCTGGGCGGCTGCGCTGCAGCAGCGCGCCTGCAGGACTGCCTTGCGGCGCAAGGGCGGGCTGCGGCCCACCTTGCGCCCAATGTCCGGCAGGCGGGCGGCCGCGCGCCGGACGTACGCCTCATCCCGCAGGTTCACCGTCTCCGGCGCGCGCTCCAGGTCGCGCACCACCTGCACAGGCGCACATGCTAAACCCACCTTCATCCCGCAGTTTCAAAGCCTCTGGCGCGCTCCAGGTCGCGGCGCGCGTGCGCCCGCGCAGGAGGCGGCCGTCAGCGCACCCCAGACGGCGTGCGCGGCGGGGCATGCGCAACGTGACAGGCGCCGCATGCGTGCACGGCGCAAGCGTCAAGGCCGCGGGCGCGCCCGTCCGCCCGGCCTGGCCCGGACCCACCGCAGCGGGCTCGCGTCCGTCCCCTTGCATGCGCCGCTCGCGTGCGCCACTGTCAACCGCGACGCGACTGCCCGGGCACACGTCCTCACAGTCAGGGTTCAGGGTTGGGCGCACGGGGCCGGGAGGGTGCCGGGCCGCGCCTGCTCGCGGAAGGCCGCCAGGCCGCTCGCCAGCTGGTCGGCGGTGAACTTGGCCAGCAGCGCGCCCGGCAGCAGCGTCTGCGCCCCACCAAAAGGGCTTGTTTTGTAGGGTTAGGGTTCTGACCATGCGCAGGTGCCTCTGCTGATGGCGAGGCGGCTCCGCAGCGGGTTCTTCAGCTGCTGTGTCCGGCTGCTGTGGGAGCTGTCTCGGGGAGCGCGGGCCCCGCGCGCGGCGCGGGGGCGGGCGACGCACCTCGTGGTGCGGCAGCGCGTCGGGGTTGTCCTCGCCGCACACGCCGCTCGCGAGCGCCAGCAGCTTGGCCACCATGGCCAGCAGCAGCGCAAACTTGTCGGCCGGCCGCGGCAGGTGCACGAACATGCAGCGCTCGAGCAGCGCCTCGCCGGCCTGCGCGGGCGCGCACCCTGCAGCGCCGCCGCCCAGCGCACTGGCTGCTCACCCTCCCTGTGCCTCTCACAACACACAGCGCACCGCTCGGGGATGCACCTGCGTGTCCGTCTCCGCACCATCGAATCGATTAACGGACTGCTTGATGCTTTTCTTTTCTTTCATTTCTTTCATTGGGCGGCGCCTACTCATGGCTGGCGGCTGCTCTGGCGGACGCGCGGGCGGCGCGCCTGCAGGTCGGAGAGCCGCGGCGGCAGGTCGAGCGCGCCACGAAAGTGGCGGCCGAGGTGCTCCAGGCACTGCGCGCGCGTGCGCAGCCCTGTGGCGGCCGCCGCGCGCAGCAGTTGCTCCGCGCGCTCCGCCACGAACGCGCCGCCGCCCTCTGCGCGCGCGCGCGCACGCGCTCGCTCCGCGGGCGGCTGCCCCATGCAGGACACCGTTCATCCATTTCACGCACTGCGCTGCCAGCACTTTTCAAGGAACAGGAGCATATCTGGCCCTGCGTACGGGCACGATAAGCACAGCGGCATGTCCACGCAACGTGTGGAGCCCGGCAGGCCGGCGCAGCCTGGGCGCGCGCACCCGCGTCCTGCGGCGCGGACGCGACCAGGTAGCCGAACAGCTCGCGGTCGGACGCCTCCACGAAGCACTTGAGCAGCACGCCGACCGGGATGAAGAACTCCGCGCGCCGGATGGCGAACGCGAAGTTGACCGCGCCGTCGGTCAGGTAGTGGCAGCGCACGGTCGCGGACGTCTCGTCCGGCCGCACGCACCTGCGCGCGCCCGTGCCGCGGGCTCGCCGGCGTGCGCGCTGGCGGCGGAGCTTGCAGAAGCTCTCTATGTCACATTAAGAGCTTGCACAGTATGCGTGCTATCTCCCATAGTGTGGTCAGGGACACGCTTGTGCGGCTGTGGCTGCTGGTGTCCGGGGGAGGGTGGCGGCCCGGCGGGGCGCGCGCCGGATCAGGGTGCCCAGGTCGGTGTAGTTGGAGCCGCGCTTGCGGAAGGCGCCGCGGCGCAGCGCCATGATGTAGTGCCGGCGCTGCTGCACGAGCAGGCGGATGATGCGCTCGATGCCGTTGCAGATGAAGTAGCCGCCCATCTCAACCGCCTCCTCGCGCCGCGCCACCAGCTGCGGCCTGCGCGCGCCCGCTGCCGCTGTGCTGCATGCCAGATACGAGCCACCGCAGGTTTGGTTTAGGTTTGCATGCCGCCGGTTTCCACCCGCCTCCTTGCGCCGCGCGACCAGCTGCGGCCTGCGCGCGCGCCCGCTAAGGCCGCTGCCACTGTGCTGCGAGCCAGATGCGAGCCATTATAGGTCAGGGCTAGGTTTGCATGCAAACCGCCGTCCACTTGATGCCTCATCCATGCATGCTTTCACTTGACAGACACTGCCATTACTTGACCGAGGCCACCCCTCACAAGCGGTGATGCTGCATGACAGGGCGCAGGTGCGCGCGCGGCCGGACAGGCCCGGCGGAGGGGCAGGGCGCACTGGGACAGGTTTCGCAGGTAGCAGGCGCGGCTCTTGACCATGATGGGCAGGTGGCCCATGCGCTGCTGCACGCGCACGGGCGGCGCGCCCTCCTCCGCGATGACCAGATCCATCTGCAGCGCCGCCTTGTACGTCGTCCCCTGCGCGCTCCCTGACGCGAATTCGCTCAAGCATGGCATCAATTCACTTCAAGTAGCCAGCACCCGGGCGATTGTTGGTGAGGTGTGCACCAGAACGTAAAAGTACCGGGCCTGCACACAGCTTCTGGAGGCTGTCAGATCTGTGAGGCTCCATACACGGGGCGCAGAAGTCCTGCAAGTGCGCGCTAGTGCAGGGTACTGCATGCATGCTCATCACTAAACAAAATACATGACAGACATGTTTTATTCATTTATTGAAGGACCTCTATGGTGGGTTCTCATCATTCAGGGTGGGTCGATGCTACGGCACTGCGCATGGCCATCACTTCTAACAGAGGTACTTAGTAAATATGCTAGGTGTACGCATATGCAGGGAGGACACCGCTTCGCGGCAGTCGCGCGGGAAGAGGCGCTTGTCCGCAACGCCGGTCGCGTCATCCTTGACCGGCCGCCCCAGGACCGGGCTCTCAAACCAAACGCGGTGCCGCTTCTTCGTCAGAGTGTGCTCAAACTGCACGCCCAGCGCAACACAAGGTTGGCACGACTTTCACAGGGCCACACACTCACCGCACGCTCTCAAGCGTTTACTTTATAGACATATTTGTGGCCTGCAAACTCTATAGCACGTAAAGAGAGCCTTCAAAATTCCTTCAATTCCTTGAGGAAATGACCAGAGTGCAAACCATAACTGCGCTGCAGTGCGGACATATGTTGGCAATTTGTGTTGTTGTTCTTAAGCCAAGCTCAGTCTCAAAACGCACAGGCATGACAATACATGCAAGCTGAGCTAAACATACGGCAGCGGAGTTTGCTTTGGCCCGCACCTCCACAGGCTGCAGCTCCTGCAAGACCCGCTCGAGCCCCTCTGATATGAAATAGTCGAAGGAGTCAATGTGCGGCCGCACAAGCTCCTCCAAAGCCGCCGGCACCGCGAGGGGCGCCACCATGCGGGGCTCTCCCTCAGCAGTCGTCACATGCTAACTCCTGATAGTGCAGCCACTCACTGCACGGGCCGAAACACTTCCAAGTCACTAAGACTCCAAGGAGCCTTGCACTCCAAGACCCCAGGCCAAAACCTGCCAAGCAACTCGCCCCCAGCTCCTACTTGTCTCTACTCACACGCAGGTAAAAGGCGCGCGGAGCAGAGTCTGTAAAGTACGCGAGTTATAAGGAGATAGGCGTGGAGGTGCAGTGCGGCAATTGCGGAGCGGGTCTGGCTCCGGCGCTGGCGCAGGCTGCGCTGTGTCCCTGCTGCACGCCGCAATGGCGAGCGGAGCAGCGGCTGCCCAGACGGAGAACCTTGGGGAGACTCTCATACCCGTCATAAACAGGCTGCAGGACATCTTCTCCCAGGCGCGCCCCTTCCCAGGACTGCTGGACCGCAGCGCACAGTGCACAGTCGCATGCGGTGCGCGGAGCTGCCACCTTCCAAAGCAGGCACTGGCGGGTTCAGCGTCTTGCGCTGCTGCCCGCTGGCAGTCGCTCTGGCACTCGAGAGCAGTGTGTCTGCAGTGCGATGGTTCAGCATGCAGCAGCATCTGCTAGACGCCCCCTGGCTGCTGGCATTGCTCACTGCTGTGCCAACCTGACTTGCACGCGCTTGCGCTGCCCCCTGCTGTGCGCTGAGGGCAGCTGGTCGGGGATGTGTGCTCATACCTGTGAGCAGCAGCTGTGTGGGGTGTCTGCCACCCAGGACCTTGCTGCACGCCCTGTCCGGTGTTGGCAGTGTGTGAGAGAGCTACATGCAAACGTTATGTTGCGGGCTCTGTTTGTGTTCCAGATCTGTCGGTGACAGTCCCCTGGCTTGATGAGCCTTGGCAGAGCGCTGGGCGCCCTTGCACACCTGGTGCACTAGCATAGCAGTCCCCACCTGCAATGACCGTTGAGTGGCAGTCTCACAAAGTGCTTAGCAAGAGGTAGCCCGGCCTCGGTAGTGCACAGCAGTGCTGGACTTGCTGGTCAGCTGGCGCCACTGGCGTCAGTCCCGTGTAGCTGGTGTTGGCCCTGTATTTCGCGCGTCCCCGCTGGTACTCACGGACAAGGACAGCTGGTTATATAGCTGCGCGTTAGTGGCAGGGGCGCTGAACGTGACGCCCATGGTTCTGCTTTGGGAGCAGGTCCTCTTGGGTGCCTCGCTATCAGGGGCCTGCTGCTCCGTCCAGGTTGACAGACACCCAGAAGCGCTGACAGCCAGAACACCTACACCTAACGGCCATACGCAAGGGCGCCGCCATTCCTGTCAGCGCGTTCGCACAATAGCAGACGGCGGCGAGGCGGCCGCGCGGGTGACGCTGGACTTTGGGCACCAGCCGTCACTGTAGCGCAGCCGCCCAGCAGCAGACGGCGGCGCAGCGGGCGCGCGCAGGTCACGCTGGACTTTGGCCATTACGATGGCGTATTTGCCCAGCAGCAGACAGCGGGGCGGCGAGCGCAGGTCACGCTGGACTTTCGGCACCGCCGTATGGTAGCGCGCCCGTATAAAATCAAAAAGCAGACGGCGGGGGCGCGCGCGCGCGCAGGTCACGCTGGACTTCAAGCTGGACCTGCCGCAGGTCGCGGTCGTGGGCAGCCAGAGCAGCGGCAAGAGCAGCGTGCTGGAGGCGCTGGTCGGGCGCGACTTCCTGCCGCGCGGGCCGGAGATCTGCACGCGCCGCCCGCTCGTGCTGCAGCTGGCACGCGCGCGCCGCGCGGTCCTGGCGGCGTTTAGGGGTGTTGGGGGTTTTGCCTGTCGGGAGTAGACGCGGGCCGTTGCCTTTGCAGGGTGCTGTGTGCCCAACGACGCTTGCCGTGGCTCGATTCATGTTTGTGTCGACGAGTGAAGAAAGAACCACTCGCACAGACATGCCTCACCAGGCACATGCATGCGCGAGTGAATGCGCAGTCATGGTGCGTGCGCGCTGCCGCAAGGCGTCACGCGGCGCCCGGGCGCGGCTGCGCAGGTGAAGCTGCCGGCGGCGGCCGGCGCGGCGGGCGCGCCGCCGGAGTGGGGCGAGTTCCTGCACTGCGCGGGCAAGCGCTTCTACGACTTTGACCGCATCCGCGCCGAGATCCTGGCGGAGACGGAGCGGCTGGCCGGGTCCAACAAGGGCGTCTCCGACAAGCCCATCCGGCTCAAGATCTGCAGCCCGCACGTGCTGTGCGGCCCCGGCCTGCCCGGACCTGTTGTTGCCAACATAGGTTTGCAGGCACCATGCCGACAGGCTGTCAGGCGGCTAGGCGAGGGGCCAGCATTGCCATGCAGAGCTTGAGCAGTGCCTCAGGTGCACTCAGGCCCCCTGCTGTGTATCCGCCACGAAGCGAGAAGCGTACGGGCCCAACGGCGCTAGGGACCAGCCGCGCATTTGTCAAGATCGCAACCGCCCAGCGACACGCTGCGGATTGCGGGCATCAGCGTGTGACCGCATAGGGCAGGGCAGGGCTGCGCCCATGCACCCTCCACAGCCGCCTGCTGCGGCCGCTACCCCACCGGCCGCCCCGCATGCGGCTGCGAAGGCTTGCATGGGTGCAGCCCTACCCTACCTTGATCCCTGCCCTTCCGGCCGCCCCGCGCGCGGCGCCAGGACGATGACGCTGGTGGACGTGCCGGGCATCGCCAAGGTGCCGGTCAGTGACCAGCCGCATGCGGCTGAAAGGCTGCATGGGCGCAGACCTACCCTAACCTAAACCTCTTCTTCACCGTCTTACACACCGTGCCGCATGTGGCGCAGGACGATGACGCTGGTGGACCTGCCGGGCATCGCCAAGGTGCCCGTCGGCGACCAGCCGGGCGACATCGAGGCGCGCATCCGGCGCGCGGTGCTCGAGTACATCCGCCACCCCACCTGCCTCGTGCTCGCCGTGTCGCCCGCCAACGCGGACCTGGCCAACAGCGACGCGCTCGAGCTCGCGCGCGCCGTGGACCCCGAAGGCCGGCGCACCATCGGTGCGGCGCCGCTCGGGCCCTGCACGTGTCGTCTGGCGCACCGCGTACGGCCAGGGTGAGAGGCAGTGGCGGTTGTCAATGTACAGCGCTCGACCAGCATCTGTACAAGCCATCCCGCTTGCCAGTCTTGACTTTCTCAAACACAAGATAGCTCAAAAAGTGGGCCATGTGCTGGGGACACGCGGCCTGTCGATGCTGAGGGTGAGCGGATGAGCTGTCCAGAGTACTCTCGCTCTACTGGCAAAGAGCGCGGCAGGACGGCAGTCGCGCGGTGCTTGTTAGCGCGTGGTGGGGGTGCCGAGGAGGCACGCCAAGGAGGCGCGCCCGCGCGCGCCGAGCGGTCGAGCAGCGTGGTGTTGGTCGGGCTAGGTGGCGGTTTCAAGTATGCCTAACCCAATCCCTGTCTACCTGCTGAGTCTGCGCCGGCGCTGCGCAGGCGTGCTGACCAAGCTGGACATCATGGACCGCGGCACCGACGCGGCGGCGGTGCTGCGCAACGAGGTCATCCCGCTGCGCCTGGGCTACGTGGGCGTCGTCAACCGCAGCCAGGCCGACATCATGGGCCGGCGCAGCATGCGCGACGCGCGCGCCGGCGAGGCCGCCTTCTTCGACGCGCACCCGGAGTACCTGGAGGTGCGTTTGATGCTGTCAGCAGCGCGCCCGGAGTACCTTGATGTAGGGTTAAAGGGTACCTCGATGTAGGGTTAGTGCTCTCAGCAGCGCGCTCGGAGCACCTCGAGGTGCACATGATGCCCTCAGCAGCGCTGTGCAGTGTCCTTGACCCTCCACAAATGTCACCCAAGCCAGTGCGTTGGTAAACTGGACACGTGCTAAACCCTGCGTGTTAGCCGTTATGCGCGCTGGATCAAGCGAGTAATTGGCCACCCTCTTCAGTGGGGTGATGCACACTCGGAGCTGGCCAAGCATAGCCAAGTGCAGCAACTGGCAGAAAGGTGTGTAGGCCTCTGTAGGCCTCTGCCGCTGGTCAGCAAGCCTGCAGCGCTGCCTGTAGGGAGCGATGCGCACTGTAGCGTGTAATGGTGTGACATGCTTCATGGCGCGCGCGCGCAGGTGGCGCCGCAGTGCGGCATCGGCGCGCTGGCGCGCGCGCTGAACCGGCTGCTGGTGGAGCACATCCGCGGCGCGCTGCCGGGCCTGCGCGCGCGCCTGGACGCCACGCTGGAGCGCCGCGCGGCCGAGCTCAAGACGTACGGCGAGCTGCCGCCCGGGCACACGCCCGCGTCCAGGTGTGGCCCGGAAAAGGGTGTATCAGTAGGGCTAGGGTAGGGTAGGGTATGACCGTCAGAGAGCCATGCGGTGTCAGCGTCTGCGAGCCAACTCTTGTGGCGAGCCGCTCCCCGGATGCATGCCCGCCTCCAGCTGTCGCCCGCACACAGTGTGCGGGCGCTGTGCAGGGGCGCGCTGCTGCTGCAGCTGCTGGACGCGTACGCGGTGCGGTACAGCGAGATGCTGGACGGCCGCAGCTGCCACATGCCCGTCAGCGAGCTGGCCGGCGGCGCGCGCATCCGCCACATCTTCCAGGAGATCTTCGTCACCGGCCTGCAGAACCTGAACCCGTCCGGGCACGCCGCCCGCGCTGCCGCGCCGCGCGCTGGACAGGAACTGAAGTCTGCGGTTTTCGGCATGGGCTGGTCGGCGGTGCTAAAACTTTGTGATGGTATCTTGACCGCTAAAATGTCCGCAGTTGAGAGTTGATGCCTAGTGACTGAGATGGCGCGCAGTGGAATTTTTTGCCTTTATGGTGTCAGTTGATACGCATTCTCACAAATCATGTCTCCAAACAGGCGTTAATGCGCCGGCTACATTTCACAGCTGGTGGGTTGCTCGTGCCCTGCCCCTGATCACCAGGACCAAAATGCGCCTGGAGTTGATTGCGTTGCGCGCGGCGGCGCAGCGAGCTGACAGACGAGGACATCCGCACGGCGATTAAGAACAGCGGCGGCGTGCGCGGCACGCTGCTCATCCCCGACGCGCCGTTCGAGCTGCTCGTGCGCCGCGCGATTGGGCGGCTGCTGACGCCGGCGCTGCAGTGCAAGGAGTTCGTGCACGCGGAGCTGCTGCGCATTGCTGGCCAGTGCGCGCCGCCCGACATCGGCCGCTTCCCGGCGCTGCAGGTGCGCTGACCCAACAATAAACCTAAACCTAACCCTACTGCATGTGTGTGTGTGTGTATGAGAGAGACTGGGCCGGCACCGTTTGCCAACCGCCAACAACGGCGTGCGGGTGCTAAGTGCCGAGCTGCCGAGCTGCAGCGCTGCCAAGCTGCTGCACAGCGCCACACGCGGTGCATGTGCGCAACCGCGCGCTCGCCGCGCTCGTGGGCCGCCCCGCCACAAGCGGCACGGCCACCCGGCTGCAACCTGCGACGTGACAACCGCTGCCTGAATTGGCCTGACAGAATGATGCTGGGGGAGGTTATAAGGTACAACCCTACCCTATGCTGATGGGGGGCACGCTGCGCGCAGGCCAATCTGGTGGCCGCGGTGGAGGAGTTTGTCGCGGACGGCGCGGCGCCCGCTGAGCGCATGATCCGCGACCTGGTCGCGTGCGAGCACTCCTACATTAACACCGACCACCCCGCCTTCATCGGCGGCTCACGGGCCATCGCGCAGGCGCGCCCCCGCCGCCGGCGGCGGCGCCCTTCGCAGAGCCTCCAGGATTCCAGGGACGGGGGCGGCGGTGTCTGCCCGCAGGACATGGGCGTGCCTGCTGCGCGCTGCACCCTCTTTCTGCAGGCCCGAGCGCCCTGGGTGGAGGCCCAGGGCGGCTGAATAGTGATTTAAGGAGACATCTGCACCTCAAGCGAGCACCAGGGGTTTACACTGATACCCGCGCCCGACACGCCAGGTCATGGAGCGGCGGGCGGCCGCAGAGGCCGGCGTGGAGGAGAGCGCCTCGGACGCCAGCGGCCCGCGCGACGCCCACCCGCACGCCCGCGCGCGCTCCTCAGGTGGCCGCAGCCTCGAAGCGTGTGCACGCATGCGCGCACACGTCTTGATCTCAGAGCGTGTTGAGGGGGCAGGCGCCCGGAGGCCGTGGTGGGAGCACTGCTGCTGGACGAGGCTCTGGGTGCTAAAAGTGGGCGTCGTTGCGTATTGCTCCTGTGAAAGCATGCTGGCGCGGCTGGCATGGCGGGTGCCGTAGTGGGTGTTGCACTTTGTTGCTGTGGTGGAAGAGATGCTGGCGTGGCGGTGTAGGGTGGGTGCTGCTATGTGTTGCGCATATGAATAAACGCTGGCGTGTGTGGTTGCAGCGCCCCCTCAGGAGCGTCCGGCGTCCGGCGGACGTGCGGCAGACAGGGACGGGGCAGGCCCTCGGCGCGCAGGCAACATCGGGGAGGCGAGCCACAGCGGCAGCAGCGCGGGGCTGCCGCTGGTGCGCGGGCGCGGGGGCGTCGACGCGCACGCCAACGCGAACGCCAAACCTGGCTTGAAGGTGCGGTGCCGGCCAGGCCGAATCGGCTGACGGACATGTGCACGGGCGCCACACCATGCCAGGAGGCTTGCCGTCGCTGTGCGGCCTGTATGGCCACTGCGGCAGTGGCATCGTGCAAGACACTCAGGCCCCTGTTGCCAGGCTGCCTGATCGCGTGACGGAGCTCGTGCGGCCTGCCTGGTGGCGAGGTGTGCGGTGTCCGCCGCATGGCGCTTGCGGGCGTGTGCTGCGCGCCCTGTGACCCTGCTCCCCGTGCCCCGCTCGTTTGCGTGGAGAGCCTGTGGGGGACCCGTGTCAATGTTCAGCTCTGCGTGTCTTCCAACGAGCCGGACCTCAAGACCAGTAGATTCTTTCATGGCAGTGACAACACCTATTGCCGTTCACACCCTGGATCACACCCTCGCGGCCGGCAGAGCCTGCGCGTCTCAGTGCGCGCGCACCCGCTGAAGGGCGTGGAGCCGGAGCTGTTTGCGCCGGAGGACTTGCTGGAGGCGCGGGGCGCCGGGGTGGGTGCTGCCGGGTCCAGCGGTGCCAGGTCGGGCGCGAACTCGCCGCGCGACGCGCCAGAGCCGCACGCGGCCACGGCCGCAGCGGCCACCGGCGGCGGCGGCGGCGGCGGCGGCAGCGTTGGCGGCAGCTCCTGGTTCAGCCACTGGTTCGGTGGCAACCTGCGCGAGAGCGCCCACAGCGGCGCCGCGCTTGCGCAGCCGCCGAATGTGCGCCCCGTCCCTGTCCGTCTCGCGCGAGTTGCACCACGCGCGCGCCTTGGTCCACAACTGCCAGCGCGCGCCCCGCAGCGGGAGGCAGCATGCGCAACATCTGCAGTGCTGTGCATGGATTTCATATTCGTTGCTTCCGTCTGGCCTTGGGACGACGCGGGCGGGTGTTGCCCGCCGGCGAGCGCGATTGAGCAGCAATCCCTTCCAAGCCAGCCGCCTGCGAACAACCGCCCCTCCCCTCGAGCGCGCCTGCCGTGCATGCATGCTGGTCAGGTGTGAGTGGCAGCGCAGGCGCGCGCGCAGACGCTGCGCATGCCGGTGTGCTTGTCTGTCGAGCATGCGTGCTGGTCAGGGCGTGAGCGGCGGCGCGCGCGCGGCCGCACAGACGCTGCGCGTGCCGGTCAGCGCGACGGAGCAGGAGGAGGTGCCGGTGGAGGTCACGCGGCTGCTGGCGGAGGGCTGCTTTGGGCTCGTGCGCTGAACCTAACCTTAACCCTAACCCTGATGCGCGCGCGCGCAGACGCTGCGCGTGCCGGTCAGCGCGACGGAGCAGGAGGAGGTGCAGGTGGAGGTGACGCGGCTGCTGGTGGAGGGCTACTTTGCGCTCGTGCGCGCGAGCCTGCAGGACGCAGTGCCCAAGGCGGTCATGCACTTCCTGGTCATGCGCGTGCAGCGCGGCCTGCAGCAGCACCTCATCCGCACGCTGTACCGGTGCGCCCGCCCGGCCGCGCCCGGCGCCTGGAAGAGCCGGGCTGCATGCATACGAAAGTGATGCACGAGCGGCCCGGGAGCCGGGTGCAGCTGGCAGCTGGTCGCGCGCATGCAGCGCGGCCAGCAGCAGCACTGCATCTGCACAATGCTCTGCTCTGGCCACTCAAGCGGGCCTTGAGGCTGCCATGCACCTGGCTGGTTTCGGAGGCGGCTGCTTGTGACCCACGTGCGACGGGCGCAAGGCTGGAGCCACATGGCGGAGCAGGGGCATGCGCTCCGCTGTGGACCTGGCGAAGCACCGCTGCAGCGGCCGCACACAACGCCAGAAGCCAGCATGCATGTGAATTTCTACCATATATTACTGGGTACAGTACCTTGCTGAGGCCAAGCGGTGAGATTCCCGCGGCGGCGGCGCCGCAGGGAGGAGCTGTTCGCGGACATGATGGCAGAGCGCGAGGACATCGCGGCCAAGCGCGCGGCGTGCCAGGCCGCGCTGCGCGCGCTGCGCGAGGCGCAGGCGACCATCGAGACGCTGCCGCAGGCGCGCTCGCTCGCTGAACGCTATCATTCCTAATTCAAGTGGGTGCAGGTACCTTGTGCGGCCACGGAGCGCATGCCGCACAAGGTAGTGGCGACGAGCTGCGACACGCTGCTGTAGGCCGCCTCTTCAAGAAGTCCAAGATGTGTCATAGCCGTTCTGCAAGAGGTGCAGGAGGGAAGTGCAGGGCAGGGGGTGTCCATCAGACATGCAGTGAGATCTCTACTTTGCCTCCATGTGTGTCCCTGGCGGGTGCAGGCGAGTAGCTGGTGTGGGTACGCTACCCTGTTTTCACTTTCGGACTCAGTGCATGGCAGCCAAGCCGTTTGTGACTGAGGCTCGTGTCCGGCCGCAGGCGCTGCTGTCGCGCATCAACGCCGCACAGCGCACAGCGAGCGGCCTGCTGACGATCAGCCCCGCGCGCGCGGCGCCCGGCGCGGACTCCCCGCTCACCCCGGGCGGCCCCTTCAGCGGCGCGCCGCTGCGCAGCGCGTTCTCGCCGCTCGCCAGCGGCGGCGCGCTCGGCGGCGGCGGGGCCGCGGGGCTTGGGAACCCTAACCCTGCGCTGCCGCCGCGGGGCGCCCAGAAGGCGCTCGGCAGCGCGGCGCGCCTGGCCGTCGTGGCCATGGCGTCCGCGGGGCCGCACGCGGGCGCGGACGCCGAGCGGGATGCGGAGCTGGGGCCCCGGCACCCCTTTGCGGCCTGAGAGTGTGTTGCGCGGTGCTGCTGCATGTCTTTGCTGAGAAACCAGGTGGGTTGTGTACTTGTATTGCGAGCGTCAGATATGCACGTTTGTATGTTTTGAAGTGCGGGCGCGGAAGTGAGCTAGAGCGGTGTGCAACAACGGCTGTCTTGGCACCATGGCTGCCTTGTTACTGCCTTTTTCAGGCAGGTGCATGTAGGCCGGGTGTGGTTCTCGTGCTGAACAGGCTCCGTGGCTAATCTGAAGCGCTTGCCTGCATACAAACCTGGTGACACTTGCGCTTCCTTGCTACTGCCGCTCGCCTCTACATTATTGAGCGCATCTACCAGCACATTTTGCAGGGGGCAGGGGAGGCACGCGCACGCGTCGCGCCCTGCCTAGCAGGGGTACGCTGCATGCACGACCAGAATACACAAACATATGGATGACAACGTGTGTTCATCAGACGCGCAACGCTCGCAGGCGCAAGCCTCCAGCATGCACTCAACACAGTGCCCAAGTCCGCTCCCGCCAGACGCGCTAGCCCACCCAGCCGGGCAGGGGATCACCGCCAGCGCGCGCCACGGCCAACCACTCCCCGTGTGCCGCCGCCAGCTCCGCCTCCAAACCCGCTTTCCGGTCCGCGCTCGTGTCTACGGCGAGCCGGCGCTGGGCCGGGAGCTGCGGGTAGCCCGCCTCTATCACCTTTACGATTGGCGAGGCGCTGGGCGCAAGCCGCGTTTCCAGCGCGGCGGCTACCGCGTGCAGCTGCTCCTGGTGGGCCTGCGCGGCTGCGGTGAGCTCCCGGTGGGCGTCTGCGCGCAGGGCGCGGCGCACGCCGCGCACCGTCTGCGCCTGCGCCCACTCCGCCGGGGTCATGCCGGCTGCGCGCCAGCGGTCTGGCAGCACCCCCTCGGCGACGTGCTCCGGGGCCCCCACCCCCACCGAGAACGCTGACGCCTCCCAGCCAGGCAGGGGCTCCTCGTCATCGCCAGCGCGCGCCAGGGCCCGGCATTCCTCGCAGGCGGCCGCCAGCTCAGCCTCCAGGTCTGCCTCACGCTCATCGCTCGAGTCCGCAGCGTGCTGACGCTCTGGCGCCCTTGCCGGACATTCTGTCCCCACCCAGCCCGGCAGGGGGTCCTTGCCAGCGCGCGCCACGGCCAGCCACTCCCTTCGAGCGGCCGTCAGCTCAGCCATCAGAGCCGCATCCCGATCCGCGCTCTTGACAATAGCGAGATGGCGGTCGAAAGCGAGCTGTGGGTAGCCCGCCTCTACCACCTTGACGATCGGCGAGGCGGTGGGCGTCAGCCGCGTCTGCAGCGCGGTCAGTATCGCACGCAGCGTGTCGTGATGTGCGCGCGCTGCCAGAGCAGTCTCGCGGCTGGCGCCCGCGCGCAGCTTGCGGCGTGAGGCGCGCAGGGGCTGCGCCTGCGCCCACTCCATGGCAGTCAACCCCACGGCGCGCCAGTGATCCGGCAGCGCCTTTTCAACCGCGCGCTCCGCTTTCCACGTGCGGTACCACTCGACGATTTGCGGCGTCCCGAGGATTTTCTTGACCGTTGCAACATCCTTGATGGCCATGTGGAAGCGCTCGTTGAATGCATGGAGCAGCGCGACATCGTCAGGCTTGGCCCCCGCCCTGGCCGCCCCCGTGGTTGCGGCCATCTGCACCACCAGGCGCGCCTGATCGTGTCTGCGGTCTGCGAACGCGCTGCAGGCAAACTCGCCGAGGACAGCACAGCAGGTTTTTAAGTTTTTTGACTGTAGGGCAGATTCAAAGAGCAAAGAGCAGTCGTCGAAGTCGATCGCCGCGAGGATCCCAGGCCCGCATGGTCCCCCTTTACACAGATGGCTCACAGCAGCCGAGCACACTGTGATACCCAAACCATGCAGTCGCGCTGATGCTGGAACCGCGATAGCTGAAGCTCCCCACCTGGGGAGGGAGGGCGCCCGATGAGCCGCCGCGGCGCCCGCGGCGCGCTCACGCTGCTGCTGGCCCTGGCGCTGGCCGGCGGCGGCCTGTGCCTCGACCGGCTGCGCCTGCACTCTGCGCCGCGCCACGTCCGCAACCAGCACATGCAGCAGCGCGCAGCGGCGGTGTATGGCAGCTACCGCAGCCGGCTGATTATGCTGCAGCAGCGCCCGCGCGTGCTGATCTACACCTGCAACAAGGCGCAGCTGTGCGGCGGGCTGGGCGACCGGCTCAAAGGCCTGGTCAGCACCTTCGTCCTGGCGCTGCTGACGGACTCGGAGTTCATGGTGGACTGGGAGGAGCCGGTGCGGCCCCGCCGGGCGCGCCCGGTGCTCGCGCGCACTCTGTAACTCCCACATGCTCCTGCTCTCGGCGGGGCGGGGGCGCGCGGGCCCTGGCGCCGCGTGCAGCGTGACATGGCGGGCTGGCGCAGCAGCAGAGGAGCCTGTCTAGAGCTGCTCCGCGGCGCGCAGGTGCCGCTGCGCACGGCGTTCGTGCTGGACACGGTGCCGCCGGACGTGCCCGGCGTGCGCATCGCGGCTGCCAACGCGACCAACTTCGGCTTCGTCGACATCCACATGAACAACAAGGCGCTCAGCTACCTGCGCAGCCTGGACTTTGACGCGCTGTGGGCCGGCAACGACGTGGTCAACGTGCGCTGGAACGGCGCGCTGTGGAACCACCTCATCCTCAACGCGCACCTGTGGCCCGCGGCCGAGCGCTACGGCCTGCAGACGCTCAGCAAGCGCCAGGCGCGGCCCGCGCCCGGCTTTCAGGGCCCGTTAAGTCCGCCGGTCTCCCCGCCCCAGTTGGGAGGCGCACCCAGCTCGGCACTCTGGACCCTCCTGGCCCTGCCCTTCTGACGCTGCCGCGCCCCTGTCCTGCCGGCAGATGCGCAGCCCCGCTCCCACGCCTTGGCCCCTGCCCCAGCCGGCGAGCGCAGCGGCGGCCCGGCCGAAAGGCCGAATAGCGCGGCTGCCGCAGGCGCCTGCCTGCACAGCCGTGCGCTGGAGCGCGCCAGGCGCTGGACAGGGTGCATGGGCGCAGCTCGGCGGGGCTGAGCGGGCATCCCAGAGGGGCGGCGCAGGCTCTGCGCATGCAGCGAGCGTGAGCGGGCGCGCGCGCGCGCAGATGTTCGAGGTCGTCATGCACCTCTTCTTCTCCAAGCCGACGCGCGAGATGGTCGCGCTGGCCGACGAGACGCTGAGCAGGCTCGCGAGCTCGCCGCTGAAGATCGGCGTGCAGATGCGCATCGGCGGCGGCGACTGGAACGACCCCATGCGCTACCGCGGTGAGCGCGCCGCCGCCCGCGCACAGCAAATCTGACTCCTACCCAAGCCTCACCCTATGGCCGCATCGGACCCCCTGCGCCGCCGCGTCGGGCAAGCCGCCGTTGCTGTCGAGAGCGTCTGGCACCTGGCTCGTTGTGCAAGCTTCAAGATGTGCTTGTGCAAAGCTGTGCGGTTGCCTTTGGGGACTCCTGCAGATCTGTGTTTTGTTGTGCCACCGCAGCCTAGTTTGGGACGTGAGGAGCCACCTGGTTGCGCCCTGCTTCACCTCCATGCCATGATCAACACAGCGAGTCCGTAACCACAGACGCGTGAGCACAACGATGGCTGACAGCGGTCTTCAATGCGAGGAGACCTGCTCAAAGCGCCGGCCGAGCGCGCGCCGCCGCGCCGCGCCGCAGGCGTCACGATGGAGGAGACCGTGGACTGCTTCGTGCGCGAGGCGCTGCGCACGTGCGTCGGCACCAGCTGCGAGGGCAACTGCAGCGTGTTCCTGACCACCGACAGCCCCCAGGCGCAGCGGGCCTTCATCAAGGCCATGGCGCCGGTGGGCGTGCACGTCGTGGTGAGCACGGGCGCGATCACGCACCTGGAGCACAGCAAGAAGAGCAACGCGAGCGAGCACCTGAAGACGTTCGCCGACTGGTGGACGCTCAGCCGCATGAGCCGGCTCATCGCCAGCCGCTCCGGCTTCAGCGAGACCGCCGGCTGGGCGGCCAACGTGCCCGCGCGCGCGCTCGTCGGCGCCGGCACCTGCCTGTTCTCCAACGGCGTGGAGGCGCCCGACGGCGCCGAGTTCATGACCATGACCTGACCCCATGCCCATACAGTGGCAAGCTCGTGAGACGGCGCGCGCGCGCGTGTGTGTGAGCGCGCATGTGCAGCCCGCCCCTAGTGCCTCGTGAGGAATGAACTTGCAGGATGTGGCCGGTCCACGCGCATGGCACGTGCCTGCACGGACGCCGGGGGACACCAGGCTGCTTCGTTGGGCCGCTGGTCTGCCTGGTTGACGTCCGTCCAGAGCTGGCCGTGTGGCATAGCGCGGGCGGTCAACCTTTTGCCTGCGGGATAACCGTGTCCATGTTTCTTTTCTTTTGTTGCTTGGGCGCGGTCTGCACTACTTATGCGGACAGGGGTGCATGTCAGGCCAGGGTGCCTGGGCGGTGAGCGAAGTACTCATCGAAGGGGAGCGTCCCACAGGAAGGTGCCCAGCGACAGGATGGCCATGCATGGCTTCCCAGTCTTGTCTGCTGGACAATGAGTCCTGAGGGCTTCTGCGCACCATGCGCGGGCGTGCCTGGTGCAGCATGCAGGTTGAGATGCTCTGATCCGAAAACGAATAACGTGAGAGGCGGCCGTGGTGCTTGCTGCTTGCATGTGTGACTGAGGGCCCCCTGATTCTGGGTGTGTTGCGGCCTTTGCGCTCGCACGCCTGTCCGCCGCTGAATATGGTATTCAGTTTAGAGCCGGCATTACGTTAGCAAATAAAGCAGGATGTCCGAGACGCAGGCAAGGGTGACTTACAGTGCAATGTAGCAAACCATATTATAGCTTGCAACAAGCCCCAAGAAACACAGTGATAAAGACAAAAGCACCTAGCGTGCTGCACTCAGCAGGACAGGCTCAGCAGGACTCTGCAGGGCGGCGCCCCTCAGGTGGCCTTGAAGGCGACCTCGTTGTACCTGTTGATCAGCTTGGCGGGCGCATCGTACAGGTTGAAGAAGAACTTAGAGTCCTGCCATGCAGCCGAGCTGACTTTGTAAGTAGCCACAAAGCCAGCACGCCAGGAGAGGTTGGTGGCGTGCTGGAGCAGGACAGGCAGCACCATGGGCCGCACCTAAGCAAACTCTCTCTGTGGCTGGCAAGCACTCTCTGTGGCTGGCGACCTGAGAGCCAATGCCAGAGCATTGCAAGCACTACATGCATCAGAAACCTTGACGCAAGGCGGCACAGTGCGGTTGGGGGCGCACGTCGAAGCTGACGCCCGCGGCGCTCAGCTTGGCGCGCAGCTCCTTGGCGTTGCTCAGGATGTTGGACTCCACGCCAAAGCCGCCGAACGAGGCGACGTATGCGACCGAGCGCGGCGCCTCCACGATCTTGATGTTCTCGTTCTCCGGGCGCGGCGGGTCGTCCTGGCCCGGCCCCATCACAGTATGACCACAAGGCGGTATAAATGGTCAAGGTCCGCATGCGGCTGCAATTCATGCTGCTCTTTTTTTGCATGCATACAAGCTGTGTTGCATGCAGCAATGGCAAGCCCTAGCACTACGTTCAATCAAGTTAGCAAGGCCCATACGTCAGACACCGTACCCATGCTTGTGCACCCATATGCATGCCTATGGCCAACCATCGAAACTGCGATGCACACCCCGCGGTCCTCTCGCATGCGTTGCTGCCCAGCACCTTGCAGCATACAACCAAATCTGGCATTAACTCTTGTTAGCAGCTCAGCATTGTTACCTCGTGTATACAAACAGGTGGTTTGTCATGATGTTCGGTGCGAGTTACTTCCGTTTTATGTGTACAGTGCCACTGAATATGCACGACAAACCACATCTTTGTGTAAGAAGCAGCAGTGCTGGGCTGCAAACAGGATGGCACACATCGCACGCTTCTGTGCCACTAGGTTCCCGCTGACCAACTTATGTCCGCTCAAAGCACACCTCCACGGCCTTGGGCAGGTAGTAGGCGACGATGTAGTCCCGCTCGGCACCGTCGTACTCCTCGCTCGTGGGCTTGAAGCGCACGATGGCGGGCGTCGAGCGGGGGATCTTGATGCCCTTCAGGTTGGCGCCCGCCGTGTACCTGGCCACAGTGAACAGAGCCTTGGTTGCTGCACGCTGAGTTTGTACTGACGTGCACACCTTTCTCCAGCTACAGACTGGGACACAGGCCAGTGTTGATAACTTGGGGCGCTGCAGTGCTCAATACGGGCCGCCCTCACCTCAGCAGCTGGACGTCAGCCTTGGCATACGCTGCCACGAAGGTGAGGCCCGTCTGGTTGTAGTAGTAGTAGGTGGCTGCGCCGCGCGGCACACCTCAGGACACACAAAGGACAGCACACTGTGACGGGGCGCTATTGCGTCAGCATATCCCTCATGCAGGAGCGCACACGCAGGCAGGCAGTCTTATTCGCGTCAGCTGCTACGGGCAGCGCTGCACAAAGCCCCGGAGCTGCGTCCAAGATAACCATCACTGATGTGGCATGTGCCTGAGTGCAAGGGATAACAGTGCCGCAGCTCTTGGCAAGCTACTCGGGCCTGTAGTGAAGGAAGTCCAAGTGCTGCGCTTAAAAAGGCTTGCTGATTGTCTGCTAATGCTGGCGCGCGCCTGGCGCATACTCCCTCGTCTCGAACAGGTCGCCCTCGTGCGTCAAGTTCCTGAACTTCGGGCACTCCAGGTCGTGGCAGAAGAAGGGCTTGCTCCACGCGGCCTCATGCTGGGAGCCAAGCGTGATGTAACGAGCCGCATCAGCGATGCTGCACGCGCAGAGCACCAGGGCAACGCTCACAACCTTCATCATCTTGACAAGCTTGTTCGAGATCTGAGGTGCTGCGTGCCGATGCTTGGTTTCGCGCTCACGCTGCACGTGTGCCAGTCTTCTTCCTGACTGCTCGTCAAAACAACCCTGCCCTGAAGCCCACCGGCCGCCGCCGCCGCTAGGACCGCCCTAAACAGCCAGCCAGCAGCCCACTCACCGGCATGCGGCCGTGCAATGCTGATAGCGACGGAAGCCATGCCACAGGCTGCTGAGCAGCCATGACATACCAGCACCGCAATGCTAGCAAGGCTCTACCGACCACGCGCCTGCGCGCACTGCAGTGCGCCTTGACGCGCACCAGCCCTGTTTGGAGGTCATATATAACAGGCTGGTTAGGGATAGGGTATACCCTTATCTTGTATGGCACAGCATGCCATCAAGCTGGGCTGGCAGAAACAGAAAGTGTTGACTCTTTGGCAAGCTTGGTTGATAGCTTTTTTGAATTCACGCTGCATCGCCTGCCCCATGTGACTTGTCATGGACATGCAACCTGCAGGGCTTCACCAGTGTAGGGTGCATTGATTGCAATCTGTCAAAATGTACCTGTTGCTCAGAAAGAATGGCACACTGTTACTGAAACTGAGCTTGGCTGTAACAAGCTCGCAAATTGCAGAGGTGCAGCTGGGTTAGCATGCATGCACCAAGGTTCCTGCTCAGCAGACCCTTGCAATGCCTGGTCTAATATGAGCCATGTTACACGGCCCATCCTCACGCCACAGCACAAGTTGAATCGCTCCACCACCATCCTGCACCTCGCAGTGCCATGCAGCGCAGCAGCTGCACAGCTAGCCTGAAACCGACGAGCGCATGGTGCCTGTCAGCCTACGCCTGCTCCGCCGGGCCTGCTGCCGGCTGCTCAGCCTCAGCTGCGCGCGCTCCGCCCGCTGGCTGGCCGCCGGGGGCGCCGGCGGCGCTGCCGCTGCCGCCGGCCGGCACCGGGGCGGGCGCCGCGTGCGCGCGCAGCTGCGGCATGACCAGCGCCGGGTCGAAGCTCAGCAGCTCGGCCACGCGGTCGGCCGTCCGCGGCTCCATCTTCCCGTACGTCAGGAATATGGCCTGGCGCACACGCAGCACCCTACCCTATACCTCTGTATGTTCTCAATCACGTCACAAGCAACCAAGCACACTCTGTGCATTGGCTTGCCCCTGCCAACAGCGCCCCGCCCTCTATCGGGCCTGCTCTCCCCGCCCACCAATCAGCCGGTGCAGACGTACGCGGGTGTGCCGGGCCCGCCTATTCCCGTGCCGACCTGGCAAGCTGCCTAGCAAGCTGCCGTTGTTCCTGAACCCACACGCCTCAGCAGCCCCATGCGCGGCCTTCGCGCCCACAATGCTGGCGCATGCAGCACAGTGCGCAGACGCGCACCATGACTGTTGTGCTCCAGCCAAGCGCAGCGCTCCTGGCATGCACACCTCCTGGCATGCACATCCTCACGCACAGCAAGGCTAGCCCAGGGTTATTTGTGGGCTTAAGGGGTGCTTTGCAGGGCGGCGCGCCTCGCGCTCCGGCAGCGTGGCGCGCTGGGACAGCCCCGCGGCCACCATCTCGGCCTGCGCGCTGCCGGGCGGCAGCGGCAGCGCGTCCAGCAGGCCCGCCAGCCGCAGCAGCTGGAACACTGCCTCCTGCGCGCGCGCGGCCGCGCCCCCGCCCCGTCATGTCTGCGGGCGTCCCTACCATACACCCTATCCTGCCGCGCCCGCGCGTGAAGGCGCTGTGCCGCACGCCTGGACACGGCGCCCGGATGTGAGCAACACCCGCCACCCAAAACCAGGCGATACCCCGCGCCTGGATTCGAGGGAGGTGCGCATTTGCACGACGCAGTGCCCAGGCGCGCGCCTGGCTGTCGCGCGCGCGATAGGCTGCGCAGGCATCCACCAGCGCCCCGCGCGCGCGCCCCGCCACCACGCCCAGCGTCACCGCGGCCGCGCGCTGCTGCGGCACGTCTGCGCAGCCAAGACAGATCCCTGAGTGAGCGTGCTTGTTGCCGCGAGGTAACCTGTGCTCTCCATGCGTGCTGGGAAGAGAAATCCAGCAAAAAGTAACACGCTGTCCTACTTGACTGTGCGTCTGTGCGCGACATCAGCATCCGCCCACATGTGATCAGTGCCCTCCTCAGCAGCATGCAACACCCGAGTTGGACAGTGCGCAGGTGGACTTCTGTCGCCCATGCGCAAAGCAAGGTGGCAGCCCAGAGGGTGCGTGCATGAGCAGGTGCGGCGCAGCTCCCGGCGCCCCGGCGCGCGCACCCAGGTCGCGCGCGAGCCCGGTGACGAAGCGCGCGGGCGCCGCGCCGGCCAGGCGCGAGGTGGCCGCGTCCATGGCGGCCGACGCGGCGGCCTCCGCGCCCGCG
>JAABUV010001629.1_pt1 | contig 32253 bp, 50 predicted proteins | sample 5559971 | NCBI WGS metagenome assembly JAABUV01 (sample SAMN10711881, study PRJNA513362) | rock metagenome | isolation source: Antarctica rocks | place: Antarctica: Victoria Land, Knobhead nord | collected 2015-12-19
AGGCGCACTACAACCGCGAGCGCATCCGGCGCGGCGCGACGGTGGACAAGACCGTGTGCCGCAAGAACCTGGGCCGCCTCACGCGCCTGTACCTCAAGGCGGAGCAGGAGCGGCAGCACAACTACCTCAAGGTGCGCCCGCGCGCGGCGCCTGGGGCATGCTTTGCCGCATGTGCCCTTAATTTGCCCAGCGTCACCACCAGCGCCTGAGTTGTGAGGAGGCTGGCACAAAGCTGTTTTGGTTGACGTGGAGATTTAGGTTAGCCTGTCTGCAGCTGTGTGGGGCTCGTAATGCATAAAGGCCTCCTGTGTTGGACGTGGCTAGCCTGAAGGTAGGAGGACTATGCAGCCAGACTGCGCACACAGCTGGTGGACTCACATGAGGTTTAAGTCGCATCCACCCCGTGGTCAGGCAAATGGCCATGCGCAGTCAAAGTGGGCAAGGCATGCTGCTGAGGCTGCTGCGGCGCGCGCCTGCATAGGACGGGCCGTACGTGACGCCGGAGGAGGCTGTGGCCATCTACACGACGACCGTGCACTGGCTGGAGTCGCGCAAGTTCAGCCCGATCCAGTTTCCGCCGCTGTCGTACAAGCACGACACCAAGCTGCTCATCCTGGCGCTGGAGCGCCTCAAGGAGCAGTACACGGTGGCTGTGCGGCTGAACCAGCAGCAGCGCGAGGAGCTGGGCCTGGTCGAGCAGGTGCCTGCCCGCCCGTCTCTGGTATTTTTTTGGCGGGGTGAATATGGCACCTGGAACGTCATGGCGCCGGGCCTGATTTCGCCGCTACCCACCTGCCTGCTGCCGCCAGCCAGATCTTGGGGCAATGCACCAGAGCTGCTGTGCCATGCAGAGGCATGCCCAAGGCGTCCTAGCTGGAATGCAGCTTGACGGCCTTGCGCCCCCGAAGCTCATGCACCTGCCACTCTGCGCGAGCAAGCCGGGGAGTGTGTGGTTGGAGCCCTGGCGACTTGCGCGCGCCCGCGCGCAGGCGTACGACAACCCGCACGAGGCGCTGTCGCGCATCAAGCGCCACCTGCTCACGCAGCGCACCTTCAAGGAGGTCGCCATCGAGTTCATGGACCTGTACAGGCGCGCCGCTGGCGGCCCGCTGCGTGCGGCGCTGTGTAGTAGACGTTGCAAGTGGAGCGCGGCCCTTGCTCAACGTGTTAAAGACAACTGACGCAGGCTGGGGTGTTTATCCTGCCGTCTACCCTCAGACCAGCAGCCGAAGCGCTGCGCTGCCACGAGCATGACGGGGAACGCGTGCGCGCGTGCAGTCACCTGATCCCGGTGTACAAGATCGAGCCGCTGGAGAAGATCACGGACTCGTACCTGGACCAGTACCTGTGGTATGAGGCGGACAAGCGGCACCTGTTCCCCAGCTGGATCAAGCCCAGCGACAGCGAGCCGCCGCCGCTGCTGGTCTACAAGTGGTGCCAGGTGTGCCTGAGAAGGCAGTGCTTGATGAACTGCACAAGCTGTGTGCTTTTGGCTGATGCATGACGAGTCGCATGTGATGCAGGTTCCTTGTGCGAGACGAAAGCAGTGTTATTGGTGTTACAATGCAATCAGAGACGCTGCTGAGTCGCACCTGTGAAAGCATTGCATTCCGGGTTGCACCTTCTCATAGTTGGAGAGTGAGTGGCAGGCGCTTGCGAGTCTGGAGGCGTCTTTCTCGGTGTGCGCGTCATGCACGGTGCTGACGCCCGTCCGCTGCAGGGCATCAACAATCTGACCGACGTCTGGGACACGTCCAAGGGTGAGTGCGTGGTCATGATGCAGAGCGAGCTGGAGAAGATGTTTGACAAGGTGCGCAGCAGGGCCGGGAGCAAGATACCTCTGTGTTGCCCTGTGTGACCGGCCCACTGTGCGATCAGGCAGTGAGTGCCCTTCCCTGGGATGCTAAACACAAACTTTCGTTCTACTGAGCAGCTGCGCGCTGTGTAGAAAAAACTTGGAGACCTGAACTGAGGGAACGCACCGGGCGCCACGGCTTTGCTTGGACCTAGGTCTGTACTTTTTGGTACTGTCACGCGTCTTGCCTGCATCGTGCATGTAAGGTAGCTGTATACTTTGCAAAACATGGCATGTACGCATGACGGAAAATGCATGGGGGGTTCAGTGTGGAAGCGATGGGGCCACTGCCGCAGGTGGACCTGACGCTGCTCAACCGGCTGCTGCGGCTCATTGTTGACGCCAACATCGCCGACTACATGACGGCGAAGAACAACATCGTCATCGCGTACAAGGCGCGGCCCCGCCACATCCCAGCAGCCAGGCGGGGCAGGCTGAGCAAGCTGCTCCGCAAGGCGAGCCTTGTGCTGGTGTACAAGTTTTGCTGAGGGCAATGCCCTCTCTGTCACGTTGCTCACAAAGGTAAGCTGTGCTTGCCATGGCCTGGTTCATGTGTCAGCTTCGCAATGCACAGGAGAGAAGGGATTGAGGCATGCGCCTGGCGCTGAGAGGCGGGCGGCGGCGCGCAGGACATGGCGCACACCAACGCGTACGGCCTCATCCGCGGCCTGCAGTTCGCGTCGTTCATCGTGCAGTACTACGGCCTGGTGCTGGACCTGCTGGTGCTGGGCCTGACGCGCGCGTCCGAGATCGCAGGCCCGCCGCAGGTGCCGCCCCTGGGCCGCGCCGCGCGCGCTGCAGGCTCCCCCGTCGAGCCCTCCTCTGAGCCCGCTCGGCATGCGTGCAGCGTCGCTTGCTGGTAGGCACCAGCTCTGTGTTTATATACAGGCGTGGCTGCATCCTTGTGCTTGGTGAGAGGTGAGATTTCGGCGTTGGTGGGAGTAACAATGCGGCGTCGGCGGGCGGCAGATCCCCAACGAGTTCCTGACATTCCGGGACGCGCGCACGGAGGTCCGGCACCCCATCCGGCTGTACTCGCGCTACATCAACAAGGCGCGCCGGCTCCCTCGGTGGCGGGCAGAGCTGGGCATGTGGGGACTGGCGCCGTTAGCGCGTGGCACTGCACTGCCACTGGTCATGAGCATGTCCTGGCGCCTCCAGACAGGCTTGCGAAGCACTGTTTGCGCGCTAACGGTGCTGCCGCTGTGAAGGCGGAGGCTGGCATCAGGCAACCGCAGGCTGAGCAGCGACGCGTGCGGCAGGTGCACATCGTGTTCCGCTTCAACGCGGAGGAGGCCAAGGACCTGATCCAGCGCTACCTGACCGAGCACCCGGACCCCAACAACGAGAACATCGTGGGCTACAACAACAAGAAGTGCTGGCCGCGCGACGCGCGCATGCGGCTCATGAAGCACGACGTCAACCTGGGTCGCGCGGTGTTCTGGGACATGCGCAACCGGCTGCCGCGCTCGCTGACCACGCTCGACTGGGACAACTCGTTCGTCAGCGTGTACTCGCGCGACAACCCCAATTTGCTCTTCAGCATGGTCGGCTTTGAGGCGCGCCGGCGCCTGCTGCCCGGGCGCCTCCCTGCCCGCCGCGCGTGCCAGGATGCGGCAAATGGGGAAACTTAGGTGACTGTGATCAAGCCTGCTGCAGGCCTGCTGCCACATCAGCAGGCTCCAGGGGTGGGCTGGAGCTTACTGCTTTGCGCCGCATCATGCGAGCTCGAGCGCGGCGCGCCGCGCAGGTTCGCATCCTGCCCAAGATCCGCATGGCGGCCGAGGGCTTTGCCAACAAGGACGGCGTGTGGAGCCTGCAGAATGAGGCCACCAAAGAGCGCACTGCCCAGGCGCGCCTGCCTCCTGGAGCCCCGCACATGCTAGATTCGCTGGACCATGAGAGAGACCGCTCTCCAGATGTATCACATGCACAGCAGGCCAGCCCTGTCCTGCATCAGAGCTTGGTGCGCGCGCAGCTGGTGCCGCGCGCGTGTGCTGACGCGCGCTGTGCGGCGGCAGGCGTTCCTGCGCGTGGACGACGAGGCGCTCAAGACGTTCGAGAACCGCGTGCGCCAGGTGCTGATGTCGTCGGGCTCCACCACGTTCACCAAGGTCGCCAACAAGTGGAACACGGCGCGCGCCCGCGCGCCTCGCCCCGGCCTGCCACCCGATTGGGCTGGTCAGTGCGCCGTGAGTGGTGGCACCGCCAACAGAGGCTGCGCAGGTAGCACGTGGACAGACCCTGACCCTGTCACATTGGCGGTTTATTTTGCGGCCTCGACTGGCGAGCCCTTTGAGAAAATATGAAAGGGCAAAACCAGTGACTGATGCGCGTGCGGTACATTAATATAATGGCTGGTTGGAGCGCAGGCGCTGATCGGTCTGATGACGTACTTCCGGGAGGCGACGGTGCACACGCAGGAGCTGCTGGACCTGCTGGTCAAGTGCGAGAACAAGATCCAGACGGTGCAGTGCCCCTCATTCGGGCACCTCCGCCTGCATTGCTGCATTCTTTGTTAAACTTGCTTCTGTATGCCTGCGGGAGTGGAGTGTTCAACTCTTGCTGGGCGGGATGGGTCCGTCTGCTCGTCGAGGCAATGTATCGGCATGCTGTGTTGCGGCATGTTGTGTCACGTACATGCAGAAGGTCTGCATGGGACAGCACAGCATGTGGCGCACTGGTACAGGCTCCTGCCTGGTGTTGGGCTTGACTTCGACAGCTGTGTTGCTGCGCAGCGCATCAAGATTGGGCTGAACAGCAAGATGCCGAGCCGCTTCCCGCCGGTCATCTTCTACTCGCCCAAGGAGATCGGCGGCCTGGGCATGCTCAGCATGGGCCACATCCTCATCCCGCAGGTGACCGCTGTCAAGCATTGTAGGGCTGCCGGATCAAAGTCCTGCAGTGCGCACACGCACATTCTCCCGACCCTGAGCAGGACCTCGGGTGCAGACAAGCCCAGAGTTGTTTGCCCTGCCCTCCATCTGACGACGTTCTGTTCAGCGTCTTTATTATTTTGAATGCAGTGCAGCACCTGGCTGCCAGCTGGTACACACGTGCTGTGTATGGGCATTGATGCGGGAGGCTGAGCGCGTGCGCGCGGCGCCGCAGTCGGACCTGCGCTACAGCCAGCAGACGGACCTGGGCATCACGCACTTCCGCGCCGGCATGAGCCACGAGGAGGACCAGCTCATCCCCAACCTGTACCGCTACATCCAGCCCTGGGAGGCCGAGTTCCTGGACAGCCAGCGCGTGTGGGCGGAGTACGCGCTCAAGCGCCAGGAGGCGCAGGCGCAGAATCGGCGCCTGACGCTGGAGGCGCGCGGCCCGCCGCCCCTGCGGCGCTGCCCCCGCCCGGGCCAGGCCTGCTGCGCGTGGGTGAACGCACTCGTGGGAGCTCATGCAGGAGACGAGCTGGCTAGAGCCGGAGGTATCACAGTTGCATAGTCGATCGTTGAGTTGACAACCTCACAAGTGTATCAAGGGGTGTTACAAGCAGTCCTGCACAGAGTGAGCAAATGCATGGGGCAGCGAGCCGACGGCAGCGCGCGCGGTGCGCGGCAGGACCTGGAGGACAGCTGGGACCGCGGCATCCCGCGCATCAACACGCTGTTCAGCAAGGACCGGCACACGCTCGCGTACGACAAGGGCTGGCGCGTGCGCACCGACTTCAAGCAGTACCAGCTGCTGAAGCAAAACCCGTTCTGGTGGACGCACCAGCGCCACGATGGCAAGCTGTGGAACCTCAACAACTACCGCACCGACGTCATCCAGGCGCTGGGCGGCGTGGAGGCGCGGCGCCCGCGCTGCCATGCATGTTGCAGGAGCGTGCTTTTCCTGTGTTTGAAAATGGCGTCTGAGAAGCAGACCTGTGCCTGCTGTGCTTCCGTGCGTTGGCTGCCATGAGGCTTGAGCGCTGGTGCGGCTGGCGCAGGGCATCCTGGAGCACACGCTGTTCAAGGGCACGTACTTCCCGACCTGGGAGGGCCTGTTCTGGGAGAAGGTGTGCCCCATGCCAGTCCTTTGCTTTACCAACCTTCTGTCCCTATGACCATCCTGTAGACTGCTCATGCGTTGTACTTCTGAGTGTGTTGTGGTATGGGGCTACGTGTGCTGGCATCATACAGCTGACCAATACACACTGAGCTGAGCACTGCGCGCGCAGGCGAGCGGCTTTGAGGAGAGCATGAAGTACAAGAAGCTGACCAACGCGCAGCGCTCCGGGCTTAACCAGATTCCCAACCGCCGCTTCACGCTGTGGTGGTCGCCGACCATCAACCGCGCCAACGTGTACGTGGGCTTCCAGGTCCAGCTGGACCTCACCGGCATCTTCATGCACGGTGCGCACGCCCCGCTTTATGTCGACGGGGCTCGGGTGCCGGCATAAAAAGCCGGTGCTCCGTGTCACTGAGGGCTGCCAGGTGTGAGCTGAGGTCAGACAGCCTGTTTGGCAAGCACCTGTGTGGTAGCATGGGTCAATATCCTTAGCCTGTTGTGCTTGTATGCCATGAATTTGGACCCTTCTCCCTTGTTAGTTGGAGTCTCATCCCATGTGTCAGTTTGTACCGAGTTCTCCGCGCCAGCAGGCTGAACAGTCAGCGCGCGGCCGCCCAGGCAAGATCCCGACGCTGAAGATCTCGCTCATCCAGATCATGCGCGCGCACCTGTGGCAGAAGGTCCACGAGTCTATCGTCATGGACCTGTGCGCCCCGGCCCTCCGCATGCGCTCATGTGAGGGTTGCCTTACAGTGCACCTGGATGCTCAGGCCCGGCATGCAGCCCCACTGGCAACTGGGCAGCACTGTGCTATTGGAACTCTGTGTGCAGGGCCGGCAGGCATGTCGAAACGTGTGAGGGAGTGCAGGAGAGGGAGTGCATTACTACTTAGAAATCTGCACCTCGCATGTATTGCAGTGCGGCGGTGTTACTTGCCTGTCGCCGCGGGCGAACGGGTCGGGAAAATGCATGCGCGCGCGCAGGTGCCAGGTGTTTGACCAGGAGCTGGACGCGCTGGAAATCGAGACGGTGCAGAAGGAGACCATCCACCCGCGCAAGTCGTACAAGATGAACTCGTCATGCGCGGACATCCTGCTGTTCGCTGCGTACAAGTGGGCCATGTCCAAGCCCAGCCTCATCGCCGACACCAATGACGTCTTCTCCGAGAAGCCCAGCAACAAGCGCGCGCCCGCGCCTGCTTACACACGCGCCGCGGCCGGCGGCGGCGCTGTCCTGGCTGCTGCCGTACCTGCTTCTGTGGTCGAGTGGTAATCTGAGAATACTCTGCATGCCTGCTGCTGAGGAGCAGGCCTGCTGAGCAGCAAGCCCGCGGATGGTGAGGCTGTGCCTAGGAGGCTGCGCCCCTGGAGCATATGTGACCACTTGTTGCATCGAAGCGTATTGAAGCGTCTATATGGCACTGATGCGCGCGCCTGCGCCCGGCCAGGTACTGGGTGGATGTGCAGCTGCGCTGGGGCGACTACGACAGCCATGACATTGAGCGCTACACGCGCGCCAAGTTCCTGGACTACACGACGGACAACATGTCGATCTACCCATCGCCCACAGGTGCGGCGCCTCCCTTGGACTGTGCTTGTTAGTGATTGCGGTTATTCCTGCTCATCTGCCTGGCATGTGTCTCAGAAGACTAGCTGGAGAGCAGTGCGTCGGCAGCGCTAGCGTGTCCGAATGCTGCTCAAACACATGAGAACGCGTTATGTGAGTTTTGGTGGTGCGTATTTTCGGCGTCTTGCCCACATCCAGCAAGCTCTGCGTGTGCTGGCAGGTTGCATGGTGGGCATCGACCTGGCGTACAACCTGCACAGCGCGTTCGGCAACTGGTTCGCGGGCGTCAAGCCGCTGGTCGTGCAGGCGCTGGCCAAGATCATGAAGGCGCGCGCCCATGGTCCTGGTGCTGTTTGTGCAGCTGACTGGATTCAGGGAGTAAGCCGTCCAACGCCGTTGCGAGTCTGATGAACAGCACAGCTGATGTGCAGGTGCTGCCATCATGCCATGTGGCTATGCTCTTTAGGCTTGTGGTCTACTGTGTGGCTTTCTACTGCAGCGGCATGATCGAAAGTCTGTTAGGGAGCCTGTGTTGGATGTGCGTGCTTGCCAGTGACATGCGGGGCCGACCCGGGGCGGCAGGCCAACCCGGCGCTGTACGTGCTGCGCGAGCGCATCCGCAAGGGCCTGCAGCTGTACAGCTCCGAGCCGACCGAGCCGTACCTGTCCAGCCAGAACTACGGCGAGCTGTTCTCCAACCAGGCGCGCGCGCGCGCCTGCATCCTGCATCCCTCCACATTCTCACAGCTCTGCGTCATAGCGAGCCTGCACTGCCCTGGAGACGGCCGAGCTTCACTCTCTCTCGCGGCGGATGACACCACGACCCGGCAGCGCAGCACCGACCTGCTGTAACATTTGAAGTGACACAAGCAACACACAAGTTAACGCACTCTGCGAGGTGTGAGGGGGCTCTGACGGCGCGCGCGCGCGCGGCAGATCATCTGGTTCGTGGACGACACCAACGTGTACCGCGTGACCATCCACAAGACGTTCGAGGGCAACCTGACCACCAAGCCCATCAACGGCGCCATCTTCATCTTCAACCCGCGCACCGGGCAGCTCTTCCTCAAGATCATCCACACCAGCGTCTGGGCCGGCCAGAAGCGGCTCGGGCAGCTGGCCAAGTGGAAGACTGCCGAGGAGGTGTGCTCCCGGGGTCTCTTTTTTGTCAGCCGCTTCGAATGTCATCAGCCAAGCCTGCACTTGCACACATGCACGTAAGTGAAGCAACGTCTACTGTCTGTGCCCGCCTTGTGAGCCTTTGCTGCATCAAACTTTCTTTGGGCCAGCTCAGCATCGTGGGCGGTGGCTCGGCAGTGCACCTGACCTTCCAGCAGTGCTTGTTTTCTTGTGAAGCACAGTGCTCCTGCTGTGCAGGGCTTCAAGGTTCACAGTGGTGTGGCCGCATGGCCTGTGCGGGCGCCCGCTGACGCCGCGCGGGCGCGGGCGCGCGCAGGTGGCCGCGCTGGTGCGCTCGCTGCCGGTGGAGGAGCAGCCCAAGCGGATCATCGTGTCGCGCAAGGGCATGCTGGACCCGCTGGAGGTGCACCTGCTCGATTTCCCCAACATCGTCATCACCGGCTCCGAGCTGCAGCTGCCCTTCCAGGCCGCGCTCAAGGCGCGGCCCGGCGCTCTCCCGGGAGCTGAGTGAAGCTGGTGGCTGTGCCGCAGCTTGCCCCCTGCGATGGCTAGGACGTCTCCTGGCCTGCGTCAGAGTGCCTGTCGGCGAGAGCGAGCGGTCCTGCTCGCCAGTGCCTGGCTTGTCGGGGCACAGTCCACCGCATCTGCGCTGCTTGCACTGTAGGAGGTGATGTCGGCGCGAGCTGCACTGTGTGGAGACTGTTGGTGGGGCAAGGCCTCCGTGACGTGCTTGGCACCCCGCCGAGCGGTTCTGTTACTGCAGTCGTGCGGCGACCGAACGTGCGCACGCTCCCGCGCGCAGGTGGAGAAGTTTGGCGACCTGATCCTCAAGGCGAGCGAGCCGCAGATGGTGCTGTTCAACATCTACGACGACTGGCTGAAGACCATCTCGTCCTACACCGCGTTCTCGCGCCTCATCCTCATCCTGCGCGCGCTGCACGTGAACGTGGACAAGGCGCGCGCGCGCGCCCGCCCGGCCTCTGTGCCGGCCGCATGCGCGCGAGCGTCGCCTGACAAGGGGCATTGAGTGGCGATGCGGCGGCCAGGCTCAGAACGACCCGGTAGCCCAGAGTGTCCATGCAGCCCATGCTGTGTTCCTGGAGCTGCCCTGTTGCTACTCCTAGCTTCCCACTTCGTACCCAAGCAGCTCAGGAGGTCCGCGCGCGTGCGAGCGCAGGCGCGGATGCTGCTGCGCCCGGACAAGGCCATCATCACCGAGCCGCACCACGTCTGGCCCACGCTCACGGACGAGCAATGGATCAAGGTCCGCCCCTGGTGGCGCCCCACGCCCTGCCGCGCGGCCATGCGCACAGCAACACGGCTGGCCCGAGCGCGAGGCAGCCGGCACGTACGCGTGGCACGGACGAGCGGACAGGGCGGCATGCCGGCAGGTCTGTGAGGCGCCGGGGCGCCGCGCGCGCAGGTGGAGATTGCGCTCAAGGACCTCATCCTGGCCGACTACAGCAAGAAGAACAACGTCAACGTGGGCGCGCTGACGCAGAGCGAGATCCGCGACATCATCCTGGGCGCCGAGATCATGCCGCCGTCCATGCAGCGGCAGCAGATCGCCGAGATCGAGAAGCAGGCCGCGGCCGGCACGCAGATGACGGCGGTCACCACGCGCACGCAGGCGTGACCCTACACTGGTTTAGGGTTAGGGGGCGCGCGCGCATGGAAGCGCAGGCGCCTGCCCCGACCTGAGAACCTGTGCTCTGCCTGGCGTTGTCAGGTTGCCTGTCGGAGAAGACACGCATCGAGCGGGAACTGACGAGCGAGTGCGGCGCGCGCGCGCAGAACGTGCACGGCGACGAGCTGATCGTGACCAGCCACTCGCCGTACGAGCAGGCCATGTTTGGCAGCAAGACCGACTGGCGCGTGCGCGCGATCAGCGCGACCAACCTGCACCTGCGCGTCAACCACATCTACGTCAACTCCGACGACATCCGCGAGTCCGGCTTCACCTACGTGCTGCCCAAGAACGTGCTCAAGAAGTTCATCTGCATCGCGGACCTGCGCACGCAGGTCGCCGGCTTCCTGTACGGCGTCTCGCCGCCGGACAACCCGCAGGCGCGCGCGCGCCCCTGCGGCGCCGGCGCGGGCAGCCTGCTGCGCCGCTAGCGCGGGGCGCGGCGGCGCGGCGTGCCTGGCGGGTCGGTTACGGAGCATGACAGTGCCCGGCAGATGGCTAGGATGTGACCAGCCGGCCCTGCGTCCAGCAGCGGCCTGCAGCCGGGTGCCAGTGGCCGGCCGCACTGAAGGTGCTGGGCGGCGGGCGCGCGCAGGTGAAGGAGGTGCGCGCGGTGGTGATGGTGCCGCAGTGGGGCAGCCACCAGACGGTGCACCTGCCGACGCAGCTGCCCGAGCACGACTACCTGCGCGACCTGGAGCCGCTCGGCTGGATGCACACGCAGCCCAACGAGCTGCCGCAGATGGCGCCGCAGGCGCGCCCCCGCGCCGCTGCCGCCCCTGCAGCTGCTGACGGCCCTAGTTGCATGAGACTGGCATTTTGACCAAGCACGCCTGCCTGCGCCGAAGAGGGCGCGCACTCAGAGCTTCTCCACTTCTTTCGCTGGGCAGCTGCCTGACGCGAAGCAGGCTCAGACACGGGCCTGTGCAAGCGTTGTGGGCCGAGCCGCCGGCGCGCCGCGCGCAGGACGTCACGGCGCACGCCAAGATGCTGGAGGCCAACAAGAGCTGGGACGGCGAGCGCTGCATCGTGCTGACCGCCTCGTTCACGCCGGGCTCCTGCAGCCTGACCGCGTACAAGCTCACGCCCGGCGGTTACGAGTGGGGCCGCACCAACAAGGACGCGGCCGCCAACCCGGCCGGCTACCTGCCCACGCACTACGAGAAGGTGCAGATGCTGCTGTCCGACCGGTGCGCCGCCCTGCGGGGCCACCCGCCTCCGTGCGCGTCTACTTGCCTGTAGAGCTTTGGCAAGCCGGGGCCGACGCAGCGAGGGTGCTGTGGGCGTGCTGTCGCCGCTGTGCAAGCAGTGCAGTCAAGCAGCGCAGCGTGCGCGCTCAGCCGCATCGTAGAGGACCTGCAGTGACATAAATACGTATTGTGGTCGAGAGACAGACATTCAGGGGGCTGGCTGACGGGCATAGCTGCAAGCGGTGCCCAGATACTCGAGCCATCTGTTCGCCTCCCGTTGCTGTGTGGCAGAGAGCGAGCAGTGTTACACTATGGCATCGCTGCGCGCAGGTTCATGGGCTTCTACATGGTGCCGGACGTGGGCAGCTGGAACTACAACTTCATGGGCGTCAAGCACGCGCCCAGCATGCGCTACGGCCTCAAGCTGGCCAACCCCAAGGAGTTCTACCACGAGGCGCACCGGCCCAACCACTTCCTCGAGTTCTCCATCCTGGAGGACGCCGAGCCGGAGGCCGACCGCGAGAACCCCTTCGTGTGAGCGCAGCGCGCGGCAGGCGGCCGCCTGTGACCGGGCGCCTGCGCGTGTGCGGCGCGGCTGCACTCGAGCAGGCTCGCGTGAGGTCGGCGGCGCGGGGAACAAGGGCTGGGTGAGTGCCGTTTCGCATTTGATGGGGCTGCTGCTGCGGATGCTGTGGCGCCTGGCAGCAACGGGGTAGCACGCAAGTACACCTCTGAGGCGCGCGCGTCCTCGTGAGGGGCCTGCCAGCGCAGCTCTGGGCTGCCCTGTTTGTGCAGTTGACGTTCCGGGTCGCTGGTGCGTTGCACCACAGGCTGACGCCGGGCGTGTGCAGCAGGCTTGTGGCGGGCATTCCATGGTGTGTCGCAGCTGGGCGTGTATGGCGGTTATGCCTTTGCAGGGCCGGCAATGCAGAGGTCGTGCGTGCCTGCAGTGCAACCTGGGGTGGCTCTTAGGGCGCACTTTGCCTGCAATGCGCGGCTTTTGCCAGCCGCGCCAGCCAGCCAGCCAGCCAGAGCTTTAGATATGGGAGTGAAATGCTGGCTGGCGCGTGCTGGGCACGCGTTCGCCCCTGCGGACAAGATCGGTGATGCCTTGGGCTTGGCACAGGGGCTGGTTGAGGTACGTGTTTTTGGGCGGTCAAGTCGGCGCATGAGTTTCAGTGTGTTGGCGCTCGTTTGCTGCACTGCAGCGGTGACAGCGCCTTACAGTCAAACAGCCAGGGAACCCAGCCGATTAGGCTGCATGTGTGTGCCCTTGTTTTCGAGGACACAAACAAACTGTTCTGTACATTACCAGTTATATGTTGCCACTTGTCAGCTCTGTGTGTGTGCTTTTCCTAGTTTATTTTTGCGTTGCTTGTCCGCCCGCAAGGTAGCGGTGCAAGAAAGTGTTATCTGAGAAAGCATCTGCCAATGCCGGTTTTCATACAACACATCATCGACAGCAGCATTGTCCACATAGTGTGAGCGTGGGTCAACAAATGCTGCTACTGCATATTGCAATTGCACTGAGCTGCTCTGCTTCTGCAAGACCACTTGTTTGAGTCATTAGAGATGTGGCAAAAGACAGGAAGAACGGTCAGCACGACGTCTTACTGACAGCGCTTGGGTCACACATACTGCAACCACAGTCCGTGTTGGCAGTGTGAGTGCAGTCACACAACACCACTAGCTCACCGGCAACAAGAGCTGCTGCATGCAGCAAACAACCAACTAAAGCACACGCACATACGTAACACGTCCTTCGCACAATCACAGACCATGTAGCTTGATGGACAGCAGGCAAGGCGCTTTCGCAGTTCAGTGAACACATCGCCTTGTTATTCGAGGTCTCACAGTATACCTTCTTTGTTCCCACGTTCATAGCTAGCAGCCCTAGCACGGTGCTCACTCACCAGACCGCACAGTTTTGGTGCTTGTGCAGCCTGGCACGCTATCAGCCAAACATAGACTATCAACGTGCCTCCCTGGCAGCATACCCTGAAATAGCTAGCCGGGCGCGGCACACTGCATGCAGCGCCAGTTCCACACGGCGTGCGCGCAATCAGCCACGACGCGTGTTCGCGCATGCAAACAGGCCTCGCCCTACCTCAGCTGCCCACGCCGCACACGGCACTCTTGGCGTCGGCGGGCAGCACCCGTGCGCGCCTACACAGGCTTCACGTCCACGGTCACGTCGCGCAGCACGCGCGGCGGGCGGCGGTAGCCGCGCAGCAGCAGCGAGGAGCACACCACGCTGACCGAGCTGAACGCCATGGCCGCGCCGGCGGCCCAGGGCGGCACCTGCGCGCGCTGCAACCGTCAGGGCCGGCCAGCCAGACTATCGCAGCACGCAGCCTGATCAAGCGGAGGCACGCATCGAGTCCGCACTGCGCGGCGGCCCGTCTGCGCGCACGCGGCACATTGGAGTGAGTTGGGGTAGGGCGCGCCGCGCGCCTGCATGTGCGTGCAGGGGAAGAAGATGCCGGCGGCGAACGGGATCATGACCACGTTGTATGCCATCGCGTAGAAGTAGTTGAGGCGGATGCGGTCGAACGTCTTGCGTGACAGGTCGATCGCCACCAACACGTCCTGCCAGTGCGCGCCGCACGGCACGCTCAGCGACTGCGCATCGCACACTGTGCGCAATGCCCAGCTCTCTGCTGCTGTCTGTGCTCGGGCGTGCTCATGAACGACAGTGGCCTGCGCAATGCAAAGCGCAGACTGCCAGCAAACAATTGCCCGCCGCTGCCGTCGGCTATGCAAGTATGGCGACACAGTCACAGTAGACCTATCGCTATGTCAGAAACCCTGAAGTCCGGACTCCTAGAGCCCGACCGCATGACTGCGCGCTCGGGCGCGTGCGCACCTCCAGGTCGTCGCGCATGAGCACGTAGTCGGCGGCCTCGATTGCGATGTCGGTGCCGGAGCCGACGGCCATGCCGACGTCCGCGGCCGCGAGCGCGGGCGAGTCATTCACGCCGTCGCCAACCATGGCCACCACCTTGCGCCCGGCGCCCTGCAGCTCCTGCGCGGCAGCGGCCCACGCATCAGGGCCCGGAGCAGGCCTTGGACTTCTGATAAACACGCTCACTGGCTCCCGGTGACACAGTTACTGGCCCAGAGCAGCACACGGCCCGGAGCGTCCCGCGCACCTTTTGAAGCACATACAAGGTGCGGCCTCGCCCTGCGCATGCGCCCTGAGCCACGACGCGGACTGCTTCGCCGGCTGCGCACCTTGATCTTCGCGGCCTTGTTGCTAGGCAGGCACTCCGCGCACACGTTGATGATGGCCAGCTGCGAGGCCACCGCGCGCGCTGTCCGCCTGCGCGCAACACCACCATTGGCCTCTGCACACGCGCCCCCTCGCTCCCCACCGAATCCGCCCGAATCCCCCTAGAACACAAGTATTAATGAAACCCTGCTCTTACTGCATTAAAAAACAGAGCCCACAGTCTGTGCAGCTCTTCGATTGCAGTCAGACGACGCTTGCACTTTTTACGCCATAAGTCACCAAACTAGCTCTGTTCTAAGGCAGGCAAGCTGACGCCCAGGGACAACAGGCAGACTGGCAAATGCTTGTTAGGCAAGAGTGTCATACAGAGTGTCTGATCCTTACACGCCTCTCCAAATAGGATGCCATAGCTGTTCGCCATACAAAGATGGTACAGATTGGGGCGGCGCGCGCCAGTTATCGCCGGTGACCAGGTGCACCGCCAGGCCGCGCCGCGCGAGCGCGGCCACGACGCCGCGCGCCTCCGGCTTCAGCGGGTCGGAGATCGCCAGCGCGGCCGCCACGCGGCCGCCCACCGCCACCACGACGCACGTGCAGCAGTCCGCCTGCGCGCCGCGCGCCACAACACGCGTGTCGGCGCCCCGACCTGCATCCTGCAACAAGTCTTATCGGCTTTCTGTGCACCAGTTGTCAGGAGCCCTTCCATGGTACACCGCGCAAGTCCCTACTTGCGCCTATTTGCGCAATGGGCGAGAAAAAAACACAAAAATAACTGTCCCCCCTGCGAAGGCGGACCTCGCGCTCGCGCATCCAGTCATCAGCCGCCTGCGGCACCCCAATGTCTTCCAGCGCCAGCATCTGCTTGTTGCCGACGACCACCTTGACCTCCGGCAGCGCGCCCGCAGCCTTTCCGCCGCCCCGCGCGGCCGCGGGCGCCCGCCGCGCCGCGGCCGGCGCACGGCCCACGTGGCTCATGAGCGGCGCCGCCGGCGGTGACCCGGCCTTGGCGGGTGCGGGGTACGCGGCCGCCGCAGCAGCGGCCTCGCCGGGCGCCACCCAGCCGCGAATGCCTTTTCCTGCGCACACCTTCAGGCATTGATGACCATGATAAGAAAGAGTGGGGCCCAGCAGCCCTCTGCTGAGGAAGCAAATCAGAGACCAGACGGAGCTCCCAGGCTTGAGCACAGACCGCACCGCTCCCTGCCGGACCAGTGCCATGCAGCCTGCTAGCCTGCCACCCCGGCCCGCAGCGACCTGACCCCACCCAGCTCATGTGGGGTCAAACGGGTAGGTTTAGGGCACGCGCCTGGCTCCACCTCCACGTCCTGCGCCGGCCGCACCCAGTCCACGCGGCGCGCCACGCCGCCGCCGCCCTTGCCGCGCGCCGGATCGGGCGCGGCCACAGCACCCGCGCCCCCCGGCAGCCGCCCGGCTGCGCCCAGGCGCGCCGCCGCGAACGCCAGGATGGCCGACGCGAGCGGGTGCTCGCTGTTGGCCTCGAGCGCGGCGGCCAGCGCGGCCACCTCCTCGATGCTGACCTGCGCGGCGCGGCTTTCTGTTTTGGACCAGGTGTCAAAACGCGCCTCTGTGCCCTGCTACCTGCCCTGGCTCTGATTTGCCGCACCCCGGCTGACAGTGCCGCATCATCCTGCATGAGAGACGGCTGCCGCACGAACTGACAGGCACTGATATCCCATGTACGCTCTCACGACTAGAATGAGTGAAAGAGCGGGTGCTGGCGCAGGGCGCGCGCGCGCCTCAGCAAACACGCGGAAGTCCGCAACGGCCGGCCGCCCCAGCGTGAGCGTGCCCGTCTTGTCAAAGACGACGGTGCGGATGCGGTGCGCGCGCTCCAGCGCGTCCGCGCCCTGCCGCGCCGCGCCGCCCGCGCCGTCAGCGGGGCCACGAGCGCCGGCGCGCCTCCGCGCCGCAGCGCTCGTGGTGCGCTCGGCCGCCGTTGCGGGCCGCAGCACAGCCGTATAAGCGCAGTGTAACCAGAGTATCCGCCCTGCCGTACCCTGAAACCTACAGCTAACTCCACAGGCGCACGCGCCTTGATAAGGATGCCGTGCGAGGCGGCGACGCCGGTGCCGACCATGACGGCCGTCGGCGTGGCCAAGCCCAGCGCGCATGGGCAGGCGATGACAAGCACAGCGATGCCGAACAGCAGCGCGAACAGAAAAGCGTTGTGGCCCTCCGGCAGCCAGTCCGCAGGGTACCAGTGGCGGCTGCCGGCGATGTACCTGCGCGCCCGCGCGTGCACGGACGGTGGAGGGCCTCCTGCGCTGCGGCTCAGCCGCCGCCTGTAAGCGTCGATAGCATGCTGCTTGGCATGATGACGCAATGCATGCGTATAGCGGCCCTCACGCAAGCGCGCAGAGGCCGCAGCCCCCAGTAAAAGGTGGCACCTGCGCAAGGTCACCAGTGCGGCGCACTGCAACACCAACGGTGTTACAGGCGAGTGCTCGACACTGTCCAGTTGACCCCATCACAGTACAGTTTCAATTATGTGGAGCATGCAGGGCGCAGGTTGGGCGCGCGGCGGGCCGGCGCGCCAGAAGAGCCAGGTGAGCGCGGCCAGCGCCACGACGACCGGCACAAACACGGACGACACGTAGTCCGCGAACGCCTGGATGGGCGCCTTGCTCATCTGCGCCGCCTCGACCAGCGCCACGATCTGCGCCAGCGCGGTGTCCTTGCCCACGCGCGTCGCGCGCACCTGCGCCGCGCACCCGCGCTCTCAGCCCCACGGCACAGCACCGGGCGCCAGCGCTGCGCGGCTGCGCGCATGGGCGAGAGCGCCTGCGTCACAGGGAGCATGCTCACATCATCTCACGCCGATGCCGGGCCTTGCTTGCGGCGGCCGCCGCTGATGCAGCGGGCCCTAGCCTCGGCCTAGCACGGTGCAAGCTGCGCGGCGGTGGGATGCAGGGCGTGCGCGTGGGGGGCGCCGCGGCGCGCACCACGAGCGTGCCGCCCAGGTTGATCGTGCCGCCGATGACGGCGGCGCCGGGGCGCTTGGGCACGGGCGCCGCCTCGCCAGTCAGCATGGCCTCGTCCGCGTGCGACTGCCCCGCCATCACCTCGCCGTCCACCGGCAGCCGCGCGCCCGGCAGCACCTGCCCGCGCGCAGCCGGTCACTGGTACAGCTACCCCATGCTCACCCTATCAATGGTACTCTATCAGCATGTGCGAACGGCGGGACACTGCTTATGAACATCAGACCCACACCGGCACACAGCGCCGCTCCACATGTACATCAAAGCCTGCCAAGGACAGCGCTCCACGTCACGACCGCTCACGATCTCAAATTCAGCTGCAGGTTGCTGACCAGCCATGTTGTGGTGGAAGGCCAGCCGCACCTTCAGGCGGTCGCCGCGGTGAATGAGCGCGGTGGGCACCTCGCGCTCAGTGGCCGGCGCGTCCGCGGCCCCGCCCTTGCCCGCCGGCGCGTCCGGCACGTCCGCATCGCCGCCCTCCAGCAGCAGCGCGGTGGGCGGCGCGAGCGTCAGCAGCGCCTGGATCGCCGCGCTGGTGCGCCCCTTGGCGCTCGCCTCCAGGTACTTTCCCAGCAGGATGAAGGTCACCTGCGCGGCGCGGCGCCATCAGGCAGCGTCATGCCTAACCCTACCCTATGGGTCTGCAGGCTCTGCCGCTGCAACTTCACAGCGCAGACGCCGCGCCGGTGCTCCTCTCTACCAGCACTCCCTACACGCGCTGACAGGGGCCGCGCCCAGAAGCAGCCGCCAAATCATGGACCTGCCAAACAGGTCTTGCTGTGGACAGCAAACAGGCAGCCGGCAACATGCGGACAGCACTGCCCCGGCCTTCCCCGACAGCCCTGCGGGCCGCGCCAGCATGGCCGCCGTCTCAAAGAAGTCGGTGGGGCGGTAGGCTCCGGTGACATGATGGCTGCGCAGGTGGTGGTGCAGGATGGAGATGATGGAGTAGGCGTACGACGCGTTGGTGCCCAGCGAGACCAGCACGTCCATGTTGGCCCTGCGGTCAGTTGACAACGACAGTCTCAGCTGGCAGCGGCACCCAGCCACGCAAATCACGTAGCGCTTGGCATGCACGGTCGCACAGCGCGTAGTGCCCATCGTCAGTGTCCACTGGCAGGTGCTGTGCAGGCTGCGGTGGGAGCCTTCACTGCCACCAGATGGCTGCTGAACGCGCGGTGCACACAATACTTGGCTGCTGCCCGGCTGCCCGCATTACCTGCCGTTTAGCCACCCGTCACCCCCACCACTCCTGCCCGCATTCTCTCTGCCGTTTAGCCACCCGTCACCCCCGCCACTCACTGGTCGGCGGGCCGCGCACCGGCCGCTGCGCAGCGCCTTCCACGCGCCGACGTGGAAGCGCCCGCCGATGACAAACTGCACGGGCGTCGTGAACGCCCACTTGACCAGCTCCTCGGCCGGGAAGCCCAGCACCTGCGCGCGGCGCGGCGCTTTGGGCGCGGCGCGCGCGCGGCGGCCTGCCTGCCTGGTCGGGCACGCCGCGCACGACTTGGCGCAGCGCGGCGCTGGACATGTATACCTGATATACACTACACCGTCACGCCGCACATGCAAAAAGTAACACAACAACATCCTGAGGCAAGGCACTGACAACCGACTAAGCCTGGACGCACGAGTTGCTATCCAGCCATTGTCACTCCACCTGCAGGCGCCCTTGGGGCATGCAGACAGAGGGGTACGGCGCGCGCAGCGCACCTGCGCCTTGAGCAGCGGGCGGAATGCGGGGAGCAGCGGCAGCACCATGGCCGTCAGGAACACCGGCAGCGTCAGGCCCGCGCTCCACAGCAGCAGCCGCCGCCAGCGCGCCAGCTCCTCGCGCCGCTCGTCCTCGCCGCGCGCGCTGCGCCGCGCAGGGTCCCGGGGCGTGAACCTGGGCTCAGGCAGGGGCATCTCCTCCAAGCCCTCCCCCCCTTCTCACACACTGTGTTTCCCACAGCGTTGCACGGCACAGGAGCATGCAGGTGCGCGCCCCGGCAGCAGCACGCCAATGCTGCTTACAAGGTAAGAGCAGGACACGCAGGCTAAGGCACTGCTTGCGCGCAGGCGCCCGGCGCCGCGGCGCGCACCGGTCGCTGTCGGCCAGCGCGGCCTCGAAGCCGGCGGCCTGCACGGCCGCCAGCAGGTGGCGCGGCCCCGTGCGGTCCGGGTCGAAGGCCACCTCGGCGCGCCCGGCCAGCAGGCTGACCGCGGCGCTGCGCACGCCCGGCACGCCCAAGCAGGCGCGCTCCACGGCCGCCGAGCACGCCGCGCACGTCATGCCGCGCACGCGCAGCGCTGCCGTGTCCGCCGCGGCGGCCGCGGCGCCGCCGAGCGCGCCCGACGACAGCACGCGCGCCTCAAACCCGGTCGCCTCCACCGCCGCCACCAGCGCCGCCTGCGGGGCGCGTCGCAGCCTTGCGGCACGGTCCTGCCACAGGCAGGCGGTGCAGGGCCGCGATGCATGGTGACGACCGCCCGGCTCGAGGCCGGCCGCACTGGCCATGCACCGACACTGTGTGCATTGGCGACGAGGCTTACAAGCCGTTTGGCCAGCGGCCCTGCCCAACGCTCGCGCCTCTGACGGCCCTCAGGGGCGCGCGCCCACGCCGGCTACACTGGCGCCGCCGGCCTGCACGGTGCAGCCCAGCAGCGCTGCGAGTATGTTGGCGCCTTGTAGCACCTCGGTGTGAATTTCAAGTACAGCACCGCGGTACAGCCTCCAGCTTAACCGCACCCTTGACCGCAGCCCCTGCGGAGGGGCGCACCTCGCTGGCGCCCCCGGGCGCGCGCACGACGTCCGCCTGCTGCATCGTCAGCGACACGGCCGCCGAGCGGATGCCCGGCAGCGCGCCCAGCGCGCGCTCCACCGCCGACGAGCACGCCGAGCAGTGCATGCCCGTCACCTGCAGCTTCACCGCCTGCGCGCCGGGCGCCGCAGCGCCTTCGCGTGGCACTCGCCGGTCCTGCCTCCTGCTGGCATGAAAGTCCAAGGCTGCGGCCAGCTTACGCTTGCACAGGTGCACAAGCCGCCACTTGTCTGCCTCACAAGCTGCACACGAGCAGATTTAAACGGACGTCCAGCGGGTCGTTCGCGCTTCCAAAGTCGTCCAGGCCTGTCAACAAAGCACGTGCAGAGTGCCTGACACCTCATCGGCACTAGCATAGGCCTCACCGTGAGCTCTCACCACCGCGAGCTCCCAGCGTGCGGGAGCAGGGCTGGTCACCTCATTGCTTGGCGCCTCCGCCGCAGACTTGTGCAGGAGCTCTGCCTCGAAGCCGCAGTCTGACACCGCCTTCAGCAGCTCACTCACGGTCGCCGCGTCGGCGTCAAAGACAACCTGTGCAACAGTGCACAAACGCTCTGGCATGCCCCTCCCGCCAGAGTCCTGCTGCTCACTCGTGCTTCCTTGCGATCAGGCCGGGCCCCGCTGCGCAAGCCCGCTGAAAGGCACACAGAAAACACAGCGTTACATAAAAACAACTGGGGACGTTTCGCGGGTCCCAGGAACCATCCTTGACGCTCCCTCAGAGGTGCTTGCAGCTGCTGTTGCAGCCTCCTGACAAGTGTTCCCGGTGCAACACATCCCAGCTTCTACCGCATCCTGCCTCCTCGTCACACAGGCGCATCGCAGCCTCCACCTGCTGTGCCTTGGCCCCTGGAAGCCCTTGGACACAACAGCGCAGCGCGCACCTCGGCGCTGTTGGTCAGCAGCGCCACACTGGCGTGCTGCACGCCAGGCAGCGCGGCCAGCGCGCTCTCCACCGCCGACGAGCACGCGGAGCAGTGCATGCCCTTGACGGATATCTGCACGCGCGGGAGCACCACGCTGAGACGCAAAGCAATCTCACACAATCATTGGGCAGTGACCGGGCAACTGCGCATCAGGCCTGCGCAGGGCTCATCGCCTGGCGCCCCGCGCGGTCCTTGCGCTCTGCAATTCTATGTCAGAGTGGACAGGACACTCGCTCGGCACGGCGTGCAGCACAAGCGAAGCGACTCGGGAGCGCACCGCCGCCTTGGTCGCGCTGGTCGGTATGTCATCTCGGCCGCTCGTTGACACAAGCGCCTGCAGCTCAGCCTCGCTTGCGGCCGGCTGGGGCCGCTGCCACCAGCTCATGGCGCTCGCCGTGCAGCGCTCTGCGGCGCTTGCGCGGCACGTGCCCGGTAGGCGCTCTCGCCCCTAGAGCTCACGTCACCAGCAAGCCCGCGTCTAGGCAAGCGGCGAGCTTCATACACGCACGCCGCGAGCACGCAAGAGCACGCACAGAATATAGTGGCTGAGCACACGCCAGGGACCAGCTGCAGCTACTACTGCCTCACTGTGGCGCAGTCTTTTTGCCCCAGCTCGCTAGCGCAGCCAAGCTGAGATTGTAGTCTAGAGGGTGTGCAGAGCACACAGCTTCCGCTTGCCCGGGGTCTCCCCAGGTCCTGGGCCCTTGGCCAAGCCTTCTGGATGCAAGCCTGTGAGACAGGCCGTCTGCTCGGGTCGACTCTATCCTCCTTCTTCTGTCGCCTAGGCAAGCTTCCAGCAGCGTGCGCCGGCAATGGCAGGCTTCGAGAAGGCCGAGGCTGCGCGCTTCAGCGTGAGCCTGCTGCCCGAGGACGGCCCGTCCGAGCGCGTGACGGTCGCGGTCGGCCTGGACGGCCTGTTCGTGCTCAGCCCGGACGGCAAGCGCGCGATGCGCAAGTACCCGCTCAACCACATCAGCCGCTGGGCGCTGCGCGGCACCAGCCTGGTGCTGTATACCAAGACGCCGGTTGATGTGGAGGAGCGCACGGTGACGCTGCAGGCGGACGACACCACCATCCGCACCGTGCTGGACACGCTGACGTGCTCCTGCATGCAGTGCGCGGCACCGGCGCCCGCTCTTGCAAGCCCCGCGAGCGCCGCTGAGCTGTCCCTGTGCGGCCTGTGCCGCGCTCGCACCCCTGGGCTTCCGTGCTGGCATGCCCCGGACATGCCAGCTGCAGCGCCCTGCGCGGCCGAGCCGTCCGGCTTGCCGTGCACAGACTGGGGACGCCTGCCGCGCCTCTTGCGGCTGCGTTGAGACGTGTCCCGCTTGGGGCTGCGCCAGGATGGTGGAGCTGCTGCAGAGCGGGGAGAAGTCGGGCGAGAGCCGGCAGGCCGCCAGCTCGCTCAATGCGCTGCTCACTGGCGGCGCGCGCAAAAAGGCGTCGGTGCGCTGCCTGCTCCACGAGCAGCCTCGCTGGCCCGCGGCTGCCGCTCGCACCACCTCGCCCGCCTGTTGCAGGGCGGCAGCGCTGGCGCGTGGCTGTTCAGGGAGCAGACCCTGCCTGCCTCTCCTCTGCTGTTGGCAGGCTGCAGGGCGTTGCTGGTGCGAAGGCCGGTCGGCCGGTCTCACAGGAGGACTTTGCTGCCCCGGCTGCCGCACCTGCGCGAGGCTCGCGGCCGCCGGCAGGGCGCCCGCCTGGGCGCACGCCGAGAGCGTCGGGTCTGCGGCAGCCTCTGGGAGCACTCTGGGCCATTGCCGGGCGGCTGATGCGCGGGCAAGGCGGCTGACGCGCGGGCGGCGCCGCGCAGCTGCCCACCGCGGACGAGGTGGAGTTCTGGGCCGAGCCGGAGAAGGAGGGCTGGCTGCAGTCGCAGGGCGACCACCTGCGCACCTGGCGCCGGCGCTGGTTCGTGCTCAAGGACGGCTTCCTGTTCCGCTTCGGCAGCGCGGACGTCGCGCCCGCGTCCAAGCCGCGCGGCGTGGTGGACCTGTCCAAGGCGCGCGCGCGGCCTGTGTGTGGCGCGGCCCCTGTCGCGGCGCAGGGCGCGGCCCCTGTCGCGGCGCAGGGCGCGTCCCCTGTCGCGGCGCAGGGCGCGGCGAGTGCGGTGCCGCCTCGCTACGCAGCGGGGCATATTGCTGTCAGTGCGCAGACGGCCCCGCCCCGGCTGGCCCGTCCCGCCGCGCGGGCGCTGGTGTGAGCGCCAAGCTCAGAAGCACTCACCGTCGCTCCTCTGTCACGGGTGCTCCCATGCAAAGGGTGCACCTGTGCGATGTGTTGCCGCTGCAGGCCAGGTGCCGCGGCAGCAGTGGACCCTTCCCCACCCCGGTGTGAGGACCCCTGCTGCGGCATTGACACGGCGGCAGCAAGCTGCCGGGAAGGCCGTGGCGCAACCACGGGCGGCCGCTGCGCAGGTGACGGACGTGTCGGACGCGCGCGACGTGACGGGCAAGAGCACGTCGGTGAAGCTGACGACCGCGGGCGGGCGCGTGTGCTACATCGCGGACAGCGAGACCGAGCAGGTGGAGTGGTTCTCCGCGCTGGAGGGCGCCGTCGCCCGGATCGTCAAGCAGGCGCGCGCCCCGCGTCCCCGCCGCCCTCCACGGCGTCCAGTGCGGCTGTATCCACAGTGTACCTACGCTGCTGGTTATTGGTGTGCTCGTGAAGCGTGTGAAGCCGTGAGACCGTGGCGCGCGTGAGCGGGCGCGGCGCCGAACGCGAACCCAAGCAGGCTGGGTTGCCGCGAGCTCACCGCGGCGCCTGCGACTGTGCAGGTGGCCGGCTTTGACGACGAGCCCGCCGCGCCCGAGCGCGCGCCCACCGAGTGGGCGCAGCAGCTTGAGAAGAGCTATACCTCTGTGTCGGGCGTGGGGGGCGGCGGCGGCGGCGGCGGCGGCAGCAGCGGCGGCGGAGGAGGCGGCGGCGGCAGCCGCGAGCGCAACCCCATGGTGAAGATAATGGGGTATGAAGGCAATGGCGGCGGCGGCGGGGGCGGTGGTGGAGGGTCAGGGTATGGCGGAGGGTCTGGGTATGGCAGCGGCGCGGCAGACTCCGCCAGGCCTGGCCGCAGCGGTGGAGGATATGATGGCATTGCTGGTGCGCCCGCCACGTCTTTCCGGGCCGTCAGGGCTGACAGGCCTCTGTCCACAAATGAGCACCCACTGCCTAGCTGTGCACTTCTTCACTCGACATTGCTACCCGACTCTGCTCAACGCGTGCAGAGAGCTAGAGTACGCATGCAGCATTTTGGCTCGCAAGTGAGGCAGCGTGCGCCGGCTCGGTCTGGCATTCACCCATGCGGCACTGTCTTGGCTTGGCTGGTATGCAGCGTGGGAGCTGATGCCAGCGCTGCCTGGCCGCAGGCATCGCTGGCATTGCGGGCGTGGTGGGCGGCGGCGGCCGCGGCGGCTCCGGCGGCGCGCCGTACACGGACTCCTTTGTCAAGGTGGGGCGCGGAGAATGAACGTCTGCGACCTCGCTCTGGTGGCTGTCTGTCTATTGCCCGAATGCCACTTGCGGCAAGGTGACCCCACCAAGAGCCTGCTGCTCCACCTGGCCTACTTCACATCACATAGCGCCTCGTCGACCTGCCTGCGGCTGTGGTGGGTGGCTGGCAGCCAGACCATGCGCCTGCTCCTCATGCGGCCACCGCGCGGCAGCCGACCAGGGCGGCAGTGCGCCGGCGGCGCGGCGCGCGCGCGGGCGTGGCTGCAACTCCGGGCGCAGCGCGCGCAGGTGGACTACCCGTCGTACCCCGTGCTGGCGCCCTCCCCGGCGCAGCACAGCGCGTACGGCGCCGCGTTCAGCGATGGCGGGTACAGGCACCAGGGCGACAACGGGCTCAGCCGCCCGCCCGCGTACGGCGCCCCGGAGTTTCGGCACCCGGGCGACGCCGCCTACCCCGGCAATCCGGGGCTGTACGCCGCCGAGCCCGCGTACGCCGCGGGCGGGCAGCCGCATGCTGGCCCGTATGGAGGGCTGCCCGGGGCCGGCTACGGCCCCGGCGCGGGCGGCCCAGGGGAGTTTGGCGCGGCGGGGCCGGGGGCCGGCTATGGCGGCGGCGGCGCAGGCGGCGCCGGCGGCGGGAGCGCGCCGGGCCTGCTGCAGCAGCAGGTGCACCAGGCGCAGCCGCAGGCCGCGCAGGCGCAGCATGCTGGGCAGCCGCAGCCGCAGCCGCAGGCCGACTATGCCTATGCCTACGCGCGGCACGACGGCGGGGCAGCGGAGTATGCGGCGGCGTCCGCGCCTGCGCAGGCGGCCGCGCAGTACGGGCATGCGCTCGCGCCGGAGCGCCAGGCGGCCTACTACGCGGCGCCGGCGGCCGCGCAGGCGGCGCCGGCGCCAGGCTACGCTGCAAACCCTCAGCCAGACCCCAACCCTTACGGCGCTCAGCAGTATGCCCAGGCGCCGGCCGGCGCCGGCCCGGCCTGGAGCGAGCACCGCGCGCCCGACGGTCGGGCCTACTTCCACTGCGTGGCCACCGGCGCGACGCAATGGGAGCGGCCTGCGTCCATGGCGTGACGCGGGGCGCGGCGTGTGCGCAGCCTGCCGCAGAATCGCCTCCACTGGTGCTTTGCAGGGGCGGCGCACTTGGAGAAGCTTGGTCTGGAGCGAGCGCCGCGGCTGACAAGGCCGTGCGTCTGCCGCCCGGCCACAGGTGGCACGCCCAGGCAGTACCGGGCGTCCATGACGCGTTGCGGGTGGCGCGGGATGGCCGCAATGGATGCGGAGTGCGTGTAGAGCCCGATACAAGACTCGTGTGCGAGGCCAAATGCTGGGCGGCCTGTCCTCGCACACGGCCGCCTGCCGCCATGGCCCGATCAGGGCCCGGCTGGGTGTGAAGGTCTGCCTGTGCGCAGTATAGCGTGCGCTTATGTGAAAATATAGGGCCGTGGGCTGTATGTATGTGTCAGAGGTGTGGGCAGGCTTGCTGTCGCGTGCCATGGTCTTGTTGGCCGGGAGCGAGGCTCGGTGGAGGGCGGCAATCGGCCCATGGGCAGGGTGGCTAGCCTCGTGCCGTCGCTGCTGGGCTTACTGGTGGGCTTGGCGCGGAAACAAGCAAGTGAGCAACTGGTGGCGCTAAATCGCGCAGAGAGGGGCCCTTGGCTGGTGCTTGCATGCAGGAGGGTGGCTGGTAAGTAAGGTTCCAGAGGACTGCTGTCTGGTAGGTCTGCATCTCGTTGGGGACCACCTGACAGTTCCGCTCTGTAGGCAGGATGTTGAAACAGGCGTACATTGCGTAACAGGGATTGCAGTGGTCTGACATTGCTACCATCCCTTCACGCTGAGGTACACAGCGCAGCACGGCAAGCACTCACGTCCGTCACGCTCACCACGTTTTGCACCAGCACACGCCTGAATCCACGAAAGTTGCTCAGTCTTCTGCACACTTCACTTGTACGAAGCGCAGTGACCAGATCTGCCAAGGGAGCTCGGCGTGCCTTCATATGGCCAGTGCCTCCAGCTTGCCTGGCGGTGCGCGGCAGCCCTGCTGCAGCGCTTGCCCAGGGCCATGCGCCGCGCCTCCAAGGCGAGCCTGCCTAACCGCGCGGGCGAGCAGCAGCAGCACGCTGCCAGCCTGTCCGCGCCTCCGCGGCGCCGCCCAGCGGCGTCCCCCACGGCTGTGCCTAGGCGAGCGCCCCGCTCACACGGCGCGCAGCAGCCTCCTGCTGCCTTGGCAGCCGCTCGGCCGCCAGGCGCAGCCCAGGCGCTGCTGCGCCAGCGCGCCGCCGTGCATGTGCTCGCCCGCCGCGGTGTCGCTCGGGAGCCACTGCGCGCGCGCCTGCAGCGCGAGCAGAAACAGGAAGCCAAGGTTGAGCAGCACGGCCGCGACCAGCGCCGCGCTGGGCGGCCTGCTCCTGCCCACGGCAGCCCGCAGCATCCGGGGCCCAGGGCGTGACGCGCCGCAGCCGCGCGGGCCGGGCTGTCCTTGTTCTTTTCAAAAACAGAGCGGCCGGGCGTGGATGTCAGCGCTTCAGCACTGTGTGAGGCAGCAGAGTGTCTGCCAACTGCCTGCCAGGCAGTGCCTGGCGCACAGGCCGAGGCAACCGCATATGCGCCCTGCATATTCTTTGCGGGGTTGAGGGCTACCCTCCGGCGCTTGCGCTGTGTACTGTGGAGGGCGCACGCCTTGCCGCCGGCCCCCAAGGGAAAGGGGGGAGAAGGGGGGGTGACGATAGGCGCACATGCACCATCACCGCGTTTCACCCGCATTCACTCTGACCTGTTACTTGTACATAGTATGATGCCCCATACTGCGCACACTTTACTGGTAGTCCTGTCCTGTGTCTAGTCCTGTTCACTTGCACTGCTGAGCAGATGGACCCAAAAAAAAAAAAAAAAAAAAGGCTTGCAAAGCGCGGCTGGCCTAACTTGGCTGCTCTGTCAGAGAGAGATTGTCCTGCGTCGGAAAAGCGGTCACCTCCCCACCTAGCGCGATCGCCGCAGCGTGGCAAGCTCATTTGTAGACCTCCAAGCACAAGAGACCCGCGGAAGACGAGAGGACGATAGCTGGGCTGTTCGACTCCCAGGCCGCCACGCGCAACACCGTCCACCTTCCCGGGTGCGCTGTCGGGCGTTTTCAGCTGCCGGGACAGGCCCCGGCACGGATTCAGGGACGGCCTTGCACTGTCACCAACTTAATATCTCCACTACTGGCGTGCTTTGTCTGGGCAGTGCCCAGCCAGACACGTCAGGTGCTGCCGCTTGTTCTTGCTGCTGTATGCTGCATGCTAGCAGCCTGGACGCGTCCGCCCCGCGAGGGTGTGGCGATGGTGCAGCGCGTGGCGCGCCGGGAAGCGCGTGGCTCATATAGCCGCTGGCTGTGTTCGCAGAGCGGCGCGAGCGAACGGATGATGCTATGAAGGCACTGCTGGGCTTCTGGGGGGGCAGCTCCCAGAGTGGCGCGGGGGCGGCGCACGGAAAGGACATCCACCTTGCGGACGAGGCGACCGGCGTGGCTGGCCAGCAGGCGCAGCAGGGCGCCGCCTGGGGCGAGATAGCCGGCGGCTTGAAGCTCGCGGACGCGGACAGTGGCGAGTTTGGGGGCGGCGGCGGGCGCATGAGCCAGGAGTCTGGCCGCAGCGGCGCAACGTCGCGCGGGCGGCCGTCCATGGACGCCCGCAGCCTGGCGGACTCTGTGGACAACATGAAGCTGGGCACGCACAAGGCGCGCACGCGCTGCTCGACCCGCCGCCGCAGTGGACGAGCACGGTGTGAGGCAGCGCGGGTGGTCAGCGTCCGCTCGGAGCCTCACTGCACCAACTCCTTCAGGGAACGTTGCTGGGCGGCAGCTCCTGAGCGGCTTGCAAACCTTCACGTGGCTGTGGCGTGCAGAGCTGGCACCCCTTGGCTAGCCCTGCAGTCTGCTTGCCCGCTCCAAGCCGGCGGTCAAGTGCACAGGGCGGTCGGGCGCGAGCTGGCGTGGCGCAGCGCAGCGCGCCTCTGAGCAGGTCGCGGCACGCGCCCCGCGTATAGGCCCGCGTTGCGTCTGATCTCCTGACTCCCAGACCTGCGCGGCGCGCAGCGCTCCGACGACTCCGCATACGCCGGCGCGCCACCGCAGAGCGGCACGGGAGGGCACGGCGGCCGCGGCTTCTGGGGCGCAGACGCGCCGCGCGCCGCGTCCAGCGGCCGCGCGTCGCTGAGCACGAGCAGCTCCGCGCCGCTGCAGGGCGCCGCAAGCGCGTGCTCAGGCGCGCTGCGGGCATGCCCAGATTGTCCAGCGTGGTCACAGGCGCCGGGAGGGTGCCGTGTTTGTGCTGCTGCGCATGGGTGGTGGGTGGTTGCAACCCATTGGTTGTGTGGGCGCGGCGAGGCGCTGCACAGTGACGGCTCACGTCGTGCGTGGGCGTGCAGGAGCGCACGCGGACGCGCTGCAGCGCATGGCCACCGACCGCCGCAGCTTCCAGGCCGCGGACGAGGGCTCCGACGACGAGTTCGGCTTTGCCGCGCGCGCCGCCGCGCGCCGCAGCGCCGAGAGCGGCCGCTCGTCGGGCGGCGCCGGCTCGCGGCGCACGTCGACCACGCAGTCGCGGCGCTCGTCGTTCGCGCTGGAGCGCGCGTCGCTGGAGGCCAACCGCAGCAGCCTGGAGGCGTTCAACCTGCAGGCCGCGTCGCGGCATGCGCCGACGTCCATGCTGCCGGTGCGGGGGCCGGCGGCGGCGGGGCCCGGCGCGGCGCTCGAGGCCGCCCTGCACTGTTCGCCTTTGCTGTTGGGTTGCGCGCTGGCGTTGACACGTTGAATCTATGGACCATGTGCCTGCAGTGCGTCAAGCACCAGCCGAGTCGTGGTCAGCTTGGGCCGGGGGCGTCGCGCAGTGCGGCCGCTGCGGCGTGCGGCTGGCATGGTCGCGCGGCGTGCGCCGACGCGGCCGGGCGCGCCGCGCAGGACATCGCCGAGCTGGGCGAGCCGGAGGACGCGGCGGCGCTGTGCGAGCGGCTGGGCGTGCCGGGGCCGCTGCGGCCGCGCTTCCTGGCGCTGGCGGTCGTGCCGCTGGACACGCCGCTGCCGATGGCGGCGCTGGCGCACCTCTGGCGCCTGGGCAGCCTGGCCGACGCGGAGGCCACCGCCAACCTGCTTGAGGCGCAGGCGCGCCCGGCTCGGCTTGCAGGCCGCGCGATCGGGCGCCCGCTCCCAGCCGGTTTTGCTGAAGCGGAGGGGGTGGGGGTTTTCTGTTTCCCCGGGGGCAGAGCTGCGCCGCGGGTTGCTGCTGGCGCCGTGACGCATGTAGGTCTTGGAAGACAGGGCGCTGTTGTTGGTGGAGCTGCAGGTGTATCTGGCGGGTTCCCGTGACGACACTGAGCGCTGTGCGCAAATGGCACGGGGCCCCTCACCTTTGGCACGAGCTGCTGGCCGGCGAATAAGGCGGCGACGCGCGCTCGCAGGGCATCATGCGCGTGGCGTGGCTGCAGGACGGCAGCGCGTGGGCACTGGTGCAGGCGCCCGCGCTGCGCGCGCTGGGCGCCGCGGCGCTGTCGGACGTGCCGGCGCGGCACGCCGCGCTGCTGAGCGCGTATGCGCGCGGCCGCGCCTCGCTCGCCTCCGTGCCCGACGACGGCTACATCATGCAGGCGCGCGGGCGGGCCAGGCTGGGTTAACACCCTACGTTCTGACGGACGGCAGTGCGAGGCCGTCAGGGCGTTTGCAGAGTGCAGGAGGGGTCAGGGTCACTGCGCACGGAGTCCTGGTGCCCTACGCACTGGCCGCCTGTGCTCGCCTGCGCGGGCCCTGCGGTTGTCCGGGCGCGGAGTCCTGGTGCCCTACGCGATGGCCGCCTGTGCTCGCCTGCGCGGGCGCTGCGGTTGTCCGGGCGCGGGAGCCGCTGGCCAGCATAGCGCCCTGCGGCAGAGCGCCCCGCTCGTTGCAGAGCAGGGCGCGGAGCCTTGGGCGCTGTGCCCCCGGGCAGCGTCGACCGTCTCCTTTTACGGGCACGTCGCTGACGGGCGGCCGCGCGCGGACGCGCAGAACGCGGGGCACCACCTGGTGGGCGCGGGCCGCCTGGACGAGCTCAAGGCGCTGCTGGCGTCGCCGGGCTGGCTGGAGCGCAAGCTGCACTCGTACGGCACGGCCGCCGTGGTGGCCGACTTCCGGCGGCACCTCATGGTCGCCGCGGACGAGGAGGTCAAGCTGCTGCTGGAGGCGTTCCAGATGAGCATCTCCGCCTGCCTCGCGCACCCGGGCGTGCCGCTGCTGCGCGCGCAGATGCTGGGCCGCCTGATGGCCGCCGCCGCGGCCGCCAGCCTGCCGGGGCGGCTGGCCGCGGAGGAGGCCGCGCCCGAGGAGGCCGGCCGCCACGCAGCCGCGCCGCCGTGCCTGTTCAGCCGCACGCCCTCGCTGGAGCAGGCGTGCGCCTTGCCGCGCCCTGCCGCCGAGCGGGGTGTGCGGAGCGTATTACATGGCAGAGCCTGAGGCGTCATGCGACCGTGCTGGTGAGGTTGAGACAGGAAGAGAGGCCTATGCGTTGTGTAATGTCTGCCAGGGCTCAACGTCGACGTGGCCTGACCAGCACTGGCTGAAGCTGGTTGCATTTCAAGTGGTCCGAGCACAGGGGCGTTCGCTGGCGTGGCATGCAAGGGCATGTGCCAGGACGGCCCTGTCAGGCAGGCCGCGAGCGCGCCGGCAAGCGCGCGCCCAGCCGGCGGCACGCCGCGCGCAGGCGGGCGGGCTGCGGCGGCTGACGCTGCGCGGGCACGCGGCCGGCATCGTCAAGGTGCTGCTGACGCCCGGCGGCGTGGACATCATCACTGTGTCCACCGACGGCACCGCGCGCGTCTGGGACATGGAGATTGGCGACTGCGTGCTGCTGCTGGCCGGCCACGGCGGCGCGATCACCGACGTGGCCGCCTCCGCGGTGCGCGCCCGCACAGCGCCGGCAGGGCGGCGGCCGCCGGCCGTGTGCGCGCCGTGCGATCTGAATGGTAGCCGTGCAAAGAGGGAGTGTGTCGGAAACGAGCCAATAGAAATGCGCTGCAGCGAACGATAGATCGTGAAGGTGCGTATTTAGCGGAGGTGAGCGTATCGTGGCGCCGTGGCAGCGCCCACACAGAGATGCTGGCGCGAGCGGTGTCGTCTGCACTTGGACAGTGGGTTGTGTCGCCGAAGAGCGCTAGAAGGCTGCCGGGTGCTCGCCCAGGACAAGTGCCGGTGACCGCTCGTGGGAGCAGCAGGAGCCCGCGCGAGGGCGCTCGAGGCCCGCTGCAGATGGGCGAAGACCGAGCGCCGCGCCACGCGCAGGACGGCGCGCTGCTGCTGACCGGCTCGGCGGACGGCACCGCGCGGCTGTGGGAGCTGGAGAAGGGCGAGTGCATCGGCGTGCTCAGCGGGCACACCGCCGGCGTCAACGCGGTGGCCATG
>JAABUV010001630.1_pt1 | contig 32231 bp, 34 predicted proteins | sample 5559971 | NCBI WGS metagenome assembly JAABUV01 (sample SAMN10711881, study PRJNA513362) | rock metagenome | isolation source: Antarctica rocks | place: Antarctica: Victoria Land, Knobhead nord | collected 2015-12-19
TCTTTGCAGTCTTGCAGTCAGAACATCAAGAAGTTGTAGTTCATGATGCTCTGCTCTCTAAACTTGCGAGATCAATTAGCACGCTTGCGTGCATCACTTCAATAGTGATCATCACTATGTTGATGTCGATGATCAGAGATTGATCGAGTTTCTCGCTTGAGTTTCGATACGCGAAGTTGCAAGGCAAGCAGTATGTTCTGCGTTTTCAGATTCTTTAACTGCTTGCGTACTTCGCTTGTCGATCATCAAAAGATATGATCTATTTGTTCATTAAATTCTTGCGACTTGAATTTCTCATCTGCATGTTTGAATGCATGATTCTCAGATCTGTTCTGATGAAACGATGAATTCTCAGTGTGAAAGAAGTTATTACTTCTTTTGATCATGCAACTTCTGATGAGTCGCTGCATGTTCGACATCTCTTACTGAGCAGCTTCATGCAAATGAAGCAATTAGAACTGTGAGATGACGAGATCTCTTTACGTGAAACTGCGTAGTAGAAGATAATAAGATAGCACTTTATTGATGATAGAACTAATTGCTAAGAAACAAAAGCGAGAATTCGCAGAGTTTTCATCTTCTGTCAAGTCGTTATCTTTATTCACTCGTTAATCTCTTCGATCTAATCTCGCGAGCTAGTCTCGCAGACACGCATCATTCATAGTCAATGAGATGCATTCTCACATCTACAGCTTCATTTGATAACACTACGTCAAAGACAAGCGACGTTAGTCTCAAAGATTGAGAGGCGAAAATGCTTTCTGAACTCAAGAATGTTTTCTTATGACTTGCGTTTAAATTGAGTTGCACGTCGTTTTTTAACTCATATAATGAGAGATCATCAAAACAATTGATGTATACATTGAATACAGCTTGAGTGTTCATAATTACTTTGATATCATCATTATCAATATATTACTTGATACAACATAGCAGAATCTTCAATATTGATTGTTGATGCTTGCAAGCTTGTTGATTTCATGTTGCATTGATGTGCATTCATGTCACTGCATGTTATCAAGTTCAGCTTCGCTTCAATCACTTTAATCATTGATATATGCAAATGTTCACTTACACTTCACGTTCAATTTCTCAAACTTGTTTAATCTGTGCTCTTCTGATTCATATTCTTATATACAATGAGCAATCATTGTCACTGTGATGAGAACGACATTAGTAGAAAGTGAATCAAAGAATATCTTCAAGTATTCTTGATATGTTATTTCATCTCTGACTTTGCAGTAAATCTTCTGAGTCAATACATTCATTATGATTCTTGCGCAGAATCTGTCTTGAAAAGTCTTTTCACATTAGACGATGTTGCAATCTTTGATTAGTACATATCTTTTCACACGCAAAATCATCATTATTTAGCAGACTTTTTATTAAATTCTTTCGCTCTTTTCTTGTGAATTGCTTCTGTCAATCATATTCATTCTCGACTATGATTCATATTTAACTCAGTACACTAAATCATCACGTCTCAAAGATGTCATACATCTATTTATTATGAGTTTTATTCGCAACGAAAGATCTGAGTGTATTATCTTTTGAGTCTCTCTCGTCATTGAAATGTTCTTTACTTCAGAACATTTGTGATCTGACTTCTTGTCTAGATGATTTGTGATATTCTTTCACACTTCTTTTATTTTCTCATTAAGTCATCTCTTTTTGAAGTCTGATCATGAACTGCTATTGTTATCAACATGATCACTCAATATTCACGTAAGTAAATAATGAGTGCAAACTTTAACAATTGACTCATGATCAACGATGAAGTTGCATTTAGTTCAACGTGATATCTTTTCTCATAAATATGATGTTATTGATTTTCAGTTTGCATCGTTGACATCATCATCATTAAAATTAATTCTAGTATGTCTATTATTGATTGATTGAAAAGAATTAAGCTGTTCAATGTTGCATACGTTGAGTTTTTGAAATGTCGTGATGATTTCACGAAGATACTTTCACTGAATGCTCTGACAGCATTTGATTCTGCCTTTTTTCAAATTAATCATCTATTCTTTTGAATTCTTAAGCGAGTTATTACTTCAAGAATGACACGTCTGTCTTCATTGAAAATTTCTCTCACAAAATCACTGTCGCTTGAGTCTGTTGCAATCTCATTGTCATTGTGAATCTCTGTGTGTTCAACTGCGCTGCACTTTGATGATGATGATGTTTTGAAGTTGCTCGTGTGATGACATTTTTTCTGTAATGTCACTTAGTATCTTGATAAACTCATCATCATAAAGATTGATGTATTTTCATGTTGCATTCAAGACGAGAGTCATTTGATGTGATTCAACAATGTATGATCGTTGAGAAAATCTATGCAACAAACGATTGTGAAGAAGAATAAAAAAGAATGTCAGATTGCGAACGATTTTTTCTCATGATAAGAGAGAAATTTATCTTATTTCAAGCATTAAGAATAGTTCATTTAATCTTGATAAAAGTTCATTGAATCTTTATCAATGTTGAATGAACTATAAGTCTTGTCATTGATTCTTGAGATTTTTCAATTATGACATGATCTCACTATGTCATCTTATACTGAAAGTCTTGAGCATGAACATGTTCTCTACGAGCATTCTACATAATTTCTTCAATGATCAGCTGCTTGAATCAAGTATCACAAGAATTCTGAAATCTACAATCATTGTTCACAGCAGACTGAATTGTAAAAAGAAAGTGAATAAACTCTTCTGCATGCATTTCTTTCAATGCTGTTTTTCATTCATGCTCGTTGCTGATATATATTCTTACGAATTCAGCTCAATCGTATATCATCATATCTGTGACACAGTTGTAATTCAGCTCGTTCTCAATCAGCTTTATAAATCTGTTGTATTTCATGTCATCAATGCAAATCGAATTCTTCATTGATTCATGTTTAAGAAGATCTTGTGATCTGCAACATATATTACAATTGAGATTGCAACTGATCTGTATTATGAGAATTTTGACTGATCTGACTGATACTGATTGAGATCTCTTGAAATCTCGTTCGTCGCAGACAACATAACTTAAAAGATGTGAATATGTCTTCAGTTGAGAAGATGATGAAGAATTGTACTTGAGATTGTTTCATCATGTCTTTCTGACTCTGAATCATCTTCTTACATTGTAATTTGATCATTGTGTCATGAACATTAACATAGAATCACTTCTTGATCTCGCGACATCGTTGAATATAATATGAAACTCATGATATATGACTTCAAATGTTGATCTGATGATTTCTTTTGATTTGTTTATATTTAGCTTTCATTTTATAAGCTGAAAAAATCTCATCTGATCTCATATTCGCATCTTCAATTGCATGTATTCAAACTCATCAATGCTGAGTTCTTTTTTCACTCTGTTTATTGATCATTTGTAGTGTATATACTCTTTACATGACATCTTCAACAATGCATTCATTATACTAAAGAGAAAACTTGATGTTTGTTGAATATTTTCATGTCTGTGACTAATGACTGCACTTATCACAAAAAACTTTAGCATTAATGATTCATAACTTCAGAATTTGATTGATGTCATTAAACTGATCATCAAGTTGAGTTTCAAGTTAACATTTTGAACTCAAATCAAGATTGAGTCGAATTGCTCACATTTTCAATCTGATTCAAGTTAAGTTGCTCATATTTTCAACTTGACGTGATTCGACTCGACTGAAAATTGAGTCAACTCAACTTGACTCGTCAAAAACTTGAGCTTGACGTCAAAAGAGTTAAATATAGAAAATTTTCCGGTTTTTGACTTTTGCATTATCTTTTTGCATTATCTTTTAATAGAAAGTCATAAAGGGAAACATGAAGATCATTTGATAGAAAGTCATAAAGAGAAACATGAAGATCGTTTGATAGAAAGTCATAAAGAGAAACATGAAGATCATTTGATAGAAAGTCATGACGAGAAACATGAAGGGAAACATGAAGAAGAACATGAAGAGAAACATGAAGGGAAAAATGAAGAGAAACATGAAGAGAGTCATGATGAGAAACATGAAGAAAAACATAGAGGAAAACATGAAGGGGAAAATGAAGAGAAACATGAAGAGAGTCATGACGAGAAACATGAAGAGAAACATAGAGAAAAACATGAAGGAAAAACATGAAGATCGTTTGACTTTGATAGAGAGTCATGACAAGAAAACATGATATAAAGTCATGAAGAGAATCATGAAGACTGTTTGATCAAGCTATTTACATTTATCTAATATCTTGTCAAGTTGAGTCAAGTTTTCGAGTCGAGTTGTTGAGTTAAGCTTCTCAACTCGATTTGAGTTCTCGAATTCAACTTCTCAATTCGACTCGACACTTTTTCAAAAAAATTTCAACTTAACTCAACACTTTTTGAGTCGAGTACTCGACTCGACGCGATCAGTCTAGATGTCACACTCACTGCATCTTGTTCATGTGATAATTGATATCAGCTTTCAGTGATTTACTTACTGCTTAAGCTCTCAACTAAATTTATGAAATACATATCAATTATCTAGAGTTTACTACTGAGTCACTCACACTCTTTTATAATACAATCGCTCGCGATCATCAAGTCAATTTTCTTTCAAATCAATTCATTGATACAGTTGACTTTAACTGACTGACTTCATGATATCAAATTTGTAGCTGATGATACTCTTGCAACAAGCAAAGCTTTGTTTGCTACATATATTTCATAAGATCAAAGTTCTTGTGAGATTAAACTCTGACTTTAATTCTCATCAGTTCATAGTTGAGACTTCTGTTCATCAAGAAAAATTTGATTGAGCAAAGTCAAGAGATGATTATATTTCTTAATTACTTAGTTCGTTAGTCTTGTAGCATCGTTGACTTCAATGATTCTGTATATGCTCTGAAACATAAATATAATACATATACATTGTTTGATTTTTGTCTGCGATGAGATTGAGTCAGTTTCAAATATCTTCAGCTTTTACATTTGAAGTAGTATTCTGCTACTCTTGTCTCTTTATGCAAGAAATTCTTCTTGTATATTGAATTATATGAATCTCAGTCGTTGAAGTTGTTAATGTAAAAGAACTTGTTTTTGTTTGACTCGCTAGAAATATCATTTGCTGATACAACATGCACACTTCTCAAAATTGTATGCAAATGAAAAAATTGACTAGCTTCGAAAGAACGAGAATTTTTGACGTTATCTTTAGATCAATGCTTTATCTCAATCATTTCATGCACAGCATGTTAAGTTTTCTCATTGCAAGATTTGAGTAGTTCAACGAGAGCATCATTATGTGACTGTGTCGTAGCTCATTATTCTTGTTGTCTCGATGCAACGAATTTATAATGAAAAGAATAAGTCGTAGCTGATTAGACAGTCAATTGTTTAGCAAAGTTGAGACTTCAGTCACTTCTTTCGATCTCTTCTGAATCAGAACATAGTCACGTCTTCAAACTCTCTTCTTTTTCTGTCAGTTCAATGAGCAGTATACTCTATCACTGACAAGATTTTCTAAGTCATCAACGTTTTTTTCGTCTCGTTTTCAGCATTGAAGTGACTCATGAACGCTTACGTAGTATGATTTCACTCAGATTGAGTCTTTTTTCTTTTTATTTAACTCTCTATCTGATACAACTTTCTTGTCGACTATGTTGCAACACTTACGCATGAAGACTGTCAATGCATCAAGAAGCTTCTCTATGTTCAGAATCTTGACTAAAATTGATGCATGACATCATAACTTTAAATTGAGTTTTGTCTCTTGTATTTGATTGCATTGTTTGTGAATGAATGCATCTTGAATTTTATGAAGATTAAAGACATGATTGAATCATGTTATCATAGCAGTCAATGCATGCTTTTTGATCTTGCTTTGTCTTGTATCTCTATAAAGAAGAATATCTTTCATCGCAAGAAGATTTAGATGTTAAGTATTATGATGCAATAACTATCTTTGAAACATTTCTCATTTGTTGATGCAATCGAAAAAGATCTTTATTAAATGCTTGTGTGCAATCTCACTGTACTTTGTATTGAAATTATCAGCACTATTATATTTTTGAATCTGACTTGCATAATGTGTCATTGCATGTAGTTTTGAAATGTTGAAATGATCAATGTCTGTATCTGAATGCTCAGATTGCAAATGACGAAAAACATTCTTTAGCTTGTTCAATCGAAAAAGCGCATGTTCAAGATATCGAAGAGTTTCTTCGTCATGCAAATAATATTGAGCAAGTATCATGAAGTCTATCACTGCTTAAGCGAAGTTAATCGCTACAGATGCTCTCATGATCAGAAGCGATGCGATGATTGATATAAGTTGACATATAATCGACTTTCGATCTGCATCAATTCATTACTTAATCGTACTGTACTTGACAAATCTCTTCATGTCTTTAAATGATGAAATGACGCGAAATCTTTGATTCAGCTGAGCTGTTTCTGATGCATCATTTAGAACTAATCTGATTTCTTTTCTTCTTTGACTTGTACAAACACTCTCGTTGATGATCTGACTGAGTCATAACATCAAATACGAGATGATTTTCTTAAGTAGTTGATGTAACACATTTATCATCATTGTCTCGTGAATATTGATAAACATATGTAATCATGTAAAGTTTTTCACTGAATGTATTTAAGCAAAGTCATTCTCAATCATATTGTTCTTTCTTTGTTGTTTCTGTTGATTTCTAGTGAATGCATGCATTCAAATTGATCATGTCTTGTTTAAATTTTCACGCTCATGAAATGATACTTGACAGATAGAACATTGTTGATTCATCTTGATGTTTATGATTAATACTTGTTTCTCGTAGTTCATCATGAACTCGATGATTATCGAATAACATTGTCTTATCTTATTGTTCGCGCAAAGAACAGAAATGTCGTTTCTGAACATAGCTTCAATAACTGTTACATGTGAGATCATGTATTAATGCATGATGATACATGTTTAACATACGCTTGAGTATGATTGATAACATCATGTATCAAATCTTTGACTTGATATCATCATCGTTATTATCAACTATGAGAAGAAATTTCAGAAGAATCAATCTCGACCGTTTTTGAGCATGTCTTGTGCGTCGATTTAGATTCTCTATCGTTAGATATATAAATCATGCAGATAGATTGTTTCAATGCTCAGTCAAGACTATCTTATTGATGAAAATTAATAGTGATATCATGATAACATCATCAGAAAGCTTCTTCTGCGTTTCTCATCATCAATCAGCAGTATGCATCTTGTCGTAAATTCAAAAGTTGTCGACATTATAATGTCAAACGAGTGCGTAGATCAGCTCATCTTGAAATGATGAATGATTCAACAAGAATCGAAGTGTCTCGATGATGTCATAATACAAAATGCAGTGCTGCTCTTCTTGAACTTCTTTGTAACTGAATTTGACTGTAAATGTTCAAGAATGTCATTCATCATTTTCAACATCATATGAAATCTGATGTAGAAGTATCAATCACTTGTTCACATCATGAAAGCTAACATGTTGATGTAAGATTCATAAACGCGAATCTTGAAAAAATCGATTAACACTGTCTTTGATAATCTTCATTTAATGAAGTCAGTGAGTGAATGCATAATCTACTTTGCATTGAAATGAATAATATTGATTGTTGTTTATATTCTTGATCATTTGAGAATTCAAGCTTAACGACTCTGATACTTCTTTTAACATGTTGACTGTTGTTTCAACATCACAATCAGTTATCTTGATGAAGATTTCAACTTGCAGCATTGATGATGTGAAGAGAAGTTCAGTCTGAAGTTGTATCATTTCGATTCTTGATGATATATGTTTCATATTTTGATTCAAATCAGCGCTATTCACTTCAATGTTCATGTGCTCTTCTGCAAAATCATTTATTAACATATATTCTTGATTTTTGTCTTTGATGTTCATCTGAACGCTCTCATCATGAGAATCATTCAAGTTTGAATCTCATTCTGCAGTTTCATGATCGCGTCAAATGAGTTGCATCAAATCGCATGATGATAATTCTGATGATGATAATAACTTTCGTCAGAGAATCTTTCGCGATCAATCATGCAAGCGAACATGACAGTGATGAAGATGACATTCAAGTTCGCTGATGAGATTTATCTTCATCTCACATGAAGAGCATACGCGCTACATTATTTATAAGTCTTCGATTAGTGTTTTTATATAACTTGTACAAAGCAATGATGAATTGTAATGATTCTTTACGCTTGACTGTTTATCTGTGCATGAAATGTCAGTAACAAGATGAATCAAAAAATGTCAATCGCAAAGTCGATGAATCATGTTTATTCAGAAGTTATTGACTTCAATTTGAGCTCAATAGTTAAGATATGTAAATCATATAAATTATATTTAGCTAAATCATAAAGAAAACAAAATCAATCACTTGAACAAATATCATCGTTATTCTCATGATCTAGCTATTGTCACTCAAGATGCGATCATTTAAATCTCTTATGAAATAAGAGTAATGATTGTTAAAGTGCTATATATCTCAAGTTGAAGCAATCTTCAGAGTTTACAAACTTTATCTTGTCGTCGTCATTTATCTCGCTCTTGTCATGACTTAATGAGTAACTCAAGAGATATATGACTATGCATCTATCTTCTTCATCTTCATTTGAAACTCTTTGATAGCATGTCAATTACGCTTAAACTCATCGTTGCTTCTTCTGAGTTTATCATAAGTGCAAGACTGCTTAGATTTTATAGTCGTTGCTATCTGATGTACAATGAAGATTGAGAAGATTTGAATATCAAAGATTAAAGACTCAAACTTAGATGAAGAAATTAGTTGATTGACAAACGTAAAGATGAGTTCATCAGTCAAATAAGTGACAGTAATGAGCGAAGATGATTGTTGATGATGAAATGACATTGAAGATAATGTAGTTTTGTTTCAAAGAGTTCTTCGTCTGATGATTCTTCATGTGACGTCGACTGCTTGTTTGAGTGACGACAAGAATTTTGACGCATTTGACAACACGTCTCGATTGAACTCATCTATTGCTACTGTCAATAGTTAGATCATGAGTTAAATTACAATGTGCATATTAATGAATTAAATGTTGTTGCATATATCGACTTTGATGAGAATATACTTGATGATGTCATACTATAAACAGTGTCTGCGATGAACTGACTGCTTCATCTGCAATTTGTAAAGAGTGGCAAAGACAGATTTTAGCGCTTTTAGCGATCAATATTTCAAATATTCATTTAATCTCATGTCTCAGATTTGCGTCACTTTTAGCTGATGCATATTCATAAAAGCGCTAAAATTTCTAACATTCATAAAATTCATATGAGCGCAGTATGCGCCTTTGTCATTTGATTCAACAAACACGATTCTGACACTTGTAGCATTGATAGTCGCAACGTTGAATAATTAATAATTAATTTGACTATTTAAATAATAGCTATTTACACAGTTTAATATATGCGCTGGGAAATTCAGGGAAAGTTAATGAGAAAGTTAATGAGAAAGTTAGTGAGAAAGTTAATGAATAAACTAATGAGGTAGAAAGTCATGTAGAATGTTCGATACTATGAAGTCATGTAGAATGTTCAATAGAGAGTCATGTAGAATGTTCGATAAAGTCATATTTGATGCTCAATAGAAAACAAATTTGATTCTTGATTGCGAAGCAATTCAAAGCTTGGTGAAAAGTCATGTAGAAAGTCATGTAGAAAGTTATGTAGAGAGTCATGAAGAGAGTCATGAAGAATGTACGATAAAGTCATGTTTGATGCTCGATAGAGAACAAATTTGATTCTTGAATGATGAGTAGAATGATGAGTAGAATGGTGAGTAGAGTGGTCAGTAGATAGCTCAGTAGATAGCTCAGTAGAAAGGTCAGTAGAAAGATCGATAGAGAGGTCAGTAGAAAGCTCGATCGGAAGGTCAATAGAAAGCTCGATCGATAGCTCAGTAGATAGCTCAGTAGATGACTTGATCGGAAGCTCACTAGTAGAAAGATCAATAGAAAGCTCGATCGAAAGATCAATAGAAAGCTCGATCGATAGCTCGATCGATAGCTCAGTAGGTAGCTCAGTGGAAAGCTCAGTAGAAAGCATTGTTTGAAGCACTGTTTGACGTGTTTTATGCGCTCGATCGACGCGTTTTATAGAGTGTTTGATAGAGCGTTTGGTAGGGAATTTGGTAGAGCGTTTGGTAGAAAGATTGGTAGAGCGAGTAGATGAAGCGAGTAGGTGAGCGAGTAGATGAAGCGAGTAGATGAGCGAGTAGATGAGCGAGTAAATGAAGCGAGTAGGTGAGCGAGTAGGTGAAGCGAGTAGGTGAGCGAGTAGATGAGCGAGTAGGTGAGCGAGTAGATGAAGCGAGTAGATGAGCGAGTAGATGAAGCGAGTAGATGAGCGAGTAGATGAAGCGAGTAGATGAGCGAGTAGATGAGCGAGTAGATGAAGCGAGTAGATGAGCGAGTAGATGAAGCGAGTAGGTGAGCGAGTAGATAAAGCGAGTAGATGAGCGAGTAGATGAGCGAGTAGATGAGCGAGTAAATGAAGCGAGTAGAGTGATGAGCATGTAGAATGATGAGTAGGTGAACGAGTAAGATGATGAGCATTTAGAATGATGAGTAGATGAACGAGTAAGATGATGAGCATGTAGATAAATATGTTAGCTGAATTAGTCGAATTTAACTTCAGTTCAGCGCATATGAACAAACGCAGATTTTATCGACAAAAGCGAAATTCAGTTCAGCGACATATGAACGAACGCAGATTTTATCGACAAAAGCAGAACTCAGCTCAGCGAGACCAGCTTAAATTCGAATTTTATTTGACTTTAAGCGACGAATGTCACTTAAGCTAAACTCTAAAATTTAGTTCACTTTACAAACTGTCGATGTTGATGAAAACTTCAATTTCATCAATGAATCTTCATCTCTTGAGAATGAATGAAGTCATTCAACAACTAGACTGAATGAAGAATTGTTGCAGTCAACTTCTTCGTCATCTTTCATGATTGCTGTTGCTCAATATCATATCATTTTCGATTTTATTACTTCATGAGAATGATTTATATCTTGATGATAACAAATGCAAGTGAAGTTTTTACACTGCTCATGACAACATCGTCAATGAGTAAGAAGATTGAGTATGTATGATTCGTCTCTCTGCAAATGCTTTTTACGTTTGTTCTTTAAACGCTTTGCACGAGTGATGTCATTGATCTGAATGAAAGCAATCAGTTAGCTGATACACAGAAGAAGCAATTCAAAATGATAATTAAGATTTCATTTCTTAACATTCATATCTTTCTGTCTTTTCTTGATACTTTGAGCTTGAAAGAAGTTTCATCATTTGTGATATAATTGCTGAGATCTTTGCGAATTCATGAACTGATCAATTCGATGATGAACTTTCTCTTGTTGTTATTCTGCAAATGAAACAGTATATTCTTCAGATCTTTTCATTCATTACGTTTCTTCAACATCTTTGTCATCTCAATTGATTAATCAAAGCAATGAATAATAATCTGATTGCAAAGCAAAAAATACATGTAGTTTCAGTTGATACATCAGTCGAAAATCAAACGAGATTGATCGTTATGTCAAAGCTCAAACTCAAACTCGCTTGCATAGTTGAATACTTTTGTATCTGAGTCGTGTGAAATCTTTTTATCATCAAGTATGATTATTCAGTTTACAACGTAAGACAGATTATATACATCTGAATCATCGTCGTGAAAGTCTACAAACTTCTCGATCATGTTTTCATTTATCTTTTCATCATATATTTCAGAATCAATTTTGTTCTTTCAACTGTTATCGTTGATACTCAAGATCTGCTTGAATCAATGCTGTGTATCATGTTTGAGTCGTGAGTTCAGATCAGTAAATAAGACAGTATCTTTAAGAAGATACTTGATGTTTTTCAAATTAAACTGTTTATCTCACGACTCTGTTTTATTTGTTTGCTTCGAAACATTTAATATTCTCTTTACAACTGCTTTTTCAACAGATTCAAAAGATGAATGAAGTTCAAAAGTAGTATTTCTTCATCTTTTAATTCAACATGATCATGATTGCTTAAAGCATTCAAACTAGATCATTAGTCATCTTTGATGCTATCATATTATCTCAGTTTTCAAACGTGTCAGCGTCGTTAATCTCTTCAAGTTAGCGCTCTTTCTAAGTCTCTTCAAGCTAGTCTTGACTGACTTCGCAGCGTACAAGCGAGTCATAGCCTTTGCCTCAGTTCTCAGACGTGTCAACGTCGCTAAGTCTCTTCGAGTTAGCACTCTGCTGACTTCGCAGCATACGAGTGACACGTCTGAGTTGTCTCAGTTCTCAGACGTGTCAACGTCGCTAAGTCTCTTCAAGTTAGCATCATCGCTAAGTTTCTTTGAGTTAGCGCTCTGCTGACTTCGCAGCATACGAGCGACACGTCTGAGTGCAAACCTCTGTAAGATAAATTGATTGACATTAAATCTGAAATAATATCAAACTTTGTCGATCATCTTACCTGATGCAATAAAGTATGAGCGTATTATTGAATTAATTACATTTTGTTCGCTCTGTTTATGTATTCTACGATTTCTATCGACTCGTCTATCTACTCTACTCATCATTCTACATGCTCATCACTCTACTCATCATTCTACTCATCATTCTACCTACTCGTTTATCTACATGTTCAGCTATCAACTCAGCTATCGATTCGATCATCTACTCATCACTCTACTCGCTTTAAAACATGCTTCATGCGACACGTTTGAATAAGCATCATTCGCTTCATGATTTACTTCATAGTATGCTTCATACATGCTTCATAACAAATGCTAATTAGCTCAATAGAAAGTATTCTTCATGACTCAATATCAAAGTTTCTATCAAATTCTCTATCAAATGCTTTATTGAATTTTCTATCGAATTCTTTATTGAATTCTCTACTGAATTTTCTATCAAACTTTCGATTAAACACTTTATCAAACTTTCTATCAAATGCTCTATCAAATTCTCTATCAAACTTTTTATCAAACGCTTTATCAAAACGACTTAGCGCGCTTTCTTGATCATCAAAAAGAACATTTGAATCAAATCTTCATCACACAACATGATACAAGTTCAACTAAGTTCAGTTGATGATATGATCATGAAATATCTGATGACAAGAGCAAAAAATCGAAGCTAGCATATTCTTGATCGCGCTGTTCGACTACTCGAATTATTGCACGCAGTCGACTCGATGATGCAACGACGCAACTTATCGATCTTGCAGAATTTTATTAATACTTAAATTAGACGCATCAGATAGAGCATATGTGAAAGTACTATCACAAGTTCACATACATTATGATTTACATGTTGTGCATTGATGATCGCGTCGCAAACAAGAATGTTGTGACTTGCAAAAGTTAACGAGGCAAGTTGTGCGAGCTGTCATCAAATTAACGCAGATCAACCTATCTTACAGGGGTTTGCACTCAGACGTGCCGCCCGTATGCTGCGAAGTCAGCAGGGCGCTAACCCGAAGGGGCTTAGCGAGGGCGCTAATCCGAAGGGGCTTAGCGACGTTGGCACGTCTGAGAACTGAGGCAACATAGCCTCTTGCTCGCTCAGGTTATCGGGCGCTTTCCCCTGCACTGCCTGCTGAACCTGGTCCTTGGAGAGTCCAGCGACGACAGCAATCTCCGAATGCGCGTAGAGCACGTACGGCGCATCGTACACGGCCAACACGGCGAGAATGGAGAGCTCTCGCTCACGGGGAGTAAATCGCTTCTGCCCGGTAACTGCAAAGGCGAGTTTGAACCATGGTTCTATCAATTCGGGGGTGTAGCTGCAAGTAGATTCTCAGCTACGGAGTCTGTTGGACCGTGAAGCAGCGCAGATACGTACAAGATAGATGAGTAGGGACCGTAGAATTTGCCGGTTGCGTCTTTGTAGTCAAGCTGGGGTACTTTGGCGAAGACTGTTTGGACTCCGGCTTCGACGAGCTGTTGCGAAGAGTCGAGTTCCTCGGATGGTATGACTGGGAAACGAGACATTATGGGTCGTTGATGGGGAAAATGCTAAGTAGGGATGATGGAGGATGGCAGAATGGGCATGGGAGGGAGAATGACTAGAATATATACTGCCGCCATTGAGAACGTGACGCCAGCCTGTAATAACAGCACACCCTCAGGCCTCAATCCAATTACAAAAAGAGACTAGGCTTGTTGGAACATGGCATTTACTTATTGATGCGATTGCAACGAGGGGTGACTCGAGGCCTACAAGGAAGAGAGGCACAGTAGAAGGCGGGGGGTTGCAGTGGGGCTGCTGCGTCCGTCATTGGACATTGCACTGCGACGCTGGCACCTGACCGGGGCCTGCGATGGTATATATGTAGCACTTGAGATGCAGATCTTATCGTCACTATCCTCTCGGACCCTACCACCGAGCTCTGCACCGATCGAACCATCCATCTCACCCCAAAATGCCTTCCACAACCTCTCCGCCGATTCCCAAGCATGTGATTATTGTAAGAGCCGGGCATCGCCCACCATCTGGAGACGTGGCTAACTGAGTCCAGATTGGGGGTTCACTGTCCAGTCTCATGCACGGCATAATGCTGCACCGCCTGGGATCCAACGTCCACATCCTCGAGCAAAGTCCCACTTCGACGCCGGTGAGCCACATGGCGGGCGTCTGTGCTGGCTCCGACGTGCTCTGCTTTCTTAAGAAGTTTGACCGGCTCGGCGACGTCCCGTTGGGCATCCCGAGCGTGTGCCTCCAGTCAGTTGATGCTCAAGGTCGAATCTCGGTCTTTTTGAGGGCTGAGCGGTTGATGACGAGCTGGGACGCGCTCTATTTCCGACTACGCGCGAACTTTGACGGGCTAAAGAGTGAGTACAGTCAAAGTCCACCGCAGATCAACGATGGCGAAGATGGTCCGGTGGCAGTATACAATATTGGTAAACAAGTCACGTCGATTGAGGTTGTTGGCATACAAGTCCGGGTGATCTATTGGGACTTGTCCGCCGGAAAGAGCGTGGAGACTCTTGCGGACCTTGTACTTGGAGCAGATGGGCCGAACTCGATCGTGCGCAAGACCTTTCTCGGCCCTGGTATCGCTGAGCGTCGATATGCTGGGTATTTGGCGTGGCGTGGAGTTGTCCCTGAAAATCAAGTGTCGGAGGAGACACGGAAGCTGTTCAGAGCAAACATCACCTACTCTATTGTGAAAGGCGGCCACGTTATTGTGTAGGCAGGCAGACCGGCCATCGTCATGTACAAGCCAGTGTTTAGGCCACTTTGCTAATCCGCTCGCTAGATACAACATTCCAGGTGAGCTTGGTAGCATTGACGAAGGCTTCAGGCTTCTGAACTTCTGCTGGTACACGAACCAGGACCCAAGCGGCCTGGCCGACGTTATGACTGATGTAGACGCCATCCATCATCACACTTCCGTTCCGGCTGGCAAGGTACGCGCCTCCATTTGGGCCCGGCAGCGAGAGTTGGCGCATTCTCTTTTCATTCCACCCTATCTAGAAGTGATAGAGAAGATCGCCAGCCCCTTCATTCATCTCATCACAGACTATTGGTCGCCGCAAGCCTCGTTCGCCAACGGCAAGGTTCTTCTTATAGGCGATGCTTCGGCTCTAATGCGACCCCACATTGCATTCAGTACCAACCAGGCAGCGTTCCAGTGCATGTTGGTGGAAAAGCTAGTCAAGGGCGAGTTGAGTTCCCGGACATGGGACTGGCAGATCACGCGTTTCACTTACCTTCATTGGCGTAGAAGTGTCTGGTTTGGCGAGTACTTCCAGCGACCGTTATATTCCTCGCTGTTCGCGGCCGTAAGCTACTGGGCTGCTGCAGCTGTGCAGACTGCCAGATACTGGTCCGGGACTATGCCACAGGCCGGAGCGTGATCATTTGGACTATCCATGCTGTCTTCCCGCTGAGTAAGATTTTGGAGCGTTTGCTCACAGGACCCTATAAAGAACTCACAATCATATCTTTCCCAACGCTGGTTCAATCCTCCCGAGATCAATCAGAGCTTCTTGTTTTCTTCATTTGTGGCATTGATGGGATAAAGATCGCTTGGTTCAATTGCAAAGTTCTGCACTTCGACATCTCAAGGCTCTTCAATAGAACAAGAAGTGAGTCTAAAACACCACAAAGAATTGATAAAAGACACAGCTTTATTTTTGGTCTCCTTACCGCTCTATCTGCCCACCCATTTGTTGCATCCGCTTTCCACATCTTGATGAATGCTCGCATCCTTGAATAAGCGCTTAGCGGCGCGAAACGCGGGTAACCGTCTCGCGGTCGTACCTCAGATTCTTGAACGCTTCTAAATTAAGTACTTCGTAAAATAAGATAGTACGCGAGAAAGTATGCTGCCTTAAGTTGCGTTTCAATATAGACTATCTCATCCGATAGTAATCTTTTATATACTTTCAATCTGCTCAAAACGTCACCACCCATCTATATCAAATGCGATTCCAGTTAGGGGGTGTGTTTCCTACAGGCCAAAAGCTCACAGAAAAGTGGATTGGACGCCGTACTTAAGTATCACAAAAGCTGTTCATTGCCGGAGCCTGAGACTTTTGCGGCTCAAGAGATTGTGATCGGATACTTGCTGAACATTGTGGTCTACCCATAACGCCAACGCTTTCCCTGTCCCCTTGAAAACCTTTTCTCAAATCACTTCACACACAGTCAGTTGCTATAGCCGTTTCCACTGGACTCACTGTTACCGAAGCGAATATAAGGCTTCAGAATATCATGGTTAGAAAATTCCTGGTACGTTTCGGGTACTTCATCAATCTCAATCCCTTTCTCAAAGACAAAGCTCGGCGTTGCTACCCCGCTCTCGATGAGCCTTTTCAAAGGCTCATGCAGAGTGTTTGAGGTTACTGAGCCCCCCTTCATGAAAATCGACTTTAGTCACATGATTTTGAATGAAAGGGACAAGAGGCCTTTCTGAGTTTCTGGCGTCGGCGCTCCTTATCTTGGATTAACGCCGCTTCTTGAAATATAAGCCATCTTACTTGCCTGGGTCCGATGGAAGATACGCTCCGATAACACCAATATCAGCTCCTGATTTTGTGACATTAATGGCATTGGTGAGGACTTCGTTGACTGCATTTTTGCCAGAAGCATCGACGCACTCGAAACCTACGCAATCGCATGAACGGTCAAAACCGCGAGGCTCGTATTTCATGATTTGCGTAACAGCATCACTCTATGAGAAATCGATGGGTACGGCGCCGATGCTTTTGACCTTTTCTAGTCGGGCTGGTACGCGATCGATGCTGTAGACTTTGCTAGCACCTCTGAGAATAGCAGAGTATGCGCACAAGAGGCCAAGAGGTCCTATAAAGGTCAAAAATAGCTCTGTTAGGGTTGTCTAAGACCTAGGAGTTGGACATCATACCAGCTCCAAACACAGCCACAGTATCTCCGGGCTGAAACCTGGCAAAGTTGAGGCAACTCCAAGCTGTGGGCCAAACATCGCATAGAAGAAGATAATCGAGCTCGTGTTCAGTCCCAGGTGGCAAGAGTAGCGTTGTCTGGGTAGCATAGGGTACGCGAACATATTCGGCTGTTACGGGCTGTTATAAGTCAACGGTTTCATGGAGCAGAGACAAATAGCGGGTTACCTTGTCCGCCGTTGAGCTTGACGCCCTGAGGAGCCAAGGAGAAGAACTCTCCCTCATACGGAGGGTTTACAGTCTGGCAATATGCCCTCAATCCTCTGATACACTTATCGCAAAAGCCGCAAGACGTTTCGTCATAGACAATCACTCGATCGCCAGCCCGGAGGGTCGTCACCCCTGCGCCGACCTGATCGATCACATCAATCATCTCATGGCCCAAGGTTATTGGTGGTTTATCTGTGAGACGGCCGCGGTAGATATGGATATCTGTTCCACATATTCCAGCAGTGGTAAGTCGGACCACAGCGTCTAAATGGTGCTGAATCTTGGGCCGAGCGACGTCTTTGACTGTAATATGAAATTGGTTTCCTTCCCATTCTATAACTCGCATGCTATGGCCTGGTATCTTTGCCTGTCCCGAGGGAGTTTCGGGACGTTTGAGTGAATTTTCCATGATTTTGTTGTTGATAAATAGGACTTATGATACCGAAGAATAAGACAATCACAGATTTGAATGGTATTGTATTTGCTGAAAGAACGTTTGAGTATGTCCTTACATCTCACAACTATTTATATTTCCTGTCAACTTTAGCATATTTAAAGCTTCTACTCGGCTGACGTGAGAGGCCTCCCTTCCTTTCCGAGATCTCAGCTTTGGCATGATACATCAAATGATGAATAAAACTGTTGGTTACGCTTTCATCAAGCTATCTTCAGTGTTGGTAAGTGTCGCATCAAATCAAACAGCTGCAGTGGTCGCATCGGCAGAGGCTGGCACGTCAGCTGAGATTGGCATCAAGGCTTCAGCTTGTACTCGTGGTAGTTTCGAGTAAGAAGAGACCTCTGCCTTTGAGCAACCCATATGCTCTATATTAATCTATGGGCACTTTAGCCCTGGAGTAACGTACTAGGCCCTAGACCTATTCACATTTACTAATCTTGACAGCAGCAGCAGTTCGGTCGTTATTATGCTCGAGCATTCGGCATTCAGCAGGTATCTCGATGATACGAGATCGCAGAGGAAGGAGGCTGATTGAGCTCAATCGATTCAGGCGTAGCCGCCTCGGCCATCGACTGCTGCCACCATTCAGTAGAACATCTTTCTGGGTCAGAGGATCTTGAATGAATCACTGCTGGATTCCTTATAGCGATGGATTATCAGCGGTAACAAAGCCACGGAGAGGATACTTGCAACTGCGTGGAGGTAGCAATCTCAATCGACTGCTTGTCGTTCATTAATACCATATGGTTACATCTCGAGAGCAACTAGACGTCTCTCTGAGATCTTTTCTTGACGCTATTATAGACCATCGTGGAAACGAATGATATTCTAACTACATTCAGCATGCTTCTTGAATCGATATGTATACTGAAATATACGAAAACTTCAACATTTGAATATATCTTTCGACATGAAGCGACAAGATGAGATGAGAAAGAACTGTATAAAAAGAGATACATCTTGACACAATCGCCACTCAATCCTGAACAACTTGCGTGCTGTTTATATGCGGGATAAGTGACAAAGCTTCGGGAACGCAATATTACCAGATAAATGAATAACGAGCCAGAATGAACAGGACGCTATACATATTGCTGACATAAATGCAAGTCAAAAATACCTATTGAACATAATAAAGACACTGCACACCAGCACCATGATGACACGTGAGACAGCCCAAGGACGCCGGAATCCCAGAGGCTGTGCCCCTTATTTCTTCTGATATACGGTAAGTCCTCTCAAACATTTCATTTCCATAGCGTACTCTGTCGGTTGTGTCTTTTATCTGCCCACAGAAAACAATCCCGATCTGATGAAGCCATCTCGTCAACACCTCCTTTGTCCCTAAGACAGCCCCGTATCTGATAACGGTTGATGGCTTTCTTCTCAGAGTCAGAAGGGCTGTAATGTTTGGCGTCTTGTTCTTCGCGGATGTACTGATACACTGTAGTGACCCTGCCTCTCGCGCGATAAGTCTACCATCAATCTCGCCGACCGCAAGGATCAGGGGAGGTGATTTATAGGCTACGGTATGCCAGCTGGTATGAACATGGTTGTTAGGAGCTTTTAAAGCTTGGCTATCGCGTCCACAAAGGAGATGTTCTGGAACCCAATAGCTAAGTTTTCCTTTGAGATCCCTGGCCGCAGAGTTTGTAGCCTCGATCAACTTGTTGATCCTCTTTGTGGCCAGGCGGACAAGTTCGTCGCCAGGAATGGCGTTTCCTGTCACAGATACGAATGAAGTACTCTGCCTCGTCCGCAATCGACTTAAGGCGTTGTCGTGAGTGAATGTTGGAAGGCCATTACAGAGAAGTTTCTTCAGAAGTTCAATGCAGATACCCTCAACCAAATCGGCGCCGTACATCAAAAGGTGCAGCCCTCGTGCTTCGCAGTATATCAGTACCATGCGACTAGATGCCACATTGGTCGCAGTGATTGAATCTTCTTCAATGGAATTAGCTACTTTGTATCTGCGCTTGGAGAAAGTTGTAGCGAAGCTGAGCTGAGGAGTTACAATTGCTGGGACACTAAGATGTGCTTGCGCTTCAAGCGATTCCTGCTCGTATTTGATAAGATGCCCCTTTTCAAATTTGGATGTCACCGAGAACTTTGAGGCAATCGGCTGCTCAGGAGTAGTTCTGCTTTCGGCAGTCCAACCCAAGACGCACAAACTTGTTGTGAAAAGCCTGTGTCCATTTTCTGTCGGACCCAGAGCAACCTTTATATTCGATGTGCATCTGAGTCCTCTACACAACAAGGTGTCCGAACTGAAAACGTGCCACAGAAACGCTTGTGCATCCTTATCTTTACACTGAATGTAATCTCCACCTTCGCTTTGGAAAGTGCACTGACAACCAGGAACTCGTTGAACGGAATTGTCAAAGAGTGACCATAACGCAGCTGCTGTAAGAACGAGGCCGTCTTTTTGGTCCGGAAAAGGATGGGGAAAGTTTTGATGCACTGCAGGGGTTCCATGTGGTAATAGCTCATCCCCAGCGGTCTTTTTCTGGTGAGGCATCGGAAGCAATCTGAGGACTTTGCCTCCTTCGATTTTCTGCCGCCAGCAGCCAGAGCCAGATCCTATTCTATCATCGCACCCATTGTTATAGGTTAGAACGCTTGCGTTCTCTTTTTCCAAGTCTATGATCTGAAAATAACGGGATATGGGTGCTGCATTACTCCTGCCGTCGACTGCAAGTTCCAACCAATGTAGCACTTTCTTTATTTCAGCAGTTTCTCTAATATACGGATAATCGGATTTTATTACAACACACCACTGAGCCGTCTCTTTCTCGATACTTATGACAGCACTGTGTGAACTATATTCTCGCGATTGCCGCGGTTTAGACGTCTCTCGACCTTCTTGGTCACTATGATGCCTGCCATATGCCTTGAGCGATTCTACATCGATTGGCCCCAGTCTACCATTAAGTACAGAGCTTGAACCTTGCACACCGATTCCATTAGCAGCTTCAGATCCTCCAGTAAGTGTTTGAAGGTCTGTTACATAATGGCGAGGAGATCGCCCACGCACAACTATGGGAGCAGAAATACTGGTGGCAAACTTGACCCACTCGTATCCCGAGCTTTGTCTGTCCAAGGTCTCAGCAAACAGCTCGACGAGGAGATGGCAATACTGCTGTGCGGCCCCTCTCTGACCATTGTTGGCAGTAGCTTTCCCGAATTGAATCCTGTCAAATATCGCTATTGTCTCGCTTTGCTGCTGGGTGGGCGCATAGGAGGCATAACCCGGCTCATAATCGAAAGTCTGAGAATCATCTATACCTAGCGATCCCAATGGACGGGGCATCAATTTCACTCTACCTAGAGATGATATCGGTCCTTTCTCCCATTTAAGACGGTGTTGTACCAGCGGGAAACCCTTTCCATGTTCGCCGTCAACCCTGGCAGAGATACAGATGGCAATTGCTTGAATCTTGTATAGCCTCGGCATCGGGTCATCACACCGACGCAATCGCAAATTCTCAAGGTTTGTATGGTGAAAAGGCTTGAGGCTATATGAGCAGGCCACCGAGAAATAGTTGCGGCGATAACACTCCCAACCCTGTTCCGGATCAACTTGAATAAACCCTTTGTCAATCTTCGCTTGGATCTCAGCATGTACAGGTGAACCCTCAATGTCCTCAATGTGATGCAGGGTCTTCGTCTCCATGAACGGAGGCATAGTATTCTGCGCATTAGGCTGATATGAAATATCAGAGACGTGCTGTGTTCTGTGTGTTATAGTCCTGGGTGGAGCACTTTTGTAAACTGGCGCATCTTCTAGTTTTAGTTCTTGCCAATTGAATTGCCACTGCGTCTTTCCGTCGTTTTCTCGAAGTGTGTGCTCAATCATCATAACAAGGAGTTCCAGCAATTCGTGTAACCCACCCAGTTGGGCAAACGCCGCCTCGGCGATGGACAGCATAGCGGTGCGCTCATTTGAATCCCTTAAGAGTAGTGCTTGGCCAAAGAGGTGTGCAGACGGTAGACTTTGAATCACTTCGATTATCCCTGGGTTGATGGGTATGGAGTTATCACCCAGGCCATATGGTATTGAATGTGTAGGGGGGAGTTTTGCAACACGATAGGATCTTTCTGCAAAGTCGGCTGACGTCGGAGCTTGTATCCATCTCAAATATTGTATGGGTAGACCCGCCTTGTGCACAATATCACCGATCGTACCGATTGTGAAGAAGCTTTCTGAGAACGAAACATGGGATTGCTCATTCTCTGCGCTTGGAGTGGAAGGATAATGAAGATTATCGTCAGTTCCAGTTTCAGAAAAGCTTCGTGGAAACGAGAAATCAGGTTGCTTGGATTCTGCGCTTAGATGGGGAGGACAGTGAGTAGAAGATGTTGTAGTTCCCATGTCTGCACGAGACGTGTGATTTGGGTGAGCTATAGGTGTCGATATACAATCCTCGAGCTACAAGGCTTTATATCTAGAAGTACCGCGGATTAAGACACTGTTAGAGAAACAAAGCCAGAATAGAGTGGTAGAGAGGCCTTGATCGACCGATGACGGGTAAAGCTTCGTTTGTCAGTGTCGTTGCCAAGCAAGGCAGAAAAAGGCAAAAAGCTGCCTAGCAGCGCCAGAATATCCCTCATAAACCCAACATTCAGTATTGCAGAGGAAATCGAATTGAAGAGAAGATAATACGTGTTGACGACCAAGCACAGTAGCAATAGTCAAGTCAGCGGCCACTGCCTGATGGGGGAACGCTGGTTAGCCATGGGTGCCATCTCTTCTAGACATCGCTTAAGTAGACAAGGCTACGTTCTTCCACGAGTACGAGAAGGCTACGTAATTGATGTGCGAATCTGTGCATACAAGCATAGTGCAGGAGAAGGATTCAAAGCACCGCCGCTCAACTCCGTTGGTGTAAAGTTGTAACAGCTGTCAGGAATCATGACAGTAAACACTACCAGAGGTATTGATTGACGAAGAGATATTCGCAGAAATGAACGATTGCAGTCGAAACAGGGTTTGGGTGGCTTTGAACTATCTACATAGATAGGAAGATGTTGGCGAACGGTCAAACAACGTTGCTTAGCGTCATTCAAACATGATCCATCATTAACAACGCCATAGCATATCGTTGTATCGTTGTATGCATAACCTGTGCCGTTTTTTTGGATTTGCCGAGAGCTTCACCAAAATTAGTGGAAAATCTTCAAAAGTGCAAAATAAGAAAACAGAAATTGTAAAATCAATCTCACTGTCCCCCCTCATGCCGTAGCATTAGGAATTGAAGTTATATTCACCTTAAGGCTAGCCCTATCACTGCTGCCACTGCTGCCACTGCTGTCAGTCTCAGCATGCCGCCGTCGCTTCTCTCAGCGACGTGAAGTCGTATTCATATTCATTTCGATCATTCAGACTTCACTGCCTTCATATTTAAAGTCATCGAAGTTAGCATGACTCAGATCAGAAAGATGAGAAGATCATACATCATCATCGACATGATCACTGCTTTCACAGACATAGACGAAAGATTTTTCAAGCTGAGCGACTATCATGCAGAGCAGCTCATTGAATATCTGCATCAACATCTTACTGTTTATCAAGACGAGATGATCTGATTTCTGTTTGACGAGTTCAGCATAATCATTGATCAAAGCACTGTATTCAGATTGTTAGTCACATGAAAATGAAGCAAGAAACTCATCAAATGCATGATAATTCAGCAAAGTGAAATCTTGAGAAAGAAGTGAAAGCTTTGTTTGATTGACTGAACAGCAGATCAGCTGATGTTTCTGAATGAAAATGCTGCATGCAAATGAACAAATAAAGATTAAAATCAATGCTTGAAGCTTTTATGCTGATTCATTAACTAAATGATTAAAAGTATGACTGATCTTCTATTAAAGTTTCTTTACACGTCAGTCAAATGCTTAAGTGATCAAAGAGATGAAGCATACTGTTGATATACATGATAGAGAAATATATGACATGAAAGATGCATCATGACTTCATAATCAAGATTATCTTTCTGAACTTCATGAAAATTAAAGTTCTTTCTCAATGCACTTCAGATGATTCTGAATCTCACTTCATCATAGTTATGAATAATGCTTAAATTCATTAATTTATTATACTAAATCAGTTTTGTATGAAGTTTGAAGTACTGCTGATCAAGCTGTCATCATACTCATCTGATTTCAATTTCATAGAAATCTTCTTCACAATGCTGAAAATCTGAATTAAGAAAAACATTAAGCTGATTCAGTATTACACAGAGTTCAGAGATGAATTTGATGAGTTTTTACTTGATGCAGTGAAATCACAGCAATCATAAATAAAAGATGATTTAAACAATCTGTTTTGACTTGCTGATATAAACTATAATTCATAAATGTAAATAAACTGCTAGAGAAACAGATACTTAAGCTCAGAAGTAGTAATCATTTTCTGAAACTTTTTTGCAAACATCATTATCACATTTTAAATCATCAAAGTACTTCTTCTTTTTCTTCTGCTGCTGTTACTATTTTTATTTCTACTTTTACTTCTGCTTCTGATTCTGAGTTTAATTCTGAGTCTGATTTTGAGTTTGATTCTGAGTCTTTATCTGTGACTGTGACATAAACATAGTTTCAATTATTGATTCAACATGTAAAAATCTTTGCAGTTTTCAAATATCATATTTGCTGACATCATGAGTTAACTGTATATCAATGTCAGACTGTATATGCATGTTTTCTTAATGAGCTTCAGACTTGTTCTTTCAGAATTGCAATATTTGCAAATTGTAATCTTAAGCATTCAGCTTAATGTATGCAGTCATGAACATTTCTCTTCTCTTTTTCTTCTATAAAATATATCATTGAACATACTTCAGTAAATCATCATCTTCAACAGAACTGCTAAGTCACATAGTCAGTGATTGTTCAGATGAAGATGACTTTCTCAACTTATTCAATCTTCTCAGCTTATTCAATCTTCTTAGCTTATTCAATCTTCTCAGCTTATTCAACTTCTTCAGCTTCATTTTTTGATTGATTCTTCTTCTTTTACTTCTCTATCTTCTGCTCTCATTGCTGTTACTTCTGCTGTTGTTTTAATTCTTTTAATGTCATCAAATTTATCAAATGATCAAAGTCAGAGTTGAAAGAAGCTGAAGTCTTCAAAGAAGAAAAAAGCTTAATTATTGTCTTGACAATTATCTTTGCAGTCATCTTTTTGCTCTTTGCAGCAGTTGATTAAGCTATCTTAATTATATTCTTTGAAGATGTATCAATAATCATCATGTCATTATTTTGATTTATGACTGCAAATCAGTCAAACATCTGAGCAGAGTTTAAAAACATATGCTGATTGATAGCGATAATTCAGCACTGATTTTTCTTGTTCTTATATATTCTATCATGATATAAAAGCTTCTTCATAAGCATCTTGACTCAATCATGTTCAGAATCACGTAAATTTTCTCTTTCAAGTCTTTTCTTCTTTAATTTAGTCATTTGAGTTACTGATATCTTTATGACAGCAGAAATTGACTTTACAGAAATCTCATCACTTTGAACTCTTTTATATTGATATATTAGATATATGCTCAGATTCTTCTTGTCAGCATTGAATTTGACTTAAATGATGAAAGCTACTTCTTGTCACATATTCAACAAAGTGAGATAAGTCACAAATCTCTTCTTCTTCTTCATGTTGATTCAAATAACAAAGATGATGACAGAGACTTTGAAGCAAGTTAAATCTTTGTCATCTGCTCAGCTTTATGCATGTGTCTTTTATTTGAAGCTTAAGAGCTCAAGATTTAAACTGCTGATGAGATCATTGTTGATACATTGCAAGATTTCATCATGTACACTTGAAATTTTATAAAGAAGCTGACAGTTCATTGAATATGAAATCATTTCTGAAACAGAAGACTCTGAGACAGTAAGCTTTAAGACAGCAAACTTTAAGACAGAAGACTCTGAGAATACAATGATGAGAACAATGATGATGATGATGATGAAAGCAACAACAGATTTGAAAGCTTTACTTTCTTGTTTCTTCTTTGACTTTTGAACTGACTGAGAGACTGATCAAGAAACTGACGAAGAAACTGATGAAGAGATTGATGAAGAGATTAATGAAGAAGCTTTGCTATTTAATTAAGTATTCAAATCAACTTCTATGACTGACAAAGTCTTTGAATGCAGCTGATATCATTGATGAACTACATCAGAAGTCTGAGTCTCATCATGTGAAGCTTGCACACTACAATAAAACTTCTGAGTCTCTGAATTATCTGAACTGCAAAATCATTCAAACGAGAAGAACAATAATGACGAGAAGATCATAATCATGACAACAGCAGCAGCAGCAAGAATAGAAAGAGCACTTCTATTGTATGTTAAAGTCTTTGAAACTTCAGATGATTCAGATGATTTAAAAGTCAATCTGAGCTTGCTGAATGACTTAAATGTTGCTCTTTTTCTGAAATGAGTGACAGCAGAAGAAGCAGTAGTAGAAAAAGAAACAGTGAATCTTCTGAAAATCATGACAGATGAGTATAACTTCAATTTCTAATGCTACAACATGAAGAAAGACAATGAGATTGATTTTACAATTTCTGTTTTCTTATTTTGCATTTTTAAAGATTTTTCACTAATTTTGATGAAACTTTCGACAAATTCAAAAAAACGACACAGATTATGCATATAATGATATGCAAAATCTGTGTCGTTTTTTTTAAATTTATCAAGAGTTTCATGAAAATTAGCGAATCTTCAAAAAGTGCAAAATAAGAATCAGATTTGTAAAATCAACTTCATTGTTCTCTTGATGCTTCATATATAATATATTCAATGCTTGATATGTGATTTATTCAATGCTTCATATATAGTATATTCAGTGCTTTATATGTAATCTACTCAGTGCTTCATATGTGCTTTATTCAATGCTTCATATGTAGTATATTCAGCGCTTCATATGTGATCTACTCAGTGCTTCATATGCAATCTATTCAGTGCTTCATATGTAGTATATTCAGCACTTCATATGTGATCTATTCAGCACTTCATATGTGATCTATTCAATGCTTCATATATAGTATATTCAGTGTCTCAAATATGATCTACTCAGTGCTTCATATGTGATCTATTCAGTGCTTCATATGTAATATATTCAGTGCTTTATATGTAATATATTCAGTGCTTCATATTTGATTTACTCAATGCTTCATATGTAATTTACTCAGTGCTTCATATTTGATTTACTCAGTGATTCATATGTGATTTACTCAGTGCTTCATATGTGATCTACTCAATGTCTCTTATATGATCTACTCAGTGCTTCATGTTTAATCTATTCAGTGCTTCATATGTAGTATATACAATCTATTCAGTAAGTCGCATAAAAGACACTAGATAAATCACATATGAAGCATTGAATAAATTACATATGAAGCACTGAATATACTACATATGAAGCATTGAATAGATCACATAAAAGATACTGAATAAATTGCATATGAGACATTGAATATACTACATATGAAGCACAGAGTAGATCACATATGAAGCATTGAATATACTACATATGAAGCATTGAGTAAATCATATATGAAGCACTGAAAATACTACATATAAAGCACTGAGTATACTATATATGAAGCATTGAATAGATTGCATATGAAGCACTGAGTAAGTCACATATGAAGCATCGAATATACTACATATAAAGCACTGAAAATACTATATATGAAGCACTGAGTATACTACATATGAAGCACTGAATAGATTGTATATGAAGCATTGAGTAGATCATATATGAAGCATTAAATATACTATATATGAAGCACTAAAAATACTACATATGAAGCACTGAGTATACTATATATGAAGTACTGAATAAATTATATATAAAGCATTCAGTAGATCACATATGAAGCATTGAGTAGATCACATTTAAAACATTGAATATACTATATATGAAGAACTGAGTAGATCATATATGAAGCATCAAATATACTACATGTAAAGCATTGAATAGATTGTATATGAAGCATTGAATAGATCACATATGAAGCACTGAATATACTACATATGAAGCGCTGAATATACTACATATGAAGCACTGAATAGATTACATATGAAGCACTGAGTAGATTACATATGAAGCACTGAATAAATTACATATGAAGCATTAAATATACTACATATGAAGCATTGAGAAAGTAATGAAGTTAATTTTACAAATCTGATTCTTATTTTATACTTTTTGAAGATTCACTAATTTTCATGAAGCTTTCAGCAAATTCAAAAAAAACGACACAGATTTTGCATACAATGATATCATTGATTGTAAAATCTTGTTCATTTTTTAGAATTTGTCAAGAATCTCATCAAAATTAGTGAAAAATTTTTAAAAGTGCAAAATAAGAAAACAGAAATTGTAAAATCAATCTCACTGTTTCTTTTCATGTCGTAATATTAGAAATTGAAGTTATACTCATTTATCATGACTTTCAGAAGATTCACTGTTTCTTCTTCTGCTATTGCTTCTTCTACTGTCATTTATTTCAGAAAAAGAGTAATATTCAAGTCATTTAACAAGCTTAAATTGACTCTTAGATCATTTGAATCATCTGAAGTTTCAGAAATTGATAGAAGTGCTCTTTCTATTCTTGCTGCTGCTGCTGTCATCGTGATTGTAATCTTCTCATCATCACTCTCATCATCATCATCATCATTACTTTTCTCTTTTGAATGATTTCAATGATCAATCAGTTCAAATGATTCAGAGACTCAGAAGTTTTATTGTAGTGTGCAAGTTTTACATTATGAGACTCAGATTTCTGATGTAGTTCATTAATGATATCAGCTGCATTCAAAGACTTCATCAATCATAGAGATTAATTTAAATACTTGATCAGATAGCAAAGCTTCTTCATTAATCTCTTCATCAATCTTTTCATCAGTTTCTTCATCAGTTTCTTAATTAATTCTTCAGTCAGTTCAGAAGTTAAAGAAGAAATGAGAAAGCAAAGCTTTCAAAACTGTCATCATTCTCATTATCATCATCATCATCATTCTCATCATTGTATTCTCAGAATCTTCTGTCTTAAAGCTTGCTGTTTCAGAGTTTTCTGTTTCAAAATCTTTTATCTCAAAGTTTTTTATCTTAAAGTCTTCTGTTTCAAAAATGATTTCATACTCAATGAACTATCAGCTTCTTTATAAAATTTTAAGCATACATGATAAAGTCTTGCAGTATATCAATGATGATTTCATCAGCAATTTAAATCTTAAGATTTTAAGCTTCAAACAGAAAATATATGCAAAGAATTGAATAAATGATAAAGATCTGACTTACTTCAGAATCTTTGTCATCATTTCTGTTATTTAAATCAACATGAAGAAGAAGAAGAGATTTGTGACTTATTTCACTCTGTTGAATACATGACAAGAAGTAGCTTTCATCATTCATGTCAAATTTAATGCTGACAAGAAGAATCTGAATATACATTTAATATATCAATATAAAAGAACTCAGAGTGATGAGATTTCTGTAAAGTCAGTTTCTATTGTCATGAAGATATCAATGATTCAGATGATTAAACTAAAGAAAAAAAGAATTGAAAGAAAAAACTTACAAGATTCTGAACACAATTGAGTCAAGATGCTTATGAAGAAGCTTTTATATCATGATAGAATATGTAAAAATAAGAAAAATCAGCGTTGAATTACTTTTATCAATCAGCATGTATCTTTAAATTCTGCTCAGATGTTTAACTGATTTGCAATCATAAATCAAAATGATAACATGATCACTATTGATACATCTTCAAAGAATATAATTGAGATAACTCAATCAACTGCTGCAAAGAGTAAAAGAGCTGCTGCAAAGATAATGATTAAACTCTCTTTTTCTTTAAAGACTTTAACTTTCAGCTCTGAATTTAATCATCTGATAAATTTGATTACATCAAAAGAATTAAAACAACAGCAAAAGTAACAGTGATAAAAGCAGAAGATAAAGAAGCAAGAAAAGAAGAAAAAAATGAATAAGATCAATCAAAAAATGAAGCTGAGAAGATTGAACAAGCTGAGAAGATTAAACAAGCTGAGAAAGTTATCTTCATCTGAATAATTATTGACTATGTGATTTAGCAGTTCTGTTGAAGATGATGATTTACTGAAGTATATTCAATGACATATTTTATTGAAGAAGAAGAGAAAAGAAGTATTCATGACTGCATACATTAAGCTGAATGCTTAAGATTACAATTTGCAAACATTGCAATTCTGAAAGAACAAGTCTGAAGTTCATTGAAAGAACATGCATATACAATCTGACATTGATATACATTTAGCTTGTGATGTCAGTAAATATGATGTCTGAAGACTGCAAAGATCTTTCAAATCAACAATTAAAACTGTGTCTGTATCATAATTATAAATAAAGACTTAAAATCAGATTCAGAAGCAGAAGCAGAAGCAGAAGTAAAAGCAGAAGCAGAAGTAAAAATGAAAATAGCAGCAGCAGCAGAAGAAGAAGTACTTTGATGATTTAAAATATGACAATGATGTTTATGAAAAAGTCTCAGAAAATGATTATTACTTCTGAGCTTAAATATCTGTTTTCTTTTTATAGCAGTTTATTTACATTTATGAATTACAATTTATGTTAGCAAGTTGAAACAGATTGTCTGAATCATCTTTTATTTATGATTATTATGATTTCACTGCATCATGTAGAAACTCATTAAATTCATCTCTGAATTTTGTGTAGTATTAAATCAGTTTGATGTTTTTCTTAATTCAGATCTTCAGTATTGCAAAGAAAATTTCTATAAGATTGAAATCAAATGAATATGATGATAGTTTAATCAGCAGTACTTCAAACTTCATACAAAGCTGATTTAGTTTGATAGATTGATGAATTCAAGCATTATTCATGATTATGATAAAATGAGATTCAGAATCATCTGAAGTGCATTGAAAAAAAACTCTGATTCTCATGAAGTTCAAAAAGATAATCTTGATTATGAAGTTATAATGCATCTCTCATGTCATATATTTCTTTATCATGTATATTAACAATATGCTTCATCTTTTTGATTGCTTGAGCATTTGACTGATGTGTAAAGAAATTTCAATAGAAGATCAGTCATACTTTTGATTGTTTAATCAATGAATCAACATAAAAACTTCAAGTGTTGATTTTAATTTCTATCTGTTCACTTGCATGCAGCACTTTCATTCAGAAACATCAGCTGATCTGTTATTTAATCAGTCAAACAAAGCTTTCACTTCTTTCTCAAGATTTCACTTTGCTGAGTTATTGTACATTTAATGAGCTTTTTGCTTCATTTTCATTTGACTAGCAATTTGCATACATTACTGACATTGATGATGATATTAAATTCATCAAACAGAAATTAAATCATTTCATTCTGATAAACAGTGAGATGTTGATGCAGATATTCAATGAGCTGCTCTGCATAATAATCACTCAGCTTAAGAGATCTTTCGTCTATGAAAGCAGTGATCATGTCAATGATGATGTATGCTCTTCTTATTCTTCTGATCTGAGTCATGCTGACTTCAATGACTTTAGATATGAAGGCAGTGAAGTCTGAACAATCAAAATGAATATGAATATGACTTTGCATCACTGAAGAGAGCGACGGCGGCATACTGAGACTGACAGCAGTGACAGCAGTGATAGGGCTAGCCTTAAGGTGAATATAACTTCAATTCCTAATGCTACGGCATGAGAGAAGGCAGTGGGGTTGATTTTACAATTTCTGTTTTCTTATTTTGCACTTTTGGAGATTTTCCACTAATTTTGGTGGGGCTCTCGGCAAATCCTAAAAAATGAACAAGGTTTCGCAATCAACGATATCTTAAATAAATACCTAGCCATTGGAGATAGAAGGTCATAATCTAAAATTACAATCACCGCACGAGGTAGAGCTCTAACATCAGCACCCACGCCATCATGGCAAGTCTCCCCACCGCCGCAAGGCCTAGATTACCCAACGATTAACCCTTCCCCACAGGCGTCTACCCACGACTCCAAAAAGCGTCTTGCCCTCGCCATAATTGACTTCCTCTCCACCTCCCTGAAAGATGGCACTCTCACTCCTGAAGACGCTGAATC
>JAABUV010001631.1_pt1 | contig 32218 bp, 37 predicted proteins | sample 5559971 | NCBI WGS metagenome assembly JAABUV01 (sample SAMN10711881, study PRJNA513362) | rock metagenome | isolation source: Antarctica rocks | place: Antarctica: Victoria Land, Knobhead nord | collected 2015-12-19
AGCGGTGGCCCCCTCGGACGCGCGGTTCTATCGCTCGATCGCGCCCTCGAATTCATCGCCGCCGAGGATATCTTCTGGACCGCCACATAGACGGCACAAACCGGAAATTGCGGAAAGTCGAGCTAAGCGAGCCGGTCTGGATGAAATGCATGGGAGCGGCAGAGCGGCGCGGTCTGACGCCGTTGGCCTGGGGACACGTCAACCCGTATGGCACCTTCCACCTCGACATGAGCACCCGCTTGCCACTGGATAGGCCCGGGCTGCACGCCGACTCATCCCAATTTTCATTCCTGAGCGCCTGATATCCTGCAACCCTCCGCTACTTTGCGGCTCACAGCACGAATGTTGGGTCGGCCCCAAGTAGCGCGGCACGGGATTGGGAGGGTCGACGGTGGACGGCACGGCGGGCGGGGCGGCGGAGCCGGCGGAGGACCGGCTGTATGGGCTGATGGAGGTGGCCGAGCGGCAGCAAGCGGCGGTGCAGGCGGCGCTGGAGGGGTTGGCGGCCGAGCGGGCGGCGTTGGCGCGGGAGCGGGAGGCGCTGGCGCGCGGGGTGCGGGACGTGCAGCTCGGCGCCTAGGGGGCGGTGCGTTCGGCGGTGGCGGAGGGCCTGGCCGGGGCGGCGACACAGGGGGTGGCGGCGGTGCAGGCGGCGACGGGGCCGCTGCTGGGCGAGCTGGCCGAGGTGACGGAGCAGGCCGGGCAGGCGCAGGCGGCGCTGCGGGGCGTGGTGCTGTGGGCGAGCTGGCGGCTGCTGGGGTGGCTGGTGGCCACGGTGGCGTCGCTGGTGCTGCTGGGCTGGCTGGCGAGTGCGGTGGTGCTGTGGTGGGATGCGGGGGCGATCTTGGCGGCGCGGGCGGAGGTGGCGGAGATGCAGGCGAACCGGGAGGAGTGGGCGAAGGCGGGGATGCTGGGTAAGCTGGAACGGTGCGGGCCGAAGCTGCGGGCGTGTGTGCGGGTCAACGAGGGGGCGGGGGCGTTCGGGACCACAAGCGATTACCGGTTGCTGCTGGGGTATTAAGGGACGGCCGGGACGGGCGGAGTTGTCCGTCTTCCCGTCCGGCAATCAGGCCAGAACTAACGAGGCGTCCTCTTGTAATCATCTGGGAGCATCACGCTGAAGATGACGGCAATTTTATTTATAAATAAAAAACTTTAATTCCTAGACTAATTGATCAATAATCTTATTTGATTTAGAATCGGAGGAGATATTAGAGTTTTTAGTGTTTAATACAAAATTTTCACTAGAAAAATAACTTGCCCCTTGATTGCCTTGAACAACATTATTTATCTTAGATGGAAAAGCCAATACGGAAGCCGGTAGAGATTCAAATTTCGTTGGAATTTTGTAGTTTATTTGCTGATTCTTTTCTTTTACCAAGCTGGTTTGAGGTGCCCTAACAGGAAAAGTAATTGACTTGAGCCAGGAATTGGTAGTGTCATCGTTGTTCTCCTAAATGAACGTGATCAAGCTTGCAAAAATTATACCACAAGCACTTAGTAAAGTTTTCTTACATAACGAAGCTTTGTTTGATAACAGCTTTGTCAGGCTCGGTAAAATTTGCCCGTTCGGCAAAATTTGTCGAATTTGCCGAGGCTAGCTGTTTGGTCCTGGGGAGTCGTGACGTTAACCTGACGCGAGAAGCGGAGGAAGCGCTTCGGATGGGTCGCGCCTGCTGGATGACGTGGGCGAATCAATTTTTTTCAAATTAGGACACTACCGAAACGTCTTCGTTGCTAGGCGCCGTGGCTGCGGCTCCCTTGCCCAAGGGCACTTGCTACGCTTGGGTCGCCTGCGAGTAGTCGTCAGATGCCAAGCTCATCCGGGCCACGCTGCTGGCAGGAGGAGCCGATCGTTCGACGCTCAAGGCTTCGGGGTATTGGCGCCGCGGGTCGGTCGCGACGCATGATGTTTACGATTAAGGCGATTCTGTTTCGAAGGGAGAAGCTTGCGGGCCTTCGTGCCCAGCTTGCTCTCCTGCGTCACCGGTGACCTTGCAGGCTGCACCGAAAGCCCCGGCAGTGATGCGATGTAGTCGCGGAACCAACGTTGCGCCGGGTGGCTGTCGTTGCGTTTGTGCCAGGAAAGGACGAATGCCACCGGGTCCAGCTCAAGCGGTGGGTCGAGGACGCGCAGCTCGCTGGCATACCCTGACGCCGCAACCACGCCGCCCATCAGGGTCGCGATCATGTCCGGCCGGGCTATCAGGATCGGTGCCGCGTACATGGTGGGAAGCGTGAGGGCGAGACGCCGCTTCAGGCCCAGCTTTGCCAAGGCCGTGTCAACGTGGCCGAACCGCTCATTTTCTGGTGACACCAACAGGTGAGCGAGGCTGAGGAAGACTTCCAGGTCGAGCGTAGCGCCAGCGGTCGCGTGCCGCTCCCTCACGATGCACACGAAGCGTTCCTCAAATAGGGGGCGGGTAAGGATGCGGCCCGCTCCGATCGTCGACGGGACTCCGATGGCCAGGTCTATTGCGCCTTCGTCCAGCATGGTGGCGGCATCGTCGCGTGCCGTGAAACTACGGATCCGTAAAGTGACCCCCGGCGCCACGTCCCGCAAGCGCTCGACCAGGCGCGGCAGGAGGACGAAGGTCGGATGTTCGGATAGGCCGAGGTTGAACGACACGGTTGATGATCGGGGCTCGAAAACCTGCGTGAACTCCAGGGTGCGCTGGATGTCTCCAAGCGCGCGGCCGAGGGGCTCGGCAAGCTCCAGGGCTCGCAACGTTGGTTGCAGGCCTTTCCCTCCCCGAACGAACAGGTCATCCCGTAGCAACGACCTGAGGCGCGATAAGGCGGCACTCATCGCCGGCTGGGTGCGTCCAATGCGTGCGCCCGCCCTAGTAACGCTGCGCTCGGCCATGAGTGCATCAAAGGCGACGAGCAGGTTGAGGTCGATGCCGTGCAAATCCATGCCATGGATGCTTCCACATATTAGCAATCGATTTCAATCTTGGGCGTTGCACAGCTACATCTATCTTGGCGAGGGCGGCTTCGATGCGATCAAGCCGAATTGCGTGGCCATCGCGGGCCACTGGAACGCCCATCTCACCAGACTCTTCCGGAGTCGCGGTTTTGGGAATGCCAAGCTTCGACAGGCAAATCGGGAAATTGCGATGAGCAAGCAGAATCAAGGACCAAGCCGGCGCGGTCTGTTTCGTGGTGCGGCGGGATTGGCGAGCATTCCTATTGCCGTGCGGGCGGCACCAGCGCCGTTGCCGGCTGCAAGTCCGGCCACGCCATCGGAGGTCATTCTCAACGTGAATGGCCGCGACCATCGCCTGGTCATGGATACCCGGACGACCTTGCTGGACGCGTTGCGGGAGCACATAGACCTCACTGGGTCCAAAAAGGGCTGCGACCACGGGCAATGCGGTGCCTGCACAGTCCACGTTGATGGCGAGCGGGTGCTGTCCTGCCTGACGCTGGCCGTGGCGACGCAGGGTAAGCAGGTCAAGACCATCGAGGGGCTCGCGGCCGCCGGGGGTGGCCTGCACCCGATGCAGCAGGCCTTCATCGACCATGACGGTTTCCAATGCGGCTACTGCACGCCGGGCCAGATCATGTCGGCCGTCGCGTGCGTGACCGAGGGCAACGCCACCACCGATGAGGACATACGCGAATACATGAGCGGCAATCTATGCCGATGCGCCGCCTATCCCAAAATTGTCGCCGCGATCAAACAGGCGCGCGAGCAGATGGAGCGTGCCTGATGCGCCCGTTCACGTATGACCGTGCAGCAGACTCCGCGCAGGCCGTCCGGCTCGGGGGACAGACCGGCCAAGGACAGACGGACGCGCCGGTGCAGTTCCTCGCCGGCGGCACCTCGCTGCTCGACCTCATGAAGCTTGACGTTCTCACTCCAGAACGGGTCGTGGACGTCACGCCGCTACGGACGACGCACGCTGCTATCGAGGCGGGACCCAACGGGCTGCGCCTTGGCGCACTTGCCAAAATGTCCGCGGTGGCGGCACACCCGGCCGTGCTAGCCGACTATCCTGCCGTCGCGCAAAGCTTGCATCTGGCTGCAAGCGCGCAGTTGCGGAACATGGCGACGTTAGGCGGCAACGTGCTGCAGCGGACCCGCTGCACCTACTTCCGCGACACGAGCTGGGTCGCTTGCAACAAGCGCAATCCCGGCTCCGGCTGCGCGGCGATAAACGGGGTAAACCGTAACCACGCCGTTCTCGGGGTGGACGCAAGCTGTATCGCGCAATATCCGGGGGACTGGGCCGTGGTAATGGTGGCGTTCGACGCGCAGGTTGACCTTGTTGGGCCACAGGGCGCGCGCCGTCTGCCATTCGCCTCCCTGCACCGACCGGTGGCGGGCCAGCCACATATCGAGACCAACTTGCGGTCCGGCGAGGTCATCACCGCGTTCACTGTGCCAGCCGGCTCGTGGACCCGCCGCTCAGCCTACGTAAAGGTCCGGGACCGCGCGTCTTACGAATTCGCCATCGCTTCGGCCGCGGTCGCGCTGGACATGGATGGCGACACGGTTCGCCAGGTCCGGATCGGGCTTGGCGGCATGGCCTACCAGCCTTGGCGCTCGCACGAAGCGGAAGCGATCCTGGCTAGTCACAAGCTGAGCGAGGCGAGTGCCGTGGCGGCAGCGACGGCGGCGCTCGCCGGCGCGGTCACGCATGGCGGCAACGACTACAAGCCCGAGCTCGGGCGGCGGACGCTGGTTCGCGCCCTGATGCAAGCCAAGTCGATGCCGATCACCACCAGGAAAGCCTGAAATGGTCATTGATCCACGCCACCTGTTCGGCCGGCCCACGCCGCGCATCGACGGGGTCGCGAAGGTGACGGGGGCGGCGCGCTATGCCTCCGATGAGCCAGTCGCCAACCCGATCTTTGCCTATCTGGTCACCAGCACCATCGCCCGGGGCCGAATCGCCGCGCTCAGGCTGGACCGTGCGACAGCCGTTCCGGGCGTGCTCGACATCTTGACTCACCAAAACGTTGGCGACGAGGTCAAGGCGCCGACCGGGCCAGATGGTGGCGAGACAACCACGACGCTGGAAAGCGATCGTATCTGGCACGACGGCCAGATCGTCGCAGTCGTGTTGGCGGAGAGTTTCGAGGCGGCTCGGGAAGCAGCGAACAAGGTGGGCGTCAGCTACTTGCCGGAGCGGCCGAGCGCCACGTTCGACTCTGCAGGCGTCGAGACCCGGCCGCACAAGACGAGGGAGGGGTCCGACCCCAGGAAGGGCGATGCGGAGACTGCCTTCGCGGTTGCAGCGGTGAAGGTCGATGCCCGCTACGCGACGCCGACCCAGCACCACAACCCAATCGAGCTGTTCACGACCACCTGCGTCTGGGACGGCCCGCGACTGACCATCTACGAACCGTCGCAATTCATGTGGGGGCTGAAGATGGCGGTCGCCAAACAGCTCGGCCTCGACCCGGCCAACGTTCGGACCATCTCGCGCTATGTGGGTGGCGGGTTCGGGTCCAAGGGCGAGCCGGGATCGCGCACCGCTTGGATCGCGATCGCCGCCCGGCGTCTCGGGCGCCCGGTCAAGCTGGTGCCGACGCGGGACCAGGGCTTCACGATCGTGACCTACCGGGCCGAGACGCAGCAGCACGTCAAGCTCGGGGCGGCGCAGGACGGACGGCTCGCCTCGTTCTTCCACGAGGGATGGGAGGTCACGTCCCGGCCGTCGGGCTACAACGTCGCCGGTGTCGACGTGACCGCGCGGATGTACGCGTGTCCCAATATCGGCACTGCGGTGAACGTGGTCCACGCCGACCGCAACACGCCTGGATTCATGCGCGCACCGGCCGAGGCGCCTTACATGTTCGGCCTGGAGAGCGCCATGGACGAACTGGCCCATGCGCTCCAGATGGACCCGGTCGAGCTCCGCCGCGTCAACGACACCCAGATCGATCCGGTGACCGGGCTTCCGTTCTCGTCCCGCTCGCTGATGCAATGCTACGACCAGGCGGCAGCCCGATTCGGCTGGGGCGCCCGCCATCGCGAACCCGGCACGATGCGGGACGGCGACTGGCTGGTCGGTTATGGCTGCGCCACCGCCTGCTACCCGACCAACATCGCCCCAGCGGCAGCGCGCCTGTCGGTAACGCCCGACGGCAAGGCAAGCATCGGCTTGGCTGCGCACGAACTCGGCACCGGCGCCTACACGACGGTGGCCATCACCACCGCCCGGTCGCTCGGGCTGGAGATCACGGACGTGACCGTCCGGATGGGCGACAGCGACCTGCCGCCCGTGACGGTAGCGGGCGGGTCGAACAACGCGGCCTCTACGACCCTCGTCGTGATCAAGGCCTGCGAGGAAGTTCGGCGCCGGGTAGCGGAGGCCGCCGTTCAAGCGGAGGACAGCCCGTTCCACGGCATTGACCCGGCCACATTGATCTTGTCGGGCGGCAAGCTGGCAGCCCCCGACGGCCGCAGCGAGCCGCTAGGCACGGCGGTCGGCCGGACCGGCGGCCTACTCGAGGTGTATGCCGAACACGTGCCTGCGGGCCTGCCCGCGACGGCCATGGCCGGTCTATACCAGGGCAAGGTGTCGATGGCGCGCGGCGGCGACCGCAAGGACGTCGCCGCCTTCTCGTTCGGCGCCCACTTCGTCGAGGTCCGCGTGCATGCTATCACCCGGGAGGTCCGCGTGCCGCGGGTGGTTTCTGCCTTTGCCGCCGGCACGATCATCAACCCGACGACGGCCCATAGCCAGTATTTGGGCGGCGTGATCTGGGGCCTGTCCTCCGCCCTGCACGAGGCGACCGAGATCGATGCCGCCACGGCGCGCTACACAAACGACAACCTGGCCGACTACATGGTTCCGGTAAACGCCGACGTGCCGTCGGTCGAGATCATCATGGTGCAGGAGACGGATGAGCGGGTGAACCTGCTCGGGGTGAAGGGCATTGGCGAGATCGGCATCGTCGGCGTGAACGCAGCCGTGGCCAACGCCGTCTTCAACGCAACGGGCAAGCGGGTGCGCGACCTGCCCATCAGGGCTGAACAGCTGCTTTGATCTCACCGGCCAATGCGGACGCAGAGTAAGCAATGGCTCGATCAGCAAGCAGACATCAATCTGCCGGAGACCTGCGTTCCTGAAATCCGGAGCGCCGCGCTGCGACAATGATCCATATCGTCAATGATTACGCGTACTGCAAACCGATTTCAGATATGAACTTTCAAAGCTTATCCACTCTGCGGCGTTTAAACGAAGTAATCGGCTATAAGACCAAGGCATTTGCCAACGGGCTGTCCGGGCTCGACGTCGTATTCGACACGATTGGTGGTAAGACCAAGGCGAAGTTGTTCGGCGTCTTGAGGCAAGGCAAGGTCGTCCTGGCTTTGTTCTAGCGAACAGTCGCCGACCGTGGACTTGCCCGGCCGGCACCTCCGGGTCAAGTTGAGCAAGTCCGGCAGGCGTTCTCAAATGATCAGAAACCGAGTCATGAAGACACGCAGATTAAGCCGTAACGGCCCAGAGCTATCCGTGGTCGGCCTGGGTTGCATGGGCATGTCGGCCTTCTACGGCGACCGAGACGAGAACGAGAGCATCAGGACGCTGCATCGCGCGACCGAACTTGGCATAACATTCTTCGACACCGCGGACGCCTACGCGAACGGCCTCAACGAGGAACTGATCGGCCGCGAACTGAGAGGTGTGCGTGACCGGATTTTCATTGACCAAGTTCGCCAACATCTGGGCACGCACCGGCATCAGCGGCAAGCCGGACTACGTGCGGTCCGCCTGCCACGCCAGCCTCAAGCGGCTTGGGGTGGACGTGATCGACCTCTACTACCAGCACCGGGTGGACCCGAACACGCCCACCGAGGATACGGTCAGGGCGATGGCCGGATCAGTGCAGGCTGGCAAGGTCCGCCACCTTGGCTTGTCCGAAGCCTTGCCCGCAACGATTCGCCGCGCCCACGCGGTGCTTCCGATCACGGCGCCGCAATCCGAGTATTCGCTATTTTGGCGGGAACCCGAGGCGGAGATCCTGCCGCTGCTGTAGGGCGACGATGTGATCCCGATCCCCGGGACGAAGAAGGTCCGCTACCTTGAGGAGAACGTCGATGCGGCGGACGTTGTGCTGACCGCGGCCGACCTCGCGGCAATCGACCAAGCCTTGCCGGCCGAGGCGGCCATCGGCGATCGTTACACCCTCGACGGAATGCGGGCGCTCTGCCTGTAACTGCTCAACTATGCGCAAGCACTCAGGTTCCTGACGGCAGAAGCACCCTGGTCCGCTTCTCCGCCAGCCAGGAGCCGAGCAGGATCAGCAACCCACCTGCCGCGAGGCATGCTCCCAGCGGCCCCGTGGACGTCCAGCCCAGCCCTGCGACGACGCAGAGGCCGCCGAGCCACGCCCCAAGGGCGTTGGCGATGTTGAACGCGCTGTGGTTGAGCGAGGCGGCGAGAGCCTGCGCTGGCCCGGCCACGTCCATCAGGCGGGTCTGCAGCGCCGGGGCAAGCGACAGCGCCGCGAAGCCCATCAGGAAGAGGTCGACCGCCACGAGCGCCGGCGAGTGCGCCGCGAACGGCAGCGCCGCCAGCACCAGGATGTTCAACGCCAGCGTCATGCAAACCGCGCGCAACAGGCCGCGATCGGCGAACCAGCCGCCGAACAGGCTCCCGCAGACCATGCCCGTCCCGATCACGGCCAGGAACAGCGGCACCGCCGCCTCGCGGACCCCGGTTACCTGAGTTAACATGGGCGCGACATAGCTGTAGACGGCGAACAGACCGCCGAAGCCGATGGCAGCGATGCCGAGGGTCAGCCATAGCTGCGGCCGGCGCAGCCCGCTCAGCTCGCGCAGTGGGCTAGCTTGCGCAGGGGCCCGCATTGGAGGCAGGCAGAGTCTGGCCAGGCCTGCCGTCACCAGCGCGACCGCGGCGACCAGCACGAACGCCGCACCCCAACCCAGGCGCTGCCCGACCCAGGTCGCAAGCGGGACGCCCAGGGTGTTGGCCACGCTCAGGCCGAGCATGACACGGCCAATAGCTTTGGCGCGCCCTGACGCGGGCGCCATCGTAGCTGCGGCGAGGGAGGCGAACCCGAAATAGGCGCCATGGGGCAGCCCCGCCAGGAACCGGGCCAGCACGACGGTGCCGAGGCTCGTGCTAAGCGCCGTCATGAGGTTGGCCAGCGCGAAGGCGAGCATGAGCGCCACGAGCATCGTCCGCCGTCCGGCCTTGGCAAACGTCACGGCGATGAACGGCGCGCCGACCACGACGCCCAGCGCATAGGCGCTGATGGCCATGCCCGCGGTCGGGATCGATACGCCGGCGTCCTGCGCGATGTCGGGCAGCAGGCCCATGGAGGCGAACTCACCGGTGCCCAGCGCGAAGCCCCCGAGCGCCAGCGCGAACTCCGCGAAGGCCAACCCGAATGGCGGCCGCGGTTCAGCATCCATTCTGGTCCCTAACCGATCAGCCGCCGAAGGTTGCTCCACGATCAAACGACGCCGCCGTTGGCGCGCAGTACTTGGCCATTGACCCAGCCGCCATCCGGGCCTGCGAGGAATGCGACGACGCGGGCAATGTCCTCAGGCTCGCCCAACCGGCCGAGCGGATTCATTTTCTTGATCTGCTCGACCTGCTCCGGTGGGTTGGCGTGCAGGAACAGCTTCGTCGCAACGGGGCCTGGTGCGACCACGTTGACGGTGATGCCACGCCTGCCGAGTTCCTTGGCGAGGATGCGGGTCATCGCTTCCACTCCCGCCTTGGTCGCAGCGTAGAGGGCGTATCTCGGCTGGTACAGCCCCACGACGCTGGACGAAAAGCTCACGATCCGTCCACCATCCCGCAGCCGCTTCGCGCCCTCGCGCATCCCGTTGAACACGCCCTTTAGGTTGATCGCCACGATCTGGTCGAACACCTCGTCATCGGCTTCTGCGATCGGCGTCAACCGCATGATGCCGGCATTGTTGACGAGGACGTCGACGCCGCCGAACCGGGCGGCCGTCTCGTCGAACATCGCGGTCATCGCCGCCGGGTCGCTCACGTCCGCCTTGATGGCGTGCGCCCGGCCACCTGCATCAGCGATACCTTGAGCGGTGGCCTCGGCCTCCGACGCCGAGCCCGCGTAATTGACAATCACGGCAAGACCGTCTTGAGCCAGCCTCGACGCGATTGCCCGGCCGATGCCTCGGGAAGCACCCGTTACGATCGCCACGCGTCCGTTGTCAGGCATGATATCTCCTTTTGCTGCAGCCTAGGCCAGTTGGTGCAGCCTAGGCCCATAGTGCACCGGCCATGGTCTTGTACAGGAGATGGCTCGATTTCGGGCTGCATCATAATCGATTTTGCTTATATGCTGTCATCCGAAACCAATATTCTTCCATGCTGGGCGACCATTATACTAGGGCGCAGGGTTCTGCATGCGGCGTGGCGGGCGGCTGGATCTGCATTTACATTCTATACCGCGCGAATGGTAGGAGACGACCAAAATGGCGAACCACTTTCAGAAAGCCCCGTGTTCGTTGCGGTTGGCTGCCGTCATTGCGGGCCTGTTGGTCACGGCGAGCTTGTCAGCGACGCCGGCACGCGCGCAACCAGGTGCCACCCTCGGGGAGGCGGATGCGAGGTCGTTGATTGGCCCGCTATATGCTGCGCTTAATGCGCCTTCGGCGGGAACGATGGAGGCGATCCTTGAAGCGGGGACCGCCACGGCCTGGTAGGATTGCGCGGACAATGACGAGTGCGACGACCGGCCAACTGCGATCCAGCACCTGCGCGCACGGCTGGCGAACGTTCCGGATATCCAGGTTGCGATCAAGGAGGTGATCGTCGCGGGTGATCGCATTGTTGTCCGCGGTGAGGAACGTGGGACACCAGTCAAGCTGTCCCTCGGCATCCAGCCAAGCGGCCGGTCGTTCCGTATCATGACAAGTGACATCCACGACATTAGCGGCGGCAAGATCGTGAAAACCCGCCACGTCGAGAACTGGGCGCAGGCGACCAGCCAACTCTCAACGGGAACGCCCTAAAGGACGCTTCCATTCTGCGGCACAAGCAGCTTGCGCTGCGATAGGAAGGCGTCTCCGGCTTGATCAGGGCCAGGCGTTCCCAGCCGGTCCTAGCTGTATTTCTCGTGTGGGCCGTTGCGTGGGATCATCCCTTCGCTGACTTGCTTCCATCACGCCTTGCCGCATCCGGTGCATTGCGGCCTGGGTAAGACGCGCCAGGACCGCGCCCCTTCAACCAGCGCTGGCCACTTTAGCCGCGTATATGGTTCATGTATTAAGGCGTGCCGGGATACATTGAGGCTCAGCCGACCTCTGCGGCCGATTTCCACGGGCAAGATTTACATCGGTCAAGACGTGAACGTCTCCTAAGTTCGCCGGCGGACAGGATGTACGAGCTCGTTGCCGGAAGCCAAACTACGCCACATGGCCGCCGCCGCCATCCAAGCCGTGGATACATCGCCATAATAAACATCGATTATGGCAGGGCGCGTCAGTCTGCGAAGGTCAAGATCTGCCGGGATGTAGGATGCAAGCTTCGGGACCGCAAACCAACCGATCCCGCTCGATGGCAACAAACACAGGTTATGCGAGACAAGAGATGCACGGCTTCCTTCGGGCAAACGCACATCGTCGATCACGCATCGATCCGGTTCGAAAGGCTTCCCGATGAGCAACGGGCATGGAACAGCGGAACGCGGAGAGTTGATTGTTCCGACTCTACCCGGCCTTAGCCGGCGTGTGTCAGAGGTCCAGTCGACCTGGATGCCGCGGTGACTCCGGCTCGGCACCTGCATCTTGGCGCCTTCATGCGCCCGGCAGCAATCCACACGGGATCCTGGCGCTATCCTGGTGCGTATGCAGACGCAAATTTCAACTACCGGCACCTAAAGAGTTTTGCCCAAAAGCTCGAGGCGGCAAAGTTCGATGTGTTCTTCATGGCCGACCACTTGGCCGTGCTTGACATGCCGCCTGATGCACTCAAGCGCAGCCACACGGCGACCTCGTTCGAGCCACTCACCTTGCTTTCTGCCCTGGCCGCCGTAACCGAGCGAATAGGACTCGTGGCCACCGCTTCGACCACCTTTGACGAGCCATACCACGTTGCCCGCCGGTTCGCGTCCCTAGATCACATCAGCGATGGGCGGGCAGGATGGAACATCGTCACAACGGCGAGTTCGAATGCCGCGCTCAATTTCGGGCATGAGTCGCAGATAGACCACAGCGCGCGGTACGTCAGAGCCCGAGAGTTCTACGACGTCGTGACCGGCCTCTGGGACAGCTTCGCCGACGATGCGTTCCTACGTGACGCGGGGGAGGGCGTGTATTTTGATCCGTCAAAAATGCACGTCCTCGATCACAAAGGGCTCAACCTATCGGTTCGCGGCCCACTCAACATTGCGCGCCCCGTGCAGAGATGGCCGGTGATCTTCCAGGCCGGAGCCTCGGAGCCGGGACGCCAACTTGCGGCGGAAACTGCCGACGCAGTCTTCGCGTCCGAGGCGACGCTTGATGGAGCGCAACGCTTCTACGCCGACATCAAGCAGAGGGCTAAGGCCGCCGGACGTGATCCTGGTCAGGTTAAGATTCTGCCTGCCGTCTTTGTTGTGGTTGGCGACACGGTCAAAGTAGCTCGCGCCAAGCGAGCTCACCTGGACAGCTTGGTCCACTACGACAGCGGCATCGGTTCTCTCAACAGCATGCTGAGCTTCGACGTTTCTGGGTTTGATCCCGATGGTCCCTTGCCGGAGATTCCGGAGACCAACGCAAGCAAGACCGCGCGCGCGGCCATCATCGAGATGGCCCGGCGAGATAACGTGACGATACGCCAACTTGCGCAAAGCGCAGGCAGCTACGCCGGTCTGGCGTTTGTGGGGACGGCAGCGACGATCGCCGACGCTATGGAAACATGGCTAGCCGAGACCGCCTGTGACGGCTTTATTGTCATGTTTTCCTCCTTGCCGGAAGGACTCGACGACTTTACCGCGAAGGTCGTGCCTGAGTTGCAGCGCCGCGGGCTTTTCCGCTTTGAATACGAGGGCGCGACGCTGCGGGAGAACCTCGGTCTATTGCGTCCTGCGAACCGGTTCTTCGATCGGGTCTAACGCTCGCTATCGTGCAATCGGCCGGACAAGGTAAGGAGTTCGTCATGGTCGAGTCCGAACGTGTATTGGTGACTGGTGGATCGGGGTACATCGCGAGCTTTCGTATCGCACAGCTTCTGCTTGAAGGTAGTGCGGTGAGCACGACCGTCCGCAGCCTCACACGCGAGGCGGTGGTCCGCGCCGCGATCGGCAAGCTCGTGAAGGCCGATGACCAACTTGAGATCGTGGTTGCCGATCTCAACGCCGATGCCGGCTGGCGGGAGGCCTGCGCCGGCTGCTCGGGTGTGCTGCACGTCGCGTCACCCCTCCCGTCGCGTAATCCGAAGAATGATGACGACCTGGTGCGGCCAGCCCGCGACGGCGCGCTCCGGGTTCTTAAGGCCGCTCGCAACGCCGCCGTGAGGCGGGTGATGATGACCTCGTCGACGGCGGCGGTGGCCTACGGCCATGGTGGACGGTCGCAGCCGTTCACCGAGGCGGACTGGTCCAACCCGGGCGACCGGACCGATAGTTCCGCTTATGAGCGGTCCAAGATGATCGCGGAGCGCGCTGCCTGGGACTGGCACTCTCGCGAAGGCGGCGGGTTGAATTCGTCACGGTCTGCCCGGGCGCGGTGATCGGTCTGGTGCTCGGCGGCGACTATTCAGCCTCGCTCGACATCGTCAAAAAGCCGATCGACGGTTCGCTCCCCGGCCTGCCGCGCTTTGGCTGGCCGCTGGCCGATGTGCGCGCCGAACGCCGCTGGCCGCCTCCTCGGCGCGTGCCGTCTCGCCCCGCTTTACGTAAGCCTCTGCGTCTTTGCCGAGGATCAGTCGCCTCGGAACATCCTTCACATTGGACAGCTTCACCAGGACGTCCGCAATCTTCTTCGGATCACTTTTCGGATTGCCGTGCTCACCAGCCATCATCTTGTAAGTCGGACCGACCGACGGCTCATAGTCAGGTAGCAACTCTGGCAGTTTCCTGCTCGCCCTCCGCTTGAAGTCAGTGCGTATGCCGCCTGGCTCCAAGGTGCATACTTTGACGCCGAAGGGAGCAACCTCGTCCGCCAGCGAGTCGCTGAAGCCGCCGACCGCCCATTTTGCTGCGTGGTACGGAGAGTTACCCGGAATCGTAATGCGCCCTCCGATCGACGAGACCTGAAAAATGCGCCCACTCTTCTACGCGCGCATCACCGGCACCGCTGCGCGTGTTGTGTAGACTACGCCGAATAGGCAAGTCTCGATTGCTGTCAGGCGACATCAGGAACCGGTCCTTCCGCATTCTCGGTGCAGGTATAGGGGTTGGCGTGCCATCGTTCAGGCCGCTTGGAGGATGCGCTGGCGCAGCAGCTCAAACCCTGCGCGGCCGTACATGGTCCGCTTGATCATCTTCAGGCGGCTGATCTGCCCCTCCACGGGTCCAGTGCTCCACGGCAGCGACAATGCCGCTCGGACCGCAGCGAGATCGCGCGTCAGCCCGCCGGCAAGTCCGGCCAGGGCAGACCCCTTCGCTGCGTCCAACCACCCGTTCAGCTGGTCGGCCGCCGGCGACGCACCATGCTGCTGAACTTGCGTGCCAAGCTGATCAGGCCATCAAGCTCTGGCGAACGCGCGATCAGGGCCCCGACAAACCGCTGCTCCGTGGCATTCAACCTCTCTGGGTCAGCGACAACAAGCCACGCCGCTCGCTGCTTCGAGGGCACCGGCCACGCTGCCGCTCCTCGGCCCATCCCGAACGCCGCCGGGTCAGCGCCGCGACGACCGCAAGCCCAGCGCTGAACCGTCCGCAACTGCCCGCCGAAGCCCTGTTCCTTGATCTCGCGCCACAGTTGGGCGGCGTTGTGGCAGCCATCGTTCCAGCGTTGATCGAGGTGCTCGGCGTGACGATCAACCGTGCTTCCGCGAGGCTGCTGGCACCAAGTCGGCAGCTGTCCTGACCGCAGCCAACCCTGCACGGTTTGACGGTTGACGCCTACGGCACGCGCGACGCGACACGACGGCCAGCCCTGGCCATGCAGCGCCACCGCCTCGTTGAAGCGGTCGCGCCGGACGGCGTGCCGGTCAGGGGCATGGGGCTCAGTTTCAGGTGCCGAGGGCACGTCGGGCGCAGGTTGCAGGTCTTGCACTCCTTCCGCAGCCGTGTCCGCCGCCGCGCGTAGGTCCCCGTGGTGCCGGTCAAGCGCTTTGGCCAGGGCGTCGCCGAGGTTGCGCAGGAGGTGCCAGCGGTCCGTGACCTGGACGGCCTCCGGCGCGCCGCTCCAAACGCCGTCGGCGTAGGCACCGGCGCGGTCACGTGCGACGACCTGGATGCCAGGATGGCAGCTCAGCCACGCCCCAACTGTCTGCGCCTCACGGTCGGGCAGGACATCGATGGGACGGTTGCGCTCGAGATCGACAATAAGCGTGCCGTAGCGCTGGCCTCGACGCCAGGCCCAGTCATCGATGCCGATGACGTGCGCCGCCGGTGCTGCCGGCAGCGGCGCCGTCCGGATCAGGCGCAGCAACGTGTCGCCGCTGACCGGCATGGCCAGCCGCGACGCCAGGCGGGCGCCGGCCTCACCTCCTGCGCTGAAAGCGATGTGGCACTGTGCCACGGCGAGACGGGCGGTGCGCCGCACCCGTGGCAGGGCCACTCCCGGCAGGCGTTCGGCAAAGACGCGACGCGGGCACTCGGGGGGCTGGGCACCGGAAGCGCCGGACCTGCAAGTCGAGCTGGCCGACACGGCCCTGCCACGGCAAGTCGCCAAGGCGGCGGATGCATCGGCTGTGGACATGGCGCGACGAGCGCCGGCACAGGGGACAGGAGCCAATCGCGCGGCGGACATGGACGGTAACGGTGACGCGATCAGGATCAACAACGACCTGGTCGACGACGAGGCCGACCGGAAGCAAGGACAACAGGGACTTGGACAAGGGACAGGCAGTTCTCCAAGTGGGATAGCGTGTCTCTCATGTGATGCTCACCGCCGGCTGGCGCAGCCCGGCTGCACCGAGAATGCAGAAGGACCGGTTCCTGATGTGGCTTGACAGATTACATCGCGGAACTCCTCCGCCGTGATCTGCTCAAATGCAGCGTTGTACTGGTAGCCAGCGTTGTTCACCAACACGTCCAACCGCCCGTAAGCGGCCACTGCTCTCTGTACAGCGGCTTTTGCGGCTCCTTCGTCGCGAACTTCCAGCTTTACCGGGCTGATGCGCTCACCGTACTACTCCACCAGAGTATTCAGTTCCTCTAGTCTCCGTGCTCCCGCTACGACCCGATCTCCTGCCGCAAGAGCGGCTTCCGCAATGTTGCGTCCCAATCCGCTGCCGCTTCCCGTAATCAACCAGACTTTCTCCAACTTCTGTCTCCTGCCTGAGAAATCTATATCGCCCACGTCAAGCCCGCTGGACGACGACTGAAACGTGAGGACTTGGTCAAGGCGCTCCGCCGCCTGACCGCAGCCTGGACATGAGGCATTCACACTTGCAGCACCTGACGATGTAGGTATAGCGGCCTGTAGACTACACGCAAGGGTAAGCAGGTGTTTTACTTTGTAAAACAGATTTAACACTGCTGGCGAGTAATTGCTCACCCTGATAGGTATAGTCTTCGTGTCGGATCGGAGGAAAGCTAAGACTCAATACTGGGGTTGATAGCGGCAACATAATGTTTCTGTATGGTGCCGCATATCTAAAATCAATTTTACGGCCGCGCTACGGTCCTCTTATCTTTTCACGTGAGGTCCTGCATCCCGATTGCCCCATATCGAGGTCAGGCCAACAAGTGTATTTTTGGAGACGGACACGGCGCATACCGAACGGGTCGCAAGTGTGATCGGTGCGTCGCGCGGGATTGAACAGGCCATCACATCGAGGCTGCCTATGAGCGGCGTCGACGTCCTTGTTAATCACGCGGGCGTGATGACGCCGGGTCTGCTGGCCGAAGCCGATGATGAGCAGTTCGGGCGACACTCTACGATCAACGTGCGCGACATCGCGGATGCGCGAGGTTCCGATCAGGCCGGAAAACCTTCTGTCCTGATCTTCAACCACAAGGCAACGATACTGCTCCAGTGACGGAGCATGGGAGGCTTAATGGAAAACGAGATCAGCCGGGCCTACGCGGCACGCCCCATAACGCGGCGGACACTTGGGATGGCGGCGGTGGCCTTCGCCGGCAGCGACCTCGGTGCAGCGGCGCAAGGAGCCGACCCGAAGTTCATCGACCTACGGCCCCCCACTGTGGATGCGAGCAACCTGAAGGAGGTTGCCAAAGGGGTGTGGGTGGTCGGCGACCACAGGATTTGGCTGGTGCCGAACATCGGCATCATCCTGGGCGATGACGCCGCGCTGATCGTCGATTGCGGGCTTGGGCCGGCCAACGGGGAGAGGGTGCTCGATCTCGCGCGCAGGATCGCCGGCACCCGCCGTCTGTTCCTGACCGTGACCCACTTTCATCCGGAGCACGGCTACGGCGCGCAGGTGTTCCAGCCCGACGCGACCATCATCTACAACCGAGCGCAGCGCGACGAGCTGCAGGAAAAAGGTGCGCGCTACATCGACCTGTTCCGCAAGACGCAGACCCCGGCCGCAGCCGCCGCGCTGGACGGGACACGGATCGTCATGCCGCACTTCACCTATGACGGGCCGAGCGCTGAACTGGACCTCGGCGGGCGCAAGGTGGAGCTTCGTACTTGGGGCACCGCCCACACCCGCGGCGACCAGGTCGTCTTCCTGCCGCAGGAGCGGGTGTTGTTCGCGGGCGACCTGATCGAGGAGCGCATGTTCCCAATTTTCCCCTGGTTCCCGCCCATGGACCAGGAAATCGACAATGCGCGGTGGGTTGGCATCCTGAACGCGTTCGAGAGCTTCAACCCGGCCGTGATCGTTCCGGGGCACGGGGACCTGGGAGACCTTCGGATCGCCAGGAACCTTGCGTCGCACATCGAGACTGTCGGGCAGGATGTCCGCAAGCTGCGGCAAGCCGGGCGAACCGCTGACCAGATCATCGCCGAGTACAAGCCCAAGGTCATCGCGGCAAATCCGGGGTGGGAGCATCCCGACCTCATCAACTGGGAAATCGGATACTTTGCTGCCCGCCCGGCTGACCAGGCAACACCCTAAATCCACGCCACGGATAACGACGCATATCACCAATCGATTTTGCCTATGCATCGCAAGTGTTCATATACCGGCTGCCGATTCGAGTCGGCAGGCAGAAAGGAATCACATCAATGCTCAACACTTTGGACAAGCCAGGGGTCACTGGGCTGACCCCGGCGGAGCGCCTGGCCGTCGAGACGTTCTACCGCGCGTTCAGCGCGGGCAATTCCGGGCTGCTCGACCAAGCGGTCACGCCCGATTGGCAGGACATCCCGCTCGCCCCGGGCCAGGAGCCGGGCCGCGAGGGCATGAAGCCGCTCATCGCCGGCTTCCTGGCGGCCTTTCCCGACGCCCGGGTCACGGTCCACGAGATCATCGGCGCGCCGGGCCGTGCGGCGGTCCGCGCCGAGATCACCGGCACACACAAGGGCGAGTGGTTCGGGGTCGCGCCGATCGGCAAGGCGTTCAGCATGCGGCTGCACGAGTTCCACCATCTCGAGGGCGGCCGGCTCACCCACACCTGGCACATGGAGGACTGGTTCGGCTGGCTGTCCCAGGTGGGTGCCTGGCCGGCACAGAAGGAGGCCGCGTAATGAAGGCGCTCCGCATCCACGCATACGAGGCACCGCCTGTTCTCGAAGAGGTGCAGACGCCCGACATCGGCCCCGATGAGGTTCTTGTCCGCGTGGCGGCGGCAAGCCTCAACCCGCTCGACGTGCAGCTGTGCAGCGGAAAGATGCACGGCTTCTTCCCGCTGACCTTCCCCTACACGCTGGGAACGGACTTTGCCGGCACGGTCGAGCGCGCCGGGCCGTCGGCGGCCCGCTGGCGCCAGGGCGACAAGGTGGTCGCCCGGCCCGATCCGACGCGCGGCGGCGCCATGGCCGAGTTCGCGGTCGTCTCGGCTGTCGACCTGGCCATGGCGCCGAAGGAGATCGCCCTGGAGGAGGCAGCCGGCATTCCGACGGCGGCCGGCACCGCCTGGCAGGCGCTGTTCGAGGTGGCGGACCTGAAGCAGGGCCAGACCATACTGGTCCACGCAGGCGCCGGCGGCGTCGGCAGCTTCGCAATCCAGCTCGCCCGCAACGCAGGCGCGCGGGTGGTCGCGACGGCGTCCGGGGACGGCCTCGACATCGTCCGGCGGCTCGGCGCGGACCAGGTGATCGACTACCGGGCGGAGCGCTTCGAAGACAAGCTGTCCGACATGGACGTGGTGCTCGACACCCTGCGGGACGATACCCAGCAGCGCTCGTTCGGCGTGCTGCGTTCGGGCGGCGTCCTCGTCTCGACCACCTCCCCGCCGGACGAGGCGCTTGCGAAGGCTCACAACGTCACGGCGACGTTCGTCTTCCACAAGACGGACGGCAGCCGCCTGGAGAAGATCGTCGGGAGCATCGACGCGGAAACGCTGAAGGTCCTGGTGGACCGCAAGGTCCCGCTGCTGGAATTCGGCAGCGCCATCGCGCGTCAGGCGTCCGGACGGGCGCGCGGCAAGATCATCGTCACGGCCGCATAGGCGGACACAGAGGGCGGGCCCGCCCGAAAGACGGGCCCGCCCCCTTACTGGAACACATCAGACAGGACCGCGTATACGGTCGCGGTCACGTTCAACAGCCGGACCGTCGACGTAGCACTGGACCGGGCGTCCGGCGCGATGTGTGTCCGCAATCGTTGGTGCGCGATTAATCCGGGCGTCGCGATCGTGCTTGTTTACAGTTGATGAAATGAGCTGGCCGGCCAGCCTGCCGGTGCGCCTCTGAAAGGTGATGAGGCATCGTCGTGGTAACAATGGACGCGCAGCAATCGTGATTGAAGCATCGCGCGGCATCGGCGCGGCCATCGCCGAGCGGCTCCTTTTTGCGTTCCTAGTTCGCTCGTTTCCACACGATGACGATCTGCGGACCTCCTGGGTCCTGCTGTCAGTGGCGCCTGCATCCTCCCTAGATTGGGCGTTTGATATTTCTCAGTTTGGCGTGTCGGCTTGTTCCTGAGCTTGGCGCCGTGGGGTGGCTCCCGACAGTGGATCACCATGCTTTCGGCGGTCTGGGGAGAGCAGTGGTGGTCAGGCTTGGGGAGCTCGTCATGATCCTGGATCTGCATCGACAAGGTTTAAGCGTGTCTGCCATCGCGCAACGGACCGGCCTGGACCGGAAGACCGTGCGCAAATACGTGGCGACTGGCCTTGAGCCGCCAGCCTACGGGCCTTGCCAGCCCCGCCCGACCAAGGCCCTGTTCCAGACGTATCTGCGCGAGCGCGTTGCCGCTTATCCCGAGCTGACCAGCACCCGGCTGCACCGCGAGATCCGCGACATCGGCTACGGCGGCGGCGGCACCGCGGTCGAAGAGTTCCTGCGCGAGGTTCGGCCCAGCCCATCCCCTGGCTTCGAGGTGCGCTTCGAGACGTCGCCGGGCCGCCAGGCCCAGGTCGACTTCGCCCACTTCCGCACGGAGTTCATCGACGCGCCCGGCGTCGAGCGCGTCGTTTGGCTGTTCTCGCTCGTGCTTGGGCATAGCCGCATGCTGTGGGGACGGTTCGTGCCGCACCAGGACATGCAGACCCTGCTGCGCTGCCACGCCGCTGCATTCGAGCCTTCGGCGGCGCCCCGGCCAAGATCCTCTACGACCGCATGCGCATCGTACTCAGCCGCGAGGAGTTCCAGGACGGTCCGGGACCCGGCCACATCGTCTACAACCGCACCCTGGTCGAGTGCCCGTTCCGCTATATCCGCGAGGACTTCTTCCTCGGCCGCGGCTTCCGCAACCTGGGCGACCTCAACGAGCAGTTCCGCCAATGGCTCGACCCGGCCGCCAACGTCCGCACCCACGCCACCACGCGCCGGGTCGTCAGCGAGCACTTCGCCGCCGAACGCCCCAGCCTGCAGCCGCTGCCTGCCGGACCGTTCCAGGCCGTGCTGCGCCTGGAGCGCCGCATCACCAAGGGCGGCATGGTCTGCGTCGACGGCAATCTCTGCAGCGTGCCCGACACCACGCGCCGCCGCGCGGTCGAGGTCCACAGCACCGCCGGCGAAGTTTGCATCATCGAGGAAGGCCGCATCGTTGCCGTCCATCCCGTCATGGAGGGTCGCGGCCAGCGCCGCATCATCGCCGGCCATCGCACCGCCGCGGCGCCGGCCAACAGCCAGACCGCACGCAACGGCCCGTCGCCTGGCTGGTCCGGCGAGGTCGTCGCACTCCGCCGGTTGGCTTTCTACGACGCTGTCGGCAAGCCCCTGGCGACGGACGCAGCGACGGCATGATGGCCGGGACCCAGCCGGACAATCCGGTCGAGCGGATCCGGCACAACCTTGTCGGCTTGCGCATGCCCCGCGCCCTGGAGGCGCTCGAAGGCGTCATCCAGCAACTCGAGCGCGGCCAGGTCGGCGCCATCGAGGCGATCGACACCCTGCTCGCCGAGGAGGTCACCATGCGCGAGGGGCGTCGGATCAAGGCGGCCCTGCAGATGGCCCGGCTGGCCACTATCAAGACCCTGACCGGCTTCGACTGCTCGTTCCAGCCATCGCTCGACCGCAACCGCGTCATGGCCCTGGCCAGCCTGGACTTCGTCGACCGTCACGAGGTGGTCCACCTCATCGGCCCGTCCGGCACCGGCAAGAGCCATCTGGCCGTGGCCCTCGGCGTCGAGGCATCCGGGCCGGGCGCAGCGTCTACTTCTGCGCGCTCGCCGACATCCTCGACAGCCTGGCCAAGGCTGATCGCGAGGGACGCCTGCGCGAGCGCATCCGCTATCTCTGCCGCACCCAGCTGCTCATCATCGACGAGATCGGCTACGTCACCCTCAGCGCCGCCGCCGGGAACCTGTTCTTCCAGCTGGTCAACGCACGCTGCGAGCGCGGCGCCATGATCCTGACCTCCAACCGCGGCTTTGCCGAATGGGGTCAGGTCTTTGGCGACCCCGTGATCGCAACTGCCCTGCTGGATCGCCTGCTGCACCACGCCGTGGTCGCCCACATCAAGGGCTCCAGCTACCGTATGCGCCAGCACGCCGACCTGCTGCCGCAGGCTCAGCAGCCTAGCGCCCGTCCAGATGCCCAGCCAAGACGCCGCCCAAGGCCGCCCAAGGCAGCCGCCAATGCCGCGGAACCTGGCTGAACCCTGGGCGTGCTCCAGCAGCTTCGCCTGTCGAGCGTTACGTAACGCAGACCAACCATGCCGAAAGCTCCGCAGCCGGAAGGCGGACCTGCGCTCAGCAACGCTGAACGCCAAGCCCGCTACCGCGCCCGTCAAGCCGAACAGACCGGCTCCGTCATCCGCTACCGCCGGCCTGCCGACCGCCGCACCCGGCCACAGCGCTGGCACGCCGCCGTCGCCGAGTTGCTCGCCTTGCAGGCTGACTCCGCCTACGCGGTCGTGTCCTGGGGCGTGGTGTAGGAGCGCCAGCACCTGCGCCTGGGTAGGCTGGGCCTTGTGTCAGTTCGCCATGGACAGACTGACAGGCGAAGTATTGCCCAAGGGCGCGAGCGTCTCCAAGCTCATGTAGCGGCGTTGCACGGCCCATTCGTCATTGTGTTCGAGCAGCAGGGCACCCACGAGGCGTACAACGGCGGCTTCGTTGGGACATACGCCGACCACGTCGGTGCGGCGCTTGATCTCGCCGTTGAGCTGCTCGAGCGGGTTGTTGGAATGGATCTTGGCCCGGTGCTGGGCCGGAAATCCCATGTAAGCCAACACATCCTCCTCGGCATCGTCCATCAGGGCGGCAAGCCTGGGCACGCGGGGGCGGAGCTGGTCGGCGACCTGGCGCCACTGTGCCTTGGCCCCGGGTGCGTCCGCCTCGGCGAACGCCGTGCCGATCCACGCCGAGACGATGCGCCGCTGCGTCTTGCCCGCGTGCGCCATGGCGTTGCGCATCCAGTGCACGCGACACCTTTGCCAGGTCGCACCAAGGATCTTGCTCACCGCCGTTTTGAGACCCTCGTGCGCGTCGGAGACCACCAGCTTGACCCCACGCAGGCCGCGCCGGGTCAGGGAGCGCAGGAACTCGGTCCAGAACGGCTCGGCCTCGCTGTTGCCCACCGTCATGCCGAGCACCTCGCGGCGTCCGTCAGTGTTGGCACCCACCGCGATGATCACCGCCACCGAGACAATGTGGCCGTCGCGCCGGGCTTTAACGTAGCTCGCGTCCAGCCAGACGTAGGGCCAGTCCCCCTCGATCGGGCGCGTGAGAAACGCCTGCACCCGCCCGTCGATCTCGCCGCACAGGCGCAAGACCTGGCTCTTGCTGATGCCGTCCATGCCCATCGCCCGCACCAGGTCGTCGACACTGCGGGTGGAGACACCCTGGACATAGACCTCCTGGACCACCGCGGTCAGCGCCTTCTCCGCCGTCCTACGCGGCTCCAGGAACCCGGGGAAGTATGACCCGCAGCGCAGCTTGAGGATGCCCAGCTCGACCGTGCCAGCCCGTGTCTGCCAGTCCCGGTCCCAGTCGCCGTGGCGCTGGTTGGTCCGCTCCTCGGTGCGCTCGCCATGTCCAGCCCCGCACAGGCCACCAGTCTGCAGCTCCATCAGGCGCTGGGCCGCGAAGCCGATCATCTCGCGCAGAAACGTGGTGTCGGAACCCTTCTCCAGAAGCTCGCGAAGAGCGATCTTGTCGTTGGTCATCGTGGTGGTCCTTGGGTCAGTGTTGCGTCTCGCAACCCAACCCTACCCAGGTTCACCACGGTGGCCGCCTCCTACACCACGCCCCGGGACACGACCAAGCGGGTCCCGTTCTGGCCATTGGGAATCGTGGCTTTCCGATAGCCAGGCCGGCATGGTCCCGCCCGACACGCGGTAGTGTGCTCACCTCGATCACTGGGTGTTTGATATCGCGTAGCCAGCCCCGATCAAACCCGGATCCGCTCGACCTCGTCGAGGCTCAGTTCGTCATGGCGACGGTCATACAGCTGCGTCGTTCGCGTGCTGGCGTGATTGGCCATGGCGGCGGCCTTCTCCAGCGTGCCGCCGTTCGTCAGGTAGGCGGTGATCCCGGTCGCCCGAAAACTGTGGTTGCCGACCTTGGTCGTGATCCCCGCCGCCGCCGCGCGCCGCGCGATCATCGCATAAGCGTTGGCCTGCGGCAGGGAGGTGCGGGTGAGCCGGCTCGTGCCGCGCCCAATGGTGCGGAATAGCGGCCCTTTGCCGTCCTCCCCAATGCCGGTCCGCTCCAGGTACGCGGTGAGGTAGTCCTCCAGGCTGTGGTGGCACGGCATGGCGTGCGCCTTGCCGCCCTTCTCGCGCAGCCGCACCCACAGGCGCCGGTTCTGCGTGAACACGTCTTCGACCCTCATGCCGAGGGCAGCGCCAATGCAGGCGAAGCTGTAGACCATGAGCGCGATCAGCGCCCGGTCGCGCAGGCCGGCGGGCGTTGCGACATCGATGCTGTCGAGCAGCGCTCGCGCCTCGGCCGGCTCCAACACCGGCGTCTTGCCCTGCCGCACCACATGCGACGGGCCCCGCACCGAGGCGGCCGGATTGACCGGGATCACCTGGCCGGTCACCAGCCAGTCGAACAGATGCCGGATCGCCGCGAGCTGCTGCTTGACGCTCGGGGCGGCGCGCTCGCGCGTTTGCGCCTCGATCCAAGCCGCCACGTGCAGCGGCTGCACGGCGGTGATCGAGGGCACGCCGTGCGCCTCGCACCAGGTCAGGAAAACGACCACGGCGCGGCCATAGGCTCGACGCGTGTGCGGGTTGCGGATGACGGCGGCGAAAAACTCCAGGAAACGGAGGCCGGCGCGTTCGCCAGCGGCGGCCACCAGGGCGGGAAGGAACGCCCCACCACCATCGCGTTGCGCCGGGGCCTGGCGGGGCAGCGCCAACGGCCTGGAGGAAGCATCCATCAGCGAACGCCCCGGGCCCGGCACGCAGGGCGATATTCGGCGCCTCTCAGGACGCGCTGCCTTGCCGGCGATGCTCGGCGAGCACGGCATCGATCAGAGCGGGCGGATAGTGGAAATTCGTGGCCCGCAGCGCCGTGAACGCCGCATCGAGCTGGATCAGTCCTCGACGTGCTGCATCGACCAACACGCCGATCGTGCCCGTGACACGCAAGCCCTCTCCGCGAGCGGCCGCGGCTCCGGCGCGGTCGTCGACCAGGAGCAGCCCGGCGCCGAGCGCGTGAGCCAGCGTGATGGCGGCGCGCTCGCCGGGATCAAGCCGACGCAGCGAGGCCGTCTCGGCGGGGTTGTCGTGCACCGCAAGCCACGGCGGCGGACTGTCAGCCCACGCGCGCACCGCATCCGGAGCGTGAGCGTGACGCAGCTCGCCGGCGACGATGGCCGGCACAGCAACGGCGCCGAACAGCTGGGGCAGCACGTCGACCTGGCCGATCAGGATCAGATAGTGAAGCGGCCCGGTGTCCGCGACGACGATGCCCGTGGGCACGGGTCAGGCGCCACCGAACGCCTTCAGGTCTGCCAAGTCGCGCCGGATGTCCACCAGGGTGACCGGTTCGTATACGCCGCGCGCCTTGAGGAAGCCGTCGAGTTCGAACCGTGTCTCGAAGCCGAGGATCTGCCGCAGCTCGAACTGGGTGAGGCGTCCGACACGGTAAGCTTCGGTCGCGAGCGCCTCCAGCGCCTGGCGCGCGAGATCCGGGCCGGTGCCGCCCAGGCGTTCGGCAAGGTCATCGGGAATGGGCAAGACCAGGTTCATCTCGCGAAGCTAGCGGATCGGGTCGGCAAGAGCAACGGAGAGCATACGATAAAGGACATTGGACTAAACAGACTGGTCTGACCGTTTGGTTGGAATGTCATAGTCGGATCAGGCGCGTTCGGTCTCACCCGGCATCTGTTCACTTGCCCATCTTCTAACGGCCTCGATTGCGCGACGATGGAGCGGCGGCCTGTCGCGCGCGTCATCTCGCAGAGGAGCCGTCCATGACCCCACTCCGCCAGCGCATGTCCGAAGACATGCAGGTCCGCAATCTCGCGCCGCACACGCAGCGGTCGTATCTGCAGCAGGTGTCCCAGTTCGCCCGCCACTTCGGCACATCGCCAGAGCTGCTCGGGCCAAACGATATCCGGGCCTACCAACTCCATCTCACCCGCGACAAGCATCTCTCGGCCAGCTCGATCCTGGTCGCGGTCGCGGCCATCCGCTTCCTCTACAAGGTCACCCTCCGGCGAGATTGGAACCTCGACGACGTCATCCCGTCCTGCCGCAAGCCGCAGACGCTTCCGGTCGTCATGAGCCCCGAAGAGGTCAGCCAGTTCCTCGGCGCGGTTGGCAGCCTGAAGCACCGGGTGATCCTGACCGTCTGCTATGCGGCGGGACTGCGGGTCTCCGAAGCCGTCCGCCTGACGCCGGATGCGATCGACAGCCAACGCATGGTGATCCGCGTGGCGGCGGGCAAAGGGCGCAAGGACCGCTACGTCATGCTCTCGCCCAGGCTCCTGGACATCCTGCGGGCCTACTGACGCAAAGCGCGGCCCAAGGACTGGCTGTTTTCTGGCGACCTGCCCGGACAACCGATCTCGACAGCTGCCGTGGAGAATGTCTGCAGACAGGTGCGCGACCGGGCCGCGATCACCAAGCCGGTCACGCCGCACTCCTTGCGCCATGCGTTCGCCGTCCATCTGCTCGAAGCCGGCGCTGACCTGCGCACCATCCAGTTGCTGCTCGGGCATCGCAGCCTGAGCACCACCGCCCGCTACCTGCGCCTGGCCACCAGCAAGGTGTGCGCCACCCCCAGCCCGTTGGAGTTCCTGCAACCGGCCTCGCTGGCCATCGCCGTCCCGGCGCCTGCCTGAGCCAACCCGATGCGTCCCGCGCTGGAGGTGGCGGATATCTTCCGCCGCCACGGCCCGGCGTATCGGCACGCCCACGCGGATCATCTCGGCAGAACCGAGCGCCGCGTGATGGCGGCGATCGAGGCGTGCCGAACGCCGGTGCTGGGAGGTCATGTCGAGCACTGCGCGGATTGCAGACTGGTCCGTTGCGCGTACAACAGCTGCCGCGATCGGCATTGTCCAAAGTGCCAAGCCCTGGCGCGCGCCGACTGGCTCGATGCGCGGCAGGCCGAGCTGCTGCCGGTCCCCTACTTCCACGTCGTGTTCACCCTGCCCGCACCGGTCGCCAAGATCGCGTTCCACAACAAAGCCGCGGTCTACGCCATTCTGTTTCGCGCGGCGGCGGCGGCGCTGCGTCGTGTCGCGGCCGACCCTCGCTACCTCGGCGCCGAGATCGGCGCAGTCGCGGTGCTGCACACCGGGGGACAGGCGCTGCACCACCACCCGCATCTTCACTGCATCGTCCCCGGCGGCGGGATCTCACCCGACCAAACGCGTTGGATCGCCTGCAAACCGGGCTTCTTCCTGCCCGTGCGCGTGCTGTCCCGCTGCTTTTGCGACCTGTTCCTGGATCAGCTGCGCGCCGCCTTCGCCGGTGACGAATTGCGCTTTGCCGGCGCGCTCGCAGGCTTGGCCGACCCCGCCGCCTTCGCCGCTCGGCTCGACGCGGCCGCCCAGATCGACTGGGTCGTCTTCGCCAAGCCGCCGTTCGCCGGGCCCGAGCAGGTGCTCGGCTATCTCGGCCGCTACACGCACCGCGTCGCCATCGCCAACGGCCGCCTGGTCGGGCTCGACGACGGCCAGGTCAGCTTCACCTGGAAGGACTATCGGCAGGACGGCAAAACCAAAGTCATGACCCTCCCGGCCGACGAGTTCATCCGCCGCTTCCTGCAACACACCGTGCCCGACGGCTTCCACCGCATCCGCCACCTCGGCTTCCTCACCAACCGCCATCGCACCGCCAAGCTGGCGCTGTGCCGCAATCTGCTGGCCACGCCACCACCTCCGGATCCAGAGCCGCCGCGCCGCTGGCAGGATCGCCTCCGCGACCTCAGCGGCCACGACGTCGAGGTCCGCCCTGGATGCGGCGGCCGGATGCTGCCCTACGGCACGCTGCGGCCTTGCCCGCCGCCACGCCCGCCGATGTGGTGCGACAGCTCATGACCCAACCTTGGTCGCCATTCATCTGCGCTGTCCTGCAAGGCAACGCTGACCATGGCGGCGGCCCGCTTGTGTCGCGCACGGCATTCTTCGTCGCTACCAGGTTCGCTGGTCGCGAAAACAGCGTCACGCGCCAACTCAATCGGGTGCTAACGCATCCGAGCACCGCCCCGTGTCATCGGATCCCGCACCTGCATGAGACCGCCGAACCAACTCGCAGCGGTTCCGATCAAAGGGTGACGCGATACAATCCCCATAACGGGCTCTACGGCGCGGTTTAGCCCAATCCGTTTTTTGCTCACCGGCGCGGCCCCAGGCACAGCGCGCTCACCGCAGCCTCCGTGCACCGCGCCGCTGAGCAAAAAACGCTCTGCATTATCACGTGCTGATCGGCGGGGCCGGGGAGTGCGGCAGCCGGTCGCGGGCGAGCGGGTTGACGTCCCTTGGGCGCCGTGCGTTCGCTGCTTGGTTCGAACCGGAGGACCCTATGTATGCAATCAGCCGCTTCGGCGGGTTGAGCAGACGCTCAGCGCTCCTTATCGGGGCGACGATTGTCGTCGGCCTCGTCCACCACACGGACCATGTTCTGCGCGTCGATCACAGCGGTTGGCCGTTCCGGTCGGACGTGAATCCATTTACGTTCAGCCTGCTCGCCTATCCGATTCTGCTCTTCGCATTGCTCGGCCCGGCGCGGTTGTTCTGGCTGCGCTGGTGTATCTTTTGGTGGGGACGGGTTTCACCTTTTGGGCGCACACCCTAATCGAAACGCCCGGCATGCAATACGCTAGGTGGGCGCATAATCACAGTCTGGAGCCGCTGCAACCCGACACGCATAACCTTCTTGGCCTTCAGTCGGCTGCTCTGGGCACCATGGCCGTGACCGTGGCAATGATCCTCAATCTGCTGCTTGTGCTCGCCGTCCTGTCGATGCTGCACGATGGCTTGCGCCGGCGTGCAGCGGTCCCCTGAGATTTGCACCGGGCTTTTGCATCAAAAAAGCCGTTTGTTTTCAGGGTTCTAATATTGTCTCGTAAGTCTTAAATTATGTGCAAGCACAACGCTCACGTAATCGTGTCCGCCCGAATGTGTCGGTGCAGGGGGTCAATTTACCATATTCCTTACCGGCGCAATGTCGCTCCGGCGGAAATAAAGTTGGAACACCTATGACGACGCCGCTGACCATCTACGACCCGACATGGAAAATCTCGGGAACTCCGAATCTCTCGATGGTAGGGCGCACGCTACTCATTTCCGCAATTAAGCGCGGGGACCGCACAGCCATCATCCGCAAGACCTTTCGCATCAGCAGCTCTGCCGTTGCCTACTGGCGCAAGTGGTCCTAGGGAAACAGCACTTAATCAAAGGACTGCCGAAGCAATTCGGCAGTCCTTTCATGTGCAGAATTCTTGAATTATGAACCAAGACACCACTTAAGTCTGCCCCGGCACGTTCATACGGTTGCATCGAATCTGAAATCGTCTGGGAGGACTGACCGGAGCGCGGTGCGTCCGCCCGAAGCGGGTCATTCGCTCTTGCCTATGGTGCTCTTTTTGCGGACGGCAGTTTTGATTTCGGTTTATAAGGGAGCATGTCGAAGAAGCGAAACCGGCCTTTCCGCGCCCCTGTATCGGCGGAACTTCCCGCGCCGTTGGTCCCTGCCAGTGTTAACTTGCGGGACACGCCGCCACCCGTGACCCTGTTCATCGAAATGGCAATGGCTCAGTTCGGCTGGAACCGCGAAACAGCGTCCCGAAACGTCCACCAGGTTATCGCCACGAGTCATGGCGCAAAGGGCAACGCTTAGTGTCGGGCCGTGACATCCTCGCGCCTATCCCTGAAAGAGATTTCCTGACAGGGCATAAGGCCGTGGTGGACGCGCACGAGCAGCGCGGCGGCAAGCGTTCAATGGAGCGCACAATAGGGATTCTGTGCGACCACTTCCCGCGAACTAGCGGGAAGCCGTCACAGATCATGGTTCGTATGCAGGCATTGATACACGTCTTCGATCATCCGCTGATGAAGGCGTGGAGGATGGGAGGTTTGCCGGAAGGGAATATACTGCTTGAAGAAACCGTACTGCGCGTGGCGGCCCGCCACCCCGTGACTGTGACGGAGAAGGATTGGATTTTCGAGCCCGAATCCTTTTTCGCTGAGGTTCTTAAGCGCGCGAAACGCGCCGGGCGCGGCTAAACACTCCGCCCCACAATTCTGGACCCTGAGACATACAATCATCGAGATTAATATCGGAGAGCATGGGATCGAGCACAAGCTGACCAAGCCCTACCATCCTTGGAGCAACGGCCAAGCCGAGCGGATGAACCGCACCGTCAAGGAGGCGACGATCAAGGCGTTCCACTATCCCGACATCAAAAGCCTCAAAGCCCACGTGCTTGCGTTCGTCTCAGCCTACAACTTCGCCAAGCACCTCGAAGCGATCCGGTGGAGCACCCCGTTCGAAGCCATCTGCCACGCCTGGACAACAACGCCCGACATCTTCAAATCTAACCCGCGCCACCTCATCCCAGGACCAAACACCTAGTGTTCTGGCGCATTCGGATGGTGCATTGCCGGTAGCTTGTAAATTAGAGCTTTGCGGCATCCACGTACATCCTTTGAATGCGTTTATACACTAGGTGTCCAGCCCCCGATGAGTGGTCCATGCAAAATGTTAGTGCAGCGTAGCATTGGACCCGCCCCCATCTCTGGTCCGGGTGCTATGCGACCTTTCGGGCTTGTTGAGCTTGGTTGGCAAAGGCCCTCGGGGTCAAGTTGCCCAGGGCTGAGTGGGGTCGCTCCTCGTTGTAATGGCACCTCCATTCCTCGATGCGTTCCTTAGCATCGGCCAGGGACAGGAACCACGACGTGTTCAGGCATTCTGCCCGCAAGCGGGCATTGAACGCCTCGATGAACGCGTTGTCCGTGGGTTTTCCAGGCCGGGAGAAGTCAATCTCGACCTTGTTTAGGTAAGCCCAGTGGTCGAGCAGGCGCCCGGCGAACTCCGGCCCGTAGCACATCGGGAAGTTTGAACCTGGCTGGGTGAGCCCCAGCCAAAGGCGGCCACGACCGGTCAGCAACGCTCCATAGTGATGGTGTCCAGCCACACCAAGGAGAACTGACCAGCCATGACCAAGACGGAGACTACACCGGCAGGGGCGGCGCTTGTCGCCATCGATATCGCCAAGTTGCGCAACGACGTGTTGATCGAGGTGCCCGACGCCCGCCGCCGACGGCGACTGACAGTGACCAACTGCCGAGACGAGCACGACCGGCTGGTGGCCGAGCTGCACGCTCTCGGCCGCCCGGTCCTGGTTGGCCTTGAGCCGACCGGGCACTACCACCGTCCCCTGGCGCCTGGTGCAGGCCGGGTTCGACGTGCGGCTGATCTCCTCCGTCGCCCTGGCCCGCACGCGCGAGGCTCTGCACAACAGCTGGGACAAGAACGACCCCAAGGACGCCCAGGTGATCCTGCACATGCTGCGGATCGGCGCGACCCAGCCCTACCACGACCCGCTCGCCCACGGGATCAACGACATCCAGGAGATGTCGATGACCCACGAGGTGGTCTCGCGGGCCAAGACCGAAGTCCTGCATCGCATCCAGACGCACTACCTGCCGCTCTACTTCCCGGAGGTCGACCGCTTCCGCAACAACACCCGCAGCGACTGGTTCTTCGCCCTGCTGGAACGCTTCTCCGTGCCGGCCAGCATTGTGGCTTTGAGCAAGGAAGCCTTTATCACGGCCGCATGGGACGTTGCCGGCCGCAAGGTCGCCAAGGCCCGCCTGCTCGGCGACATCTACGAGACCGCGCGCACCTCGATCGCCCTGCCCATTCCTCCGGATGCCCCGGCTATCACCATGTTCCGCCTTGTCATCGCCGAGGCACGGCACCTGATCCGCCAGCGCGACGCGATCGAGCAGATAGCGGGCGAGCTGCTGGACGAGCATGCCGACTTCCGGCGCCTGCAGCAGGTTCCCGGCATCGGGCCGATCAACGCGCTCGCCATCCTGGCCGAGGCCGGCGACCTGCGCCGCTTCGGCCACCACCGCCAGTTCCTGAAGTTCTGCGGCCTCGATCTCGCCACCCACCAGTCCGGTCAGTTCCGCGGCAGGACCAAGCTGTCCAAGCGCGGCAACGCCCGGCTG
>JAABUV010001632.1_pt1 | contig 32211 bp, 31 predicted proteins | sample 5559971 | NCBI WGS metagenome assembly JAABUV01 (sample SAMN10711881, study PRJNA513362) | rock metagenome | isolation source: Antarctica rocks | place: Antarctica: Victoria Land, Knobhead nord | collected 2015-12-19
CAGGAGGGTCATCATGCGATAGACTGCGGGTGGCATCGGGAGGCTCCTTCCGGACGATATGGTGTCAGCACCCCTATCCTACCAAAGCCCTCCCGATTGCCCCCTTGTTAGCGAAAACTAGAGAACTAACGACTGATTGTAATACATCAAAGAACCCAGGGAACGACACCTCGACGCACTCGGCGCCTTCGATCACGGTCTCGCCCTCGGCGATGAGGCCGGCCACGGCCAGCATCATGGCGATGCGGTGGTCGCTGTGGCTCTGGCAGCGCGCGCCGCGCAGGGGCGTGGGACCCTGCACGATGAAGCCATCCGGCGTCTCCGTGATGTCGGCGCCGAGGCGGCGCAACTCGCCTGCGGTGGTGGCGATGCGGTCCGACTCCTTGACGCGCAGTTCGGCGGCGTCACGCACGACGGTCTGTCCGTGCGCCTGCGTCGCCAGCAGCGCCAGCAGCGGCAGTTCGTCGAGCAGTCGGGGGATCAGTGCGCCGCCGATCTCTGTGCCACGGAGCTGTGATGAGCGCGCCGTCAGCGTCGCCACAGGCTCGGGTCCGCTCGACTCCTTCTCGGTCTCGGTCACGTCGCCGTCCATCGCTCGCAGCGCGTCGAGTGCGCCGGTGCGCGTTGTGTTCGCGCCTACGCCGGGTATCGTTATCGCGCTCTCGGGGGCCAGCAGACCGGCGGCGAGGAAGAAGGCGGCCGAGGAGATGTCGCCGGGGACGTCCAGACTGAAGGGGCGTAGTGTGGCGCCGCCGTCGACTTCGACCGCGCCCTCGACGTCGCGCACCGGCGCGCCAAGGTAGCGCAACATGCGCTCGGTGTGGTCGCGGCTGGGCGCGGGTTCGCGCACGCGCGTCGTGCCCGCGGCGCCGAGTCCCGCCAGCAGCACGGCGCTCTTGACCTGCGCGCTGGCGACGGGCAGCCGGTAGTCGATCGCGCGCAGGGACCCGCCCATGATGGTCAGCGGGAGCAGACGGCCGCCCTCACGCCCGGTGATAGCGGCGCCCATGCGCGTGAGCGGCTCGACGACGCGCGCCATCGGGCGCGCGCGCAGCGAGGCGTCGCCGCTGATGACGCTGTAGAAGGGGCGCGAGGCCAAAATGCCGGCCATCAGGCGCGTGGTCGTCCCCGAGTTAGCCGCGTCGAGCACATCGGCCGGCTCCGTTAAGTTGGCGAGACCCGGCCCCTCGATTTCCAACTCGCCCGGCGCGATGTCGCGCACGCGCGCGCCAAGCATTTGCACGATGCGGCGCGTGGCGCGGCAGTCCGCCGAGTCGGCCACGTTGCGGGCGCGGCTCGTCCCCTCGGCCAGCGCGCCGAGCATTAGGGCGCGGTGGCTGATTGACTTGTCGCCCGGCATCCGGACCGTCCCGTGGACCGCGCCCGGTCTGATCGTCTTATCCAACGTTCCCTCCACCTCGCATTTTTCCACTGTTGGGCCTATAGCGCCAAGGCTCGTGAATTATCCACGAGAAGGCGGCCGGCGTTATGTCGGGGCGTAGGGCATACGCCCGTGGCCTCGAACGCGCGGGCGTATGCCATACGCCCCTACGATAATTTACGAGTTGTGTCTGTGGCGTCGATTAGGTCATCGGCCTAATCGGCGCTACAGGCCCCTGTATCTCCAATGGTACAATATATAGGGAGAGGATATGTTGATGAACGAGTATAACGTTAAGGGCGAGAACCGCGACCGGCGGCGTGCGGACGACCGCCGCAAGCAGGTCGTGCATCCGCCGCTGCCTTACCTAGGCCATCGCGCGCCGCGCAAGGACGACGAGCGGCGGCTTGCGGTCAAGATCAAGAAGGTCCGCAAGAAAGGGCGTTAGCGCCGCCCCAACCGCGCCAAGACCATCGTCCGCGCCGTAGCGAGTTCCGGCGCCCCGAGCAGGTAGGACCAGCCGGCGTAGGCGGCGGCGCCGAGCGGCACGGCGACGACAAGTAGTAACGCATTGCCCACGCCGCCATTGGGGCCGAAACGATGCCACAGGAAGAGCAGCGCCAACAGCGCTACGCCCATGGCCTCGCTCGCCACGAGTGAACGCAATACCGAGAGCCCCAGTTCGCGCAGGCCCAGGTTGGTGAGCCGCCGCCGCAGGATCACACCCAGCCACACCACCTCCATCAGCACCGTGAGCGAGAGCGCGCCGGCGAGCAGGGCCACGCCGAGGATACTGTCGCCGTGCGCGAGGTAGACGCCAACGACGCTGAGTATGCAGGCCGTGGCGAGCGTGACGAGGTTGACGAGCACGGGGGGCCAGGTATCCTTGAGCGCGAAGAAAGCGCGTGGCAGGATCTCAACCGCCGTCCAGACCGGCACGCCCAGCCCGTAGCCCACCAGCGCCGCCGCGGTCAGGTCGGTGTCGTGCGCACTGAAGCTATGGCCCCGCAGCAGCACATCGATGATAGGGTAACGCAACACTGCCAAGGCGATGCCCGCCGGCAAGGCGAAGAACATCATCGTGCGCAGCATGCGCGACATGGTGTCGCCCATTGCCGCACGCTCGCCGCGCGCGGCCTGTCCGGTCATGGTCGGGAAGGCGGCCGTGGCGATGGCGGCGCCGAAGATACCTACCGGCAGCGCCATCAGGCTGGCCGCGTAGCGCAGCGAGGGAGCCGGGCCGCCGCTCAAGAAGCGGTTGGCCAGGGCGATCACGACCAACCCAGTCCCCTGTATACCGGCCTGGCCGACGATGCGCGGCAGCATTAGCCGGCCGACCTCGCGCGCGCCCGGCTCGTCCAGTCCGACGCCGGGCCGCACATGGCGCTTGAAGAGGGTGAGCCCTGGCAGCATCACGACGACTTGTAGCAAGGCGCCGATCGTCACGCCCCACGCGGCTAGGGCCACGGTATGGTGGATCGGCCGCACGAGCAGCAGCCCGCCAATGTTGGCGAGGTTGTAGACGAGTGGCGCGATGGCCGGCAGGAGGAAGCGGTGGTAGGAGTTGTATAGCCCCATCAGGATACCGCTGACGGCCAGGAAGAGCGGCTGCAGCAGCATGATGCGCGCGAGCGTCACGGTCAGGTCGTGGTCGGCGGGCTTCGTCATGGGACCGACGATCCACGGCGCGGCGAACTCGGCCACGACGACGGTCGCCAGGAGCACGATGAGCACGCCGTTCATCACGCCCGAGGCCACGCGCCAGGCGCGTTCTTCGTCGCCCTTCTCCAGTAGCCCTGCGAAGACCGGGATGAACGAGGAGCCGAGCGCGCCGCCCGAGACGATGGTGAAAACGGTGTCGGGGATGATGATGGCCGTGGTGAAAGATGTCGGGATGTGCCCCGAGCCGCCGAGGACGCGGGCCTGGATCGAGAGGCGTAGCAGCCCCAGCAGGCGGCTGAGCACGAAGCTGACCATCAGGATGCCCGCGGCCGAGGCCATGCTGGTTCGGCGCGGCGCGCGCGCGGCCTGCGTCATCAGACGCCCCCGTACGAACGCTCTCACGCCCTGGATAACATCGGCGATTCTAAGCTCTCCAGAGCTTCGTCGTACACTTCTTCATCGACGGCGCCTCTTTCTATGACCATTCTGCGCACCGCTGCACGGTGGAGGGCGTCGACGACATCGTCAGGTTGAGCCGCGGGTAGGAGAATAATAGTATCGGAAGGTTCGTGTACGAAAACTTGGTAGTTGTCAGGTGTACGCCCGCGGACGAATCCGAATCCTGTCAGCAATCTATTCAGGCCGTCATAGGTTAGTATTTTGCCCTTCATGGTGCGACACCCCTTTCATCTGCCCTAAAACCACATGCTTGAATTGTGCGAATTGTCTGACTGCCGCTTCATCCAGTACGTTTGCTTTAGGGATGTAGATAGTCGTGGCAATCCCGACGGAGTCCAGGTTAAAGCCGTGTAAACGCTCGAAGTACGCCTGCACGTACAGCCCAGTATGCGGCATCTGCTTGCGCGTCGTATACCACCAGGATATACGGCATGGGCTCACGTAGCCAGAGTTCGAGATCCGCGCGTTTCACCGGAAAGGCAATAGTTTGCCCGTTCCGAAGAACGTCCAAATGGTCAGTCGCCTTGAGTTGAGCGTAAATCAGACCATTTTCCACTTCTCCATTGGCGTCGTACGTCGACAGCATCAGATCGATGCCGTAGTCGTGCTGTACTCTCTCGACGGAATAGCCGCATAGCAACGCGAACCTCTCGACGTGATTCGCGCTGAGGTCCGCGATGACGTGCCCTCGTGTGCGCCTCTTTCTAACTAATAACGATCTCCTCACGGGCGCGCGATATACTGCGAGTATGACACACAGCATTCTACCCGGTCCGGCCGGCCCCGCGCCGGACGGTGAGCCGGCCCCACCGACCCGGCCCAGCCTGGGCTCGTTCCTGCATAGCCGCGTAATGGGCCCCAACGGCGTCGTCGCCGCGCTCTATCTCGTGCTCTCGGCCTGGGTCTGGTTCAATCCCGCGCGAGCGGCCAGGGTGTGGCGGCGCCTGCAAGGAGAGAAGTAGCTCCATATGGTTGCACAGACGACGATTCACCCAACCGTCTACGCCGACCGGCTTATCAGTGCGGACGAGCTTGCCGCTATGCCCGCGCATCAAGACTACGAACTCGTTTTGGGGAGGTTAGTACCGGTAGCCCCTGCCGCGACCGATCATGGCGCGCTCGGCTCGAACCTGACCCGTCTCGTCATGAATCATGTGTACGACAACAAACTGGGACGCGCCTACATCGCCGAAACGGGATTCGACATCACGCGCCCCGGCGATCCCGGCCAGACCGTGCTTGCCGCGGACCTCGCGTTCGTGCGGACCGACCGCGTGCCCACGCCGAGCCGCAAGCCCGCCTTCAAAAAGGTCGTCCCGGATTTTGTGTACGAGATCGCCTCGGGTGGACAAACGCGTGACGAGATGGCCGACAAGGCGAGGCTCTGGACGAGTCGCGGCGTGCGTCGGTGCTGGATACAGTGGTCCACGCGCCAGACGATCGACGTGTGGAGTCCCCATGCTCAGGCTCAACGCGCGCTGACGCTGGATGATGACCTCGACGGCGAAGACGTGCTGCCGGGCTTCCGCTGTCCCGTCGCCGCCGCGTTCGAGTAGCGCATCGTCTACAGAACCGTATCGGGAGGCGGAACAGAACAGATGAGTGAAAACAACAAGATAGGGCCAAGGAGCGATACCTTTGTGTCGTCGTGGGATGATGGAGCGCGCATGGGGACGCGCGCGGCGGCGATTGAGCGCGCCCAGGCTTTTCTCCGCGACCGTAAACCGGAGGGGCGGTTCGTGTCGGAGGAGTTGATCGCCGAACGACGTGCGGAAGCGGCGCGTGAATAGTACGAGCGTTTACGGATACGCGCCAGCGTCGAGCAACTGTTGGCGCTCCAGGATTCGGTCGTGGTTGTTGAGTTGTAGGATGGCGGCGGTCACACGTCCTTCGGGGGTCAACGGCACGATCCGCGCCCCTTCGATGCGAAAATGATCCGCCCACTGCTGCCGTCTGGGATGGTAGAACGGGACGAGTTGACCGGTCTCGGGGTCGAATGAGCCTGGGTCGGAGCCCTTAAAGCGGTTGCAATACGAGCAGGCCAGGGCGAGATTGTCGGCCAGGGTCGCGCCTCCGTGCTTTTCGGCGACGATGTGTTCCACCTCAAATGTGAGGAACGCGAAGGCCTGGGGATAGAGGCAATATTCACAGTGCCCGCCTGCGCGCTCCAGCACGGCGCGCCGTAGCTCCACCAGCACATACGTCCGGCTCATCCCCCCGCCACGAGCCTCTTGTATGCGTGGGCCTTCGCTAGGCGCACCAAGTGCTCGACGGCCAGGTATCGCTCCAACTCGGCCTCATCCGCAGGCGAAAGTTCGCCACGCTTGCCCGCGTCTAGGAGATCGGCGACGCGCGCCTGAAGTTGTGCGGACGGGTGTAGCGCGAGTACTTGATCCGGCGCCGGTTCGCTAGCCAGCACCTCCAAGACCCCACTCTCGTCCTGAAACGCACCGGAACCCTCGGCCATGACTTCGTGGAGGCCACGCTCCAGCACCTCCGGCAAGCGCTCCTGATACCGCCGCAGCCGCTGCCCGAGGGCATCAGGTACCTGTACCGTTATTTCCATCATGGCGCTATTCCTGACTCCATGTCGAGGCGCGATGCAATCAAGGGCCTCCCCGTGTAGGATATCATCGAGCGCTGCTACGTTGAGCGGCGTCCGCTAAAGATGTGGCGCCGGTTCACAACTATCATCACGTATTATGAGGCGACGATTATGGCTGCGTCCAGCCGTTCGCGAGAGTCGATGAGCGCGGCGTCGGTGTCGCGCCCAAAGCCGCCCGATTGCGGCAGGCCGCCAATTTCCAGGATGGCTGGCCCCTGAAAATCTCGCGCCAGGAGCGTCCGACAATAGGCCGTCACATCAATGGAGCCCAAACCCAACGGCAAATGATAGTTGACCGCCGGGAGCGGTGTATCCGCTACATGGAGCATCGTCATACGCGGCGCCAAGTCCCAAAATCCGTCGAGATGCGCGGGTATCGTGTGGTTGAAATCCCAGACGAAACCAAGGTCGGGGACGGCGGCCAGCGCTCGTGCGCACCTCTCGGGCGTGCCAAAGAGGCCAATGAACGGCTCGTTGTGCTCGAAGCCGAAGCGGAACTCGTGTTCCTTGGCAAGGGCAACGGCAGCCTCGAACCGCGGGAGAACCCTCTCCTCCACGATGTCCAGCGCCGCGTCGTCCATCGGCTCATCCGGCACGGCATGGATGTGGACGTGCGCGCAGGGGAGCGCGGTGATCGCGGGCAGATTCGCGCGGAGGGCGTCAAGCGGCGTTGTACCAGATGCGGTCCACCCGGTGCGATCGACCGGCACGACGATCTCCATCACCGCGATGAGACGCGCCGCGCGGAGGGCGGCGGCGACAGCGGTAAAAGTGTCTCCGAGTCGTGTGGCGTCAAGCCCGGTCACGGGGCCACGAAACTGGAGCGCGCTGAAGCCATGCGCGTGCGCGAACGCGATCTCCTCTCTGGCCGGACGCCAATCATTGGGGAATAGGCGCGCGTTGAAGCCAACCTTAATAGATAGTGTAATAGGTGTCACCGGGCTCCTCGGGCAAGAGGCGCAGCCGCTGGTTGCGCAAGTCCGGTTCCAAGCCCAGCGCCTCCATGGGGATGACGCCCAGAAGGGCGTCCATCCCCGCCGGCAGCTCTAGGCAGTCGAAGGTCCCTTCGCGGCCCAGCAGCGTGATCGCGGCATCCTGGCACAGGCGCGCCGTATTCGGCCCAGTAGCCGTCAGGATGGGTACCTCGCGACGGACAGTCAAGCCCAGCCGCGCGATGACATCGGTGGGCAGAGCGAGTGTTGTCGCGCCCGTGTCCACGATCACGGCGTCAAGGGTTACGGCGCGGACCTGGTCGGGGGGGATATCGCCGGCGGCGGCGCGGCCCTGATCTCGGTGGTTGACAATGATGAGCGGCGTGACTATCTTACCCACTTCTCTCACTTTCTCGGGAACGGATACGGAAGACATAGTCGTACCTCCATGATGCATGGCGCTATACCGTGAGTATATGCCGTTTCTAATGACATTCTCCATCCTACTGAGTGACGTCGGCAGCGGGGCGCCACTTTGCATAGAGGCAGCGGCGCTACCTTAGATACGACGGGATGGGCCTGTGTCCACAGGCCCGTCCCGTCGCGCACGGCGTTACCCGTTCGCGCGTGCGACGCCGACGGTGATTGGCTCCCCCTCGACGTCGAACGACTCGGTGTAGCTGCCGGTTACCTCCTCGGTCGTGGAGACAGCGCGCAGTTCGCGCGCCAGGATCTCGCCGGCGACGTAGTCCTGGTTGCGCTCCAGCGCGGCGGCGAATCGGCTGTTCTCGGTCGCCGCGTAGGTCACCAGGATGTAGTCGGCGATGTCGAAGCCGGCGCTCTTGCGCATCGTCTGCACGCGGTGGACGAACTCGCGCGCCCGCCCCTCGTCGGCCAGCTCGTCCGTGATCTCGGTGTCGAGCGCGGCGAGGTAGCCATCCTCCTCGGCCACGGCGTAGCCGGGTCGCGCCGCCGCCATCACCTGCACCTCGTCGGGCGCCAGGTCCACCGTCTCGTCCCCCACCGGCACGCGTAGCGGCGCGCCCCGGCGCACCGTCGCCACCGCCTCTTGCTGGTCCAGCCCATTGAGGGCCTTGATCACGGCCGGCAGCCGCTTGCCCAGTTTCGGTCCCAGGACGGGCGTGATCGGACGCAGCGTGTAGGCCGCCACGTCGGCGTCGTCGGCAAGGCGCTCCAGCCGCTTGACGTTGAGTTCGTCGAGGATCTGGTCGACGAACGGCTGCACCGACTGCCACTCTTCGGCGGTGCGCGTGGTCACGCGCAGGCGCGCCAGCGGCTGGCGCACCTTGATCTTGCTGGCGTTGCGCGCGGCCAGCCCGACGCCCACGATATGGCGGGTCAGCCGCGTGGCCTCCAGTAGATCGCGCTCGACCAGTGTGGGGTCGGCGACGGGCCACTCCGTTAAGTGGACGCTCTCTGGCGCGCTCGGATCAACCGCGCGGACCAGGTTCTGATACAGCTCCTCGGCCATGAACGGCGTGTAGGGCGCGAGCAGGCGCACCAGCGTCGTCAGCGCCTCATAGAGCGTGAGGTAGGCGGCCGTCTTGTCGCGGTCCTCCTCGGGCGTGGCGTCGGCCCCACGCCAGTAGCGCCGGCGGCCGCGCCGCACGTACCAGTTGGACAGGTTGTCGACGAACGCCTCCAGAGCGCGGTTGCCCCGCGCGGTGTCCCACTCCTCCAGGCCACGCGTGACCTCGTCGATGGTGACCTGCAACTCGGAGATGATCCAGCGGTCCAGCGCCGCGCGGCCGGCCACGGGCAGCGACTCTTTCGTCGGGTCGAAGTGGTCGATGTTGGCGTAGATCACGAAGAACGAGTAGACGTTCCACAGCGGGATCATGAAGCGCCGCCGTGTCTCCTCGCCCAGCTTGTAGCCGAAGCGCAGGTTCGAGGCCGGGTTGTGGTCGGTGTAGAGCCAGCGCATCGCGTCGGCGCTCATCTCCATAGCGGCTTCATCGAAGGGGATACTGTTGCCAGTGCTCTTGTGCATCTCCTTGCCCCGCTCGTCGAGCAGCGTGGCGAAGCCCAGGCAGACCTCGAAAGGGCGCGTGTCCTCCATCGCCGTGGCCATGCACAGCAGCGAGTAGAACCAATTGCGGAACTGGCCGGGGAAGCTCTCGGTGATGAACCGCGCAGGGAACCACGCGCGCCAATAATCTTTGTCGTGCCGGTAGTGCAACGTCGAGAAGGGTACGATGCCCGCGTCGAGCCAGGGGTTGCCCACCTCCTTGATACGCGACGTCGTCTCCCCGCAACTCTTGCAAGCGATTTTGACCGCGTCTACCCACGGCCGATGCGGCGTGTGCCCCGCGAACTCGTCCCAGCCGGCGACGGCGCGCTCCTTGAGTTCCTCCTCGCCGCCGATCACCTCGAAGGTACCGCAGGCGGCGCACTCGTAGATGGGCAGGGCCAGGCCCCAGTAGCGCTTCTTGGAGATCATCCAGTCGCCCATGTTGCGCAGCCAGTCCTGCTCACGGTCGCGACAGAACGCGGGCAGCCATTCGATTGAGTCGACCACGCGCATCATGCGCGGGCGCAACTCCTCGACCGAGATGAACCACTCGTCGACGAGGCGGAACACGATCGGCGTTTTGCAGCGCCAGCAGTGCGGGTAAGAGTGCTTGTAGTCCTGCACGCGCGCTAGCACACCCTTGTCGCGCAGCGCGGCGAACACGAGGCGCGCCACGTCGTTGGCGTACTGCCCCACGAAGGGGCCGAAGCCGTCGACGTAGACGCCCATCTCGTTGATCGGCGCGATCACGGGCAGGTCGAAGCGCTTGGCGAGGTCGAAGTCTTCTTTGCCGCAGCCGGGCGCGATGTGCACGATGCCCGTACCCTCGTCGGCGCTGACGCCCTTGTCCTGCTCGCCGCGCGACTCCCATGGGATCACGCGATGTTGCCCGTGCAACGCGTGCTGGACCGCCGGCAGTTCGTCGAAGGGACCCTGATAGCGCCAGCCCGCCATGTCGCGGCCTTGCGCGTGGTCGAGTACTGCATAGTCGCCCTTGGGGAAGAGGTTCTTGAGCGCGCCCTCGGCCAGCCAGTAGATCTGCTCGCCGTAGAGAGGGTGCTCGTGGCGCACGCGCACATAGGTCAGGTCAGGGTTCACGGCGGCGGCGACGTTGGCCGGCAGCGTCCACGGCGTGGTCGTCCACACCACCAGCGCGTCGCCCTCTTGCGCGGGCGCTTGCGGCTCGACGAGGGGTAGGGCGACGAAGGGCGAGGCGTGCACGACGTCGCTGTACTGGTCGGCAAGCTCCGCCTGGGTGAGGCCGGTGCCGCAGCGCGGGCACCATGGCATCACGTCGTGGCCCTTGTAGATCCAGCCGTTCTCGAAGCAGCGCTTGAGGAACAGCCAGATGGTGTAGTTGTTCTCGTCCGACATCGTATAGTACGAGTTGTCCCAGTCCATCCAGTAGCCCAGGCGGATGGACTGCTCGGTCTGCACACCGGCGTATGTGCGCACGCGCGCCTTGCACTTCTCGACGAAGCGGTCGATACCATAGACTTCGATGTCGCGCTTGTTGTTGAGACCGAGTTCTTTCTCCACCTCGACCTCGACGTGCAGGCCCTGGCAGTCGAAGCCGTTCTGGTAGCGCTGCTCGTAGCCCTGCATCGTCTTGAAGCGCTGGAACAGGTCCTTATAGGTGCGACCCCAGCCGTGCTGCACGCCCATGGGGTTGTTGGCGGTGATGGGGCCGTCGATGAACGAGAAGCGCTTGGGCTTACCCTCGTCGTCGGTCGCGCCCGCGTTTTTGCGCACGTACTTGCCCATGAGGTCGTTGGCGCGCCACCACGCCAGCGTCGCTTCCTCCAGCATGGGGAAGTCGGGGCGCGGGTCGACCGGCTTGAAGACCGTCCGCTCCGTTGTGGTCATAAGTAACTCCTCTATTAGCGATCAGCGGTCAGCAAAAAGCTGATACCTGACGGCTGACCACTGTTAACCCAATAAAAAACCCGTCCCTCGCAAGGGACGGGTCGGGGCCCGCGGTACCACCCTATGTAGCCCACGCGGAAGCGCACAGGCTCACTCATCCGGCGCGTGTAGACGCCGTGTCGTGGTAACGGGCGACGGACCCGGCGGTTACCCCGCGGCTCAGAAGTGATTTTCGGCGGGTTCGCGCCTACCCCATCGCAGCGTACTGGGGCTCTCTAAAGGTGCGAGACTCCGCTTACTCTTTTCCTTAATAGCCTTATAGATATATTGTCCCATGTTGGGCGACTGCGCGTCAATGTGCGCCTGGCGCTATGGCGTTAAGATGCGGTACATGATCGTGGGGCAAGACCTGGACCCAAATAAAAGACCGATCTTTATGCTATGGACACCCTTTGCTCCATCGCCGACACTATTGGGGCATGCGTCGATAGTCGTGTGCACCGGCTAGCCCAAGGAGATCGCGCATGCTCATGACCCCTCATACCCTCGCGGCGACCCTCGCTCTGTTCGACGGCGACGCCGACGAAGCCACCGTCGTCGCGCGCATCGTGGCGCTGCGTCAGGACCCCGACTGGAGGGTGGCCCTCCATAATGGGAACAAGCGCTGCGCTATCGCCCTAACCCATTACCCCACGGACCAACTGTACCGCGTGTACCTGGATCGGGTAAAGGGCGCCGCGGGCGTCGTTTGGCGGCGGGCAGCATAGCCGCGCTAGCCCCGCGCGGCGCCGGCCTCACCCTCCAGCAGGGGCACCCACACGGTGAACGTCGTCCCGTGCCCTTCTCTCGACGCGACCGTGATGCGGCCCCCGTGCGCCGCGATCAGTTCCTGACAGATGAACAAGCCCAGCCCTAAGCCGCCCTGCGACGGGCGATCGGCACGCGCGACCTGGTAGAAGCGCGTGAACAGGTGGGACAACTGGTCGTCCGCGATGCCCCGGCCATAGTCTTGCACGTCCAGCGCGGCCTCGGCGCCTACGCGCCGCAGCCGCACGTCGATCGGCGTCTCGCTCGGCGCGTGGGCGCCAGCGTTGGTGAGCAGGTTGACGAGGACTTGCTCCAACCGCCCCGCGTCGCCGCGCACCCACACCGGCGCGGCGCCAAGGGCGAGGCGGATCGCGTGTCCAGCGGGGAGCGCCTGCGCCGTCTCCGCCACCTGCGCGATCAGCGGGACGAGATCCAGCGTGGCGAGGTCGAGACTCAACGCCCCGCTCTGCAAGCGTGCCGCGTCCGTCAGGTCGCGCACTAACGTCACGAGCACATGCGTCTGGTGCAGCGCCCGCGTCGCATAGCGGCGCGAGCGCTCATCACTGCCCGCGCGGAGCAACGGCGTGAGTAGGTCGAGGTAACCTTTGATGGAGGTCAGTGGCGTGCGCAGTTCATGGCCGGCCAAGGCTAGGAACTCCTCTTGCAGGCGGCGGTGCCGATTGGACAGGGTGACATCGCGGATGACGACGATGGCGTGCGTCGCGCCCCCCTCCTGGAGCGGCTGCCCGGTCGCGACGAACCAGCGCCGCGTGTCCTCGCCTGTGAGGCTGGGCGCTCCCGTCGGTAGGCTGAACGGCAGGCTGAACGTCTCGCCCCGCGCGGCGCGGGCCTGCGGCGTCTGGTCGGGGGCTAGCGGCCGTCCCCGCGCATCGTCGGGCGCCAGGACGGCGTCGCCAAAGAGGTGCAGGTAGGCCGCGTTCCTGCGCAGGGGCGTCCCCATTTGGTCCACCACCAGCACGGCATCCTCGAGACCGGCCAGGATGACCGCGAACTGCGCCCGCTCGGCCTCCACCACAGCGGCCAGCTCCTGCACCCCCACGCGATGCGCCTGCAATGCCCCGCTCGTGCGCTCCACCTCCGCGACAGTGGCCTCCAGATCGGCATTGCGACTATCCATCGCGTCGTTGGTGGCTTGCAGCGCGACGTTGCGGGTGCGGACGTCCGCGGTGTCGGCCTGGGCATCGACCGTTTCGGCGTGGGCGTCGACCGTTTCAGCGTGGGCGTGCGCCGCCTCAGCTTGGGCGTCGGCCCTGTCGCGGCGCAGGCCCGTGTTGGTGTCGGTGAGGGTCTGGTTAGCCCCGCGCAGTGCGCGATTGGCGTTGGCCATCTGGCGCATCTGCGCCGTCAGGCGCGCGAGTTCCGTGACCATGTCCTCCAGCGGGTGGGTGTCCGCCAGCTGCGGTGTGGTGACGTTACGCGCCATGAGCGGCACCGGCGCCGGATGGGCCACGGCGTCCCACGGGCACGGCCTGCGGGTGATCTGGAGCGAGCGGTCCGCGTCCCTGGTCACGATGATGCGCACGCCCTCCGTGGTGGTGGGGGGAAACGTGTCCCAGGCGGCGCGACCGCATGAACGGCCGATGGGTGGAGACGACGGAAATGGGCGCTGGCCCGCCCACCCCCGCGGACGGGGCGACTACCATGCGAGGGGAAACATGATCATGAGCGGACATGGACACACCCTTGAGGTTGGACACCGCCTAGGCCACGGACGCTGTGCCGGCCTCCCAGTTGGTGGCCGGTCGTCCGCGTGAGCGCCCACGTTCTTGGACGAGAGCGCGGCGTCGGGGCTGTACCCACTTGTAGTATACTCTCAATGACGGAACAGACGCGGTCGCAAAAAAGCTACTGCAGGTACGCGGGCGCGCCCACCGAACCAGCTACCTGTACCATCCATACCGTCAGCAGTTCGACGCTGTTGCGGCAACATTCCTTAGCCCAAGCGCTAGTCGTGATACCGGCTTCTCAGCTCATGTCCTCTTCCTCGGCGTCGGCGTTGCGCGACTGACGCGTCTCGCCGCTTGCGGAGGAGCCCGCGTCGGAGCCCAAGAGTCGCCCGATGAGCGGGATCACGCCGCCGTTGGTGTCGGCCCCGGTCGCGGCGTCGTTGGCGTGGTTGCCGAAGAGGCCGAACACCCCCCCGCCCGCGTTGTCGCCGATGACTAGTTCGTTCGTCACGTCGACGACGCCGGGGACACCGCGCGCGAGTTGCTCGGCCGTCCGCTTGACGTCCTGGCTGCCCACGGTCCCCGACAGCGTCACCGTCGCGCCCTGGGCGGCCACATCAATTGGGGAGCGCGCGGTCGTCGCATTACTCCGCAACGCCTGGTTGATCTGGTTCATAATGGCGTCGTCGCCGGTCAGCGCGGAGCCCGCGTCGGGCACGGCCAGGTTATCGTTATTATTGTTGTTCATCGCGACACACCTTTCCCTATATCTATCTTTGCTTTGACATGCTATGCGTTTGCTTGATTGTCAAAGGCGCCTACCGCTCTCGTTGCATATAGTGTGCCGTCCGTCCTATCCTCTGGGACCGCCGGCTGGCAGCCGGCCACGCTTGCTGCTATAGCCCCCCTCTATACAGTGAAGCACTAACTCGCGAACAGGCCGTCCGGCAGCGGGAGCTACGGTCCGTGCCGCCCCGCATCGTCGCGGGCGTAGGGTGTATCACAAAAAGTGAGATGAGCGCCGTGGGCCTGGTCTTAAAAGGTCTTCTGGCAGCCAGCATGGCGGCCGCTCGACAAATGGACGGCGCGTGTGTCGCGCCTACACCGACCTTTCAAGGTCCGTCGTCTGCCATGACCTTTTAAGGTCAGGCCGCATTTCACAATTTGGGGGGGACACCCGTAGGCGCACAGGCCCAGGGCTCGTGAATTCACGAGCCCTGAAGGGCGGACAGGCGGACAGGACCTCAGGCGTGGAATCCACGCGCGCTGTACACTGTACTTTTGTCCTCACTCTCACGCGCTTACGCGCACAACGTCTAGCGCCGCCAAAGGAGTGGTCCATGCTCTTCGCGCCTCTCTCATCCCATACACGTCGAATCGCGCGCTGTGCCGGCGCGCCCCTACTAGCCGCGTCGCTCGCGCTAGGGGGGGCCGGAGCGTGGCGCGGCGTGGCGGCGTCGGCGCCGCACAAGGGCGTGGCCGCGCCGCGAATCGTCGCGGCAGGCGCCCCTACCGCTACCACCCACGCAACCCCCACCACGCGCACGACGACACCGGACACTACCACGTCCACCACGCCTACCGCGCACGCGCGCGCGCGTGCGTCCGCGCCGGCCAGGACGACGGCCACAACTACGGTGACAGCCACGGCCACGCGGACGCCCGTCCGGGCTACGTCGACCCCCTCCGCGACAGCGACGCCGACGGCGACGCCGCCCGTGGCGACCGCGTACCCAACGCCCGTGCCCGGACGAGTCATGCCGGGACCAAACTACCTTGTCGGCGCCTACTATTTCTCGGGCTGGTCGCACGGGCAAAACGACAACCTCACGCCTCTACTCCTGGGCGCCCCAATGCGCCGCTACGAGCCGCTCATCGGCTGGTACGACGACTCGCAGGCGCAGGTCGACAAGAACATCGACCAGGCGGCGGGGGCCGGCGTCGGCTTCTTCGCTTTCGACTGGTACAATCTGTCTCACGCGCGCTACGCGACCGATCTGACGCTCAACAACGCCCTCAAGTACTACCTTAGCTCACGCCATCGCTCGCGCCTCAAGTTCTGCCTCAACTTCATCGACCAAAACCCATTCATGCCACACGCGGGCGACTGGTACGGCCTTGTTCACACCTGGATCACGTATTTCCAGCAGCCCGACTACGTGCGTGTGAACGGCAAGCCGCTATTCATCATCTTCAGTCCTGAGCACATGCGCGACATCTTCGGCAGTTCGGATAACGTCCACCGCGCCCTCGACTATCTGCGCGGAGCCGTGCGCAAGGCCGGCCTACCCGGCGTCACCATCGCCGTCGGCGCGACCGTGACGCCACACGGCAACCCCTACAACTACGGGCGCATCGCCCATGAAGGCTATGACATCACGACCGGCTACAACTACCACGCCACCGGCGGCGAGCAGTACAACAAACCCGTCCCCTACAGCGATCTCGTGCAGGAGAACGTCGGCATGTGGAACCGGGTAGCCTACAACCTGCCGCAGCCGTACATCCCCGTCATCACCATGGGCTGGGACCAGCGCTTCAGCTACCGTGAGTTAAAAACCAAGATTGTCTACGCCGGACGCACGCCCGCGCAATTCGCGTGCTACGCTTCCGACGCGCGACGCTGGATCGACACACACCCCGACCGCACCGTGCCCGAACATATCGTGATGGTCTTCGCCTGGAACGAGATCGGCGAGGGCAGTGGGCTCATCCCCAACCACGTCGACGGCTACGCCTACGGCAACGTCATCCGTCAGGTGTTCGGCGCGCCGGGGCAGGCGCCGGGGCCGTACCCGTGTTAGTCGATGGTCGAAAGTTAACCTTCGACTTTCACTTTCGACTTTCGACTCCCGCGGCTACTAATAAGGCCCGCAATACCAACTCCGGCCACGCCGGCTGCGCGATGCGCGACCCCTCACGGGCGAAGCGCGTCAGCTCGGCGGGGCGTAGCACGGGAACGCGCGGACGCTCTACCAGGCACGAGGCGCCGCCGACGAGCGCGACGATCGGCGTGACTCCGTAGGCGGGCAGCGCCGCGCTACGCAGGGCATAGGCGACGCGCCGTGCGTTGGATTGCGCCTGTGCGCTGGGCTGGCCGTCGAGCGGCAGCCAGCGTTCCCCTTGCCCCTCCTCCGCCTGATACTCCCAGTGCAGACCGCGCACGCGCAGAGGGCGCTCCTCGGCATACGTCTTGACCTCGATCACGAGGATGCGCGGCCCGATCAAGACGGCGTCGATGTCCCCCTGGCCGCCTGGCAATATCAGGTTGTGCGCCAGTATGTACGTGTCGTCGAGGGCCGTGCTCAGCGTCGCACGCAGCGCGCGCTCCCCCGCCGCGCCGCGCCGCGCCGCTGGTGTCCCCGCCCACGGCGGCAGGTCGCTCGTGGGTGCGGGAGGAGCTATGATGCGCACGGCCGCGAGTCGGAAGTCGGAAGTCGGAAGCCGGAAGTAGCTCGTGGTCGTGACATGCGTTCCGTCGTGCGACGCCAGTTCATGCGCAACCCCCTTTTCCCGACTTCCGACTTCCGACTTCCGACTGGCTCAGGAGGTCCTCCGCCGCCGCCACGACCATCACGGGCGTAACCTCTTGCAGGCAATAGCGCGGCGGACAACCCTCGGGGTAGCCGCGCGAGAAGCCACGGTTGACGCAGGGCATGCAGGGCAGGGCCGGCGTGGCGCGTACGACAACCGAGCGGCCCAGCGGGCGCCAGGTGTGGTGGTTGAACGGGCCGAAAACGGCGACGACGGGCGTACCCACGGCGGAGGCCAGGTGCCCCACGCCCGAGTCGTTGCCGACGAGGAGCGCGCAGCGCCGCAGCACGCCGCCGAGTTCGTCCAGCGATGTGCGCCCAGCCAGGTTGACGCCCGGCCGCCGCATGTGGCCGAGCACCTCATCCGCCAGCGTCCGCTCATCGGCGGTCCCGACCACGACGACCCCGAGACCGTGCCGCTCGGCTAAACTGTCAGCCACGGCGGCGAAACGCTCGGGGTACCAGCGCCGCGCCACACTGTACGCGCCGCTGCCGGGGTGGATCGCCAGCAGCGGCCCATCAGGGTCGAGCCCCGCATCACACAAAGCCTCGCGCAACAAGTCGCCGGCCGCCGCCCGCGCCGTGTCGGGGACGATAAAGGTGGGCGTAGGCAGGTTCTCCCCCTCTCCCACGGTTAGGGAGAGGCGCGCTGGACCGTCGGCCGCAGCCGGGGGGCCAGTTAGCCAAGGGCCGGGGGGTGAGGGCGTCTCCCCCTCTCCCGCGTCAGGGAGAGGGGGTTGGGGGGTGAGGGCGTTCACCACCCACAACCAGTACTCCGTCTCGTGCGCGGCGTCGAAGCCAAGGTCGCGCGCGGCATGGGTCAGGAACTTGCCACGGCCATTGTCGAGACCAGCGCGCACGGAGGCGCCGGTCGCCAAGGTCAGCAGGGCGAATTTGACTGTTCCCCATGTGGTCACAAGGTGATGCAGCAGCACGACGGTGTCGAAGCGCCGGCGCCGTAGGCCGCGCACATAGCGTAGCAACTCCCACATGACGGCGGGGCGTAGCAGCGCGCGCGGACGGTCGAAGATATGCTTCTCGATGGGTAAGTAATCGTCGACCAGACCGGAGCGCGCCAGCGCCGCGATCGTCGTCGGCTTGGTCATTGCCGTGATCGTCGCATCAGGGTATGCGTCGCGCAGGCGGCGCAAAGCGGGCGTGGCGAGTAAGATATCGCCGATGTCGCCCAGCATCATGACCAGGATCGCGCGCGGAGCGGCAGGGGGAGAGTGCTTGAGTGTCACACCCTTATTGTAGTCGAAAGTCGGGAGTCGGGAGTCGTCAAAACACCAACATTGCACTAAAGCGGCGCCAATTGACCGGATTGCTCTGTATCAGCAATACTTCCGACTTCCGACTCACGACTCACGACTACGCCAAGAGATACTCCTGTAGCCCGAATTCCCGGCCAGTGGCGCGCAGATGTCCTAGGGCGGAACTCTCAAGTTGACGGATACGCTCCCGCGTCAGCCCGAACGTACTGCTGACCTCCTTGAGTGTGCGTGGATGGCCGTCGGAGAGACCGTAGCGCAGGGTCAGGACCGCGCGTTCACGCTCGGGCAGTTGACGCAGCATGTCCAGAAGGCAGTGGCGCAGCAGCGTGTTCTCCGCGGCGTCGATGGGTGAGATCGCGTTGGGGTCCTCTACCGCGTCGCCCAGGTAGGCGTCGTTCTCATCGCCGAACGTACGCTCTAGCGACAGCGGCTGCTGTACAATGCGTACGGCCTCCAGGGTGCGCTCCGACGGCACATTGGCCGGCCGATCACGGCTGGACTCCTCTTGTACGTCTTGTACGTCCACATCCATCGCGCCCGCACCCGTGGCGTCGGTCGCTGCGGGCGCCGCGCCGTCTTCGGAGGAATAACCGTCGGCATGGAGCCATTCCTCGCGGTTGAGGCGAGCCATGCCTTCGATGACGTGAACCGGTACGCGGATCGTCTGCCCTTGATTGGCGATAGCGCGCGTCACGGCCTGCCGGATCCACCAAATCGCGTAGGTGCTGAAGCGATAGCCCTTGGTGTAGTCGTATTTCTTGGCCGCGCGCATCAAGCCGATGTTGCCTTCCTGCACGAGGTCAAGCAACGCCAGCCCTTCATGGCGATAGCGCTTGGCGACCGCGATGACCAGGCGCAGGTTGGCCTCGATCATGAGGCGCAACGCTTCATCGTCGCCGCTCGCGATGCGGCGTCCCAACTCTAATTCCTCCTCCGGTGTCAGCCGCGTCACGCGGCTGATCTCATTGAGATACATCATCGTGCTGTCGTCGGGGCCGTGCTCACCATCTCGCTGTAAGACCATTGACATGCGCTATCCTTTTCCCCTCAACACGCTGAGTCGACGCGCTTCGCCACGGAGGGTTCGGAGGCTTTCTTGCCTCACCCCCGCGATCTACTGTTACAGTGAGCCCTGATGCAAGAACCGTACCCCATCACCATCATCAGCACATCCCACCACGCTTCTACGCGCCGAATGCACGCCACTTTTTCGCGTGGTGTGCAGACGCGACAAAGTGGCGTGCACTCCTACGCGCCAATGTCGGAGCGCAGCGCGCGCATGCGATCTTGCGCGGCGGCGAGACTATCACGGAAGCCCCTGACGCGCTCGTACTCGGCGCGCACGAAACGCACATAGGGGGCCAGGGCATCGCGTATGTTGTCCAGAGCGCCGGCGAGTTGGCGCGTGAACTGCTCCGTCATGGCGGCGTCCAGGCGCTCGCGCAACTCCTCCGACTGCTGGCGGAAGCGCTCCTTCGCCTTCTTGCGGCGCGCCGGAATGATATAGAACCCTACGCCGACCAGGACCACGCCGGCCAGAATGCCTGTGATGTCGAATACAGCCGCGCTGGCGATAGCCACGACCACCGCGCCCAGGCCCACGCCGCCCGCCGCGAGCAGACCTGTTTGGGCCACGGCGTCGCGCATCGACGCGGCCAGTTGCCCCGACTCGGCCGTGCGGTCATAACGCTCGACCACCCGCCGCGCCGCGCGCACAGCGTTCTCCAGCACCGCGCGCCGATCCTGCGCGAACGACGAGCCTGTGACCGACCCCAGCATACCCTCCTCGCTCCCCGCCTGCCTGCGGCGCGCCAGGTACTCGCTCACGCCCTGCCACAGGCGCAACTCGGCGTCGACCGTCCAGTCCACCAGATCGCGCACGGCGTCGTCGATACGCTGGGCGCTATCGGCGATTACGTCGCGCTCGAACTGCCCCTTGATGCGGTTGGTGTTGAGCAGATCGGGCACGCGGCCCAGGCGCATCGTCTCATCAAAGAAGCGCGAGGCGCGCTCGTTCATTTCGAGTACGATATTGTCGACCTGGAGCAAGCGCGCCCGGAAGTCGCGCTCCATATCCTCGCGGAAGACGGCCAACTGGCGCTCGATGCTCTCCTCCGTCTTGCGGTCCTCCGCCAACAGGTCGTCGCGCTTCTGAGCCGCCTCGGCGTAGCGCGCGGCCACGCTCTCAGCCACGCCAAGCGGGTTGAGCAGCTTATAGCGCACGCGGCTCTCCTCGTCAAGCGTCTCGAACACGTAGCGGCGCAGCGCCTCGAAGCCGCTCACGCGCGTCAGTTCGGCGCGCGTTGCCGCGTTCTCGATGCCCTGCGCCTGCAGCGCCAGGCGCGCCGCCACGGGGATGACGTGCGGGTCGAAGCCCAGCAGCGCCCGCGCGTTCTCCTTGATGAAGCGCACCAACTCCTCGACCTGCTCCGGTCCCGCCAGCAGGTCGGTCTTGTTGAGCACCACGACCACGCCCTTGCCCCAACCGCGCAGGCGCTCCATAAACTGCCGCTCACTCTCCGTGAAAGGGCGGTCGGCCGAGGTGACAAAGAGCACGAGGTCAGCGCGCGGCGCGAAGCGCTCGGTGATCTCCTGGTGACGGCGCACGATGGCGTTGGTCCCGGGCGTATCCACGATGGAGATGGCGCGCAGGAAGGGCGCGGGGTGGGTTTGTTCGACCAGGTATTCGCCGACCGTGCGCTCACCGCGCGCCTCGCCGTGCCGCAGCACGGTCACACTAGCGGTGGTCGGCGTGATGCCCTCCGCGGAGACCGTCTCGCCGACAAGCGCGTTGATCACAGCCGACTTGCCGGCGTTGAACTCGCCGACCACGACCAGCAGGAACATCTCGTCAAGCGTCGCGGCGGCCTCGCGCAGGGTGCGCAGGTCGTCTTCCGGCGCGTCAAAGCCGGCCAGGAGCGTGCGTAGGTCCTCGAGCAGGACGCGCTCCGCCCGCGCCTGTCCCCGGCGCCGCTCGTCCAGCACCTCTATCGTCGTATCCGTTGCCATCTCACCTCACCATCCATCTCTCACTGAACGTATTGTATCCGCTGGGCCAGTTGACGCGCCTTTCCTCATGACCGAGCCTACGACGTCAGTCGCAGGCCAATGGCGCTCGCTGTCACAACGCCCTGTCGCATCCTCGCCTGGCATAGCCCATGCAGCGCCACACGGCAGGATAGATAATTGAGGAGAACACGATGAACGACATCACCCTGAACCTGCGGCCGGTCAAGCCCGACGCGGCCGGCGCGCCCATTCGGGCGATCTACGACGACACGCGTCACCGCCTGCGCCTGCCCTGGGTCGGAGCGCTCTTCCAGGGCTACGCCATGTACCCCCATACCTCGACCTGGCCTGGAACGCGGTCAAAGACTCTATCGAAACGCCCCAATTCGATGCCGCCGCGGCCGCCATCGACGTCCTGGCCGACGCGGCGGCCGCGGACCTGTACACGCCTTCATATACCGAGCGCGACATCGCGGCGATGAACGTCGACATCTACGCCATCAAAGATGTGATCGACGCCTTCCGCGTGGGCAACCCGCGGCGGCTGCTCGTGGCGACGGCGCTACAACGCGCCTACACGGACGGGCCTGTCGGCGGCGCGAACACCACCGGGGTGAGCCTACCCGATAGCGCGACCGAGACGATGGGGGACGTGCGCGTCAAGCGGGCCATCGTGGAGATGGTCGACCCCGACGCGGCATCCGAACGCATCAAGCGGATATTCGACGACATCAAGGGTACACTGAGCCTGCCGCTCGTCAACAGCGACTACCGCGCCATGGCCCTGTGGCCCGACTACCTGGAACTGGCCTGGCGTGATATTAAAAATCCCATTGGGACGCCCGCGTACGCGGAAACCAGGGAACGATTGGCGCGGCTGGCGAGCGAGGGCGTCAACCGCTTCGCCCAGTCGGTCACGGCAACGCGCGCGGCGGCCCGGAACGCCGGCGTGCCGGAGGATCAGCTAGACAACCTCGACGCCATCCTGCGGCTGTTCGCCGACCTGCTGCCCGGCCTGATCCTCAACGTCGCCATGTTCTATCGCGCCATCTCCTGACCGCGCAATTATCTCTCGAGCGCGTTGAACAGCCCGCCGAGCTTACGCGCGCGGAGCGGCGGCAACCTGAGCGCATTGACCGCATCCCGCAACGGTTTTAGTTGCGCGACGCGCGCCCGGTCGTAGCGCACCGGCTCATGTGACGGTGTCCAAGCCATCGTTCCTCACTCGGCGCTCCCACCGCCCTGATTGCGCACGCGCTCCAACTCCTGGCGCAACCGCGCGGCTTCCTCTTCCGCTTGTAGCCGCCCTTGCTCCGCCTGTCGCCGCGCCTCTTCCGCCTGTCGCCGCGCCCGCGCTTCGTGCGCGCGCTCCTCTTCAGCGTGGCGGCGCCCCTCCGCCTCTTGCTCCGGTGTCAGCAGCAAGCGGCCGTCGGGCGTCTCGGCCTGCATGAACGCGCCCCGCACGACCAGATAAAGCCCCAGCACGTCGCTCCACAGCCGTCCTCGCGCGTCCGGCGTCCACGGCTCAAGCGCGCCATTGGCCCCCCTCCGGTACCCATCCAGCGTTGAGGCGTCCCCCTCGCGCGGCGTGAACAGCGCATACTCGCGCACGCCCAGTAAACCGTACGCCTCCAGCTTCTGCTCGTGGTCCCGCTGCTTGCTCGACGGCGAGACTACCTCCAACACAAACGGTGGGAACACCCCCTCCGCCTCCAGGTCGTACGACGTACGCGCCCGCTCCGGCACGAAGGACACGAACGTGTCGGGCGCGAGTGTGCGTATCGTGGGCACACCCGGCCAGCGGAAATTGATCGGGAGCATCGCGGCCACATACCAGGCCAGCCCCTGCTCGTGGGCGTAGGCGCGCAGACTCTGCGCGAAGCCGCTGGCCGACCAGAACTGCAAGTCTCCCATCACCATCCAGGGCGCATCCTCCGTATCGTCCGCTAACAACAGCATGAACAGCCGGTTCTCCTGCTCTTTCGTCAGCGGCGGCTGCCGCCACGGCGTCTGAATCATAATTGCCTATCCTCTCACCCAACCAGGGGATTACGCGCGCTCCGCAAAAGACCTTGCTCCCATTATCCACTATCGAACGAGCTAACGCGCTTTGGAGCGCCTGCTCGACAGCCATAATGTCCTATGCGCGGCCGCGGCCATAGAGGCGCGCCAACTCCGCCACGCGAGAGGCCAGGCCGTCGGTGAGCGCGCCGTCGGTGTAGCGCCACTGCCAATTGCCGCCGGCCCGCGCCGGCAGGTTCATGCGCGCTTCGTTGCCGAGACCCAATAGATCCTGCAGCGGGACGACCGCTGTGTCCGCGACCGAGGCGTAGGCCAGCCGGATCAGGTCCCAGGCCGGGTCGACGCCGTCTGAGTTAGCGTAGGCGCGCAGGTGTTCCTTTTCATGGGGCGAGGCCGTGGCGTACCACCCCGCCGTCGTGTCGTTGTCGTGCGTGCCGGTGTAGACAACATAGTTTGGCGTGTAGTTGTGCGGCAGATCGTTGTTGTCCGCGCCGCCGCCGAAGGCAAACTGCAGGATTTTCATGCCAGGCAAGCCGAAGCGGTCACGCATCTTCACCACGTCGGGCGTGATCACCCCCAGGTCTTCGGCGATGATGGGCAGCCGGCCCAGCGCCCGCTCCACCGCTTCGAAGAAAGGGATGCCGGGGCCGGGCTCCCAGACGCCCGTCTCGGCCGTCGGCGCCGTACCGGGGATAGCCCAATAGCCGGCGAACCCACGGAAGTGGTCGAGACGCAGCACATCGACGGTGGCGAGGACCGCGCGCAGGCGCTCAATCCACCACGCATAACCGTCCGCGGCCATGACGTCCCAGCGGTAGAGCGGGTTGCCCCAGCGCTGGCCCGTGGCGCTGAAGTAGTCGGGCGGCACGCCCGCCACGATCGAGGGCTGCCCGTCTGGCTCGAGGTAGAATAGCTCACGATGCGCCCAGCAGTCGGCGCTGTCGTGGGCCACGAAGATCGGCGCGTCGCCAATGATGCGCACGCCCTTCTCCGCGGCGTAGCCCTTGAGCCGCGCCCACTGTTGGAAGAACAAATACTGGCTGTAGATGTGCCCCTGTATGTCATGGGCGAGTTGTTCATCCCAACGCGCCAACGCCGCTGGGTCGCGCGCCGCGATGTCCGGCTCCCACTCCGTCCAGGGGCGGCCGTCGTGGGCGTCCTTGAGCGCCATGAACAGGGCGAAGGGCTCGAGCCAGGAGCGGTTGGCGGCAGCGAAGTCCTCGACCGCACGGCGCGCCTCGGGCGCGGCGTCGCGCAGGTAGTGCGCGAAAGCCTGCTGGAGCAGCCGCCGCTTGTAGGGGATAACGCTGCCGTAGTCGACACGGTCGGTCGGGAAAGACGGCGCATCCTCGAGCGCGGACGCGGGCAGCAGACCGTCCTTGACTAGCAGTTGGGGACTGACCAGAAAGGGATTACCGGCGAAGGCTGAGAAGGTCTGGTAGGGCGAGTCGCCGTAGCCGGTGGGGCCGAGCGGTAAGATTTGCCAATACGACTGCCCAGCCGCGGCCAGGACGTCGACGAATCGGTAGGCGCTCAATCCGAAGTCACCGATACCGTACGGCCCCGGCAGCGAGGTGGGATGGAGCAGGATGCCGCTTGCCCGTGGCACAGACTAATCCTTTCCGCGAGTTATAGGAGGTCTCGTGAATTGTCCTGGGAGCGCGGGCGTCTCGCCCGTCCCGGCGTGTGCCTGTCGAGCGCCCACCATCCCCGCAGGGCTGGCGCGGCGCCGCCCGTCAGGCGCTCATCCCAGCGTGCACACGGGGACGGGCGAGACGCCCGCGCTCCCAGTGATACCTGCCAACTTTTCACGGACCCTGCCGGCTAGCCAGTCAGCGGGCTGACGCTGGCGCTCCCAGCAAATTACGCCGTGCCCTCGCCTCCGACGATCTCGGCGTCGACGGGCGCCATCGCGTCGGGGAAGGTAACGCCGGATGGACGCGGCTCAACCGTGCGCGACTCGTGCGGCCGCGCCTCTGTCGTGGGAAAAGCTTCGGTCTGCTCGATGGCGCCATGCCCATTACGCCGATCTAGCCCGTTCCCGTTAGACCCATTGCTAGATCCGTTCAGATGGGCCATATGGCTGTTCCCGTTCTCGGAGCCTTCAGAGACCAGCGATTGATCGCGTCGCTGTCGGGCCAGGTCGGCCAACTCATCGCCGTCGATCAGCTGCATTGGGTGTGCGGCGGCGAAATCCTCGGCCTGCAACGTGAAGTGTCCGGTGGTCACGACAAACGCCTGCGTAGCGCCGGCCGCGTGCGCGGCGGCGAGAGCACGCTGGACGGGATCGACGTCGACCATGCCCTGATGATATTGATAGGCGGCTAGGGCCGTGCGGCCCGTCCGCTGCAACACGAGTGTATTCTCGGCGACGCCCGGCGCCACGGTGTACCCACGCGCCTCGAAGACCTCGCGCACGGAGGCCACGAAGTCGGTTGGCGGTAAGGCGGCCGCGCTGATGCGCGCCTGTGGCAACCCCTGTAAGCCCTGTGTCGAGCCCGCCTGTAGCAAGGTCATCGGTCGCGTCGCCGCGAGCGCCGGCATCATCATCGCCCCGGTGTCGGAGTAAGATGGTCCGGCGCCCAGAGCGCTGTTGACGGGCGCGGGCTGGCGCAGCTTGGCGTAGACATGTTCGCCCACTTTCTGGCACAACAGATCCTCTTCGTAGCACGCCCGATGGAAGCGGAAAAGCTCTTCCTCGGTCAGTGTGCCGTCGGCCCACAGATGCTGCCACGCCGTGTTGTCGAAACGGTCGTAGGGCAACTCGGCAAGCACTTTGCTGCGCAGCATCCACGGCGGCGCCGCGACGACCAGCACCGTATCAACGGCACGGTCGTACTCGAGCTCGTCGAGTTGCAGCGACGAGATTTCGGCCGAGGTGGACGGGAGCCGCACATGGTAGACGATCTTATCCCACGCGGGGGTGAGCAGGGCGTCCTTGTCGTAGCCAAGCAGCCCCGCCACGTACCAGTAGCGGCACTCCTCGCTGCAGCAGCCGAGTCGGGCGTGCTTGTAGAGACCGACCTTGCCACAATTGGGGCAACTGGTGATCGAGTCGGTCCGGCAATTCTTCGAGCAATAGCCACTGTGGTTATGCCAGAAGTGCACCTTACGGGCGCAGTTAGGGCACCGTGCCATGAAAGTCCTTTCCCATTCCGCGCGTCGCGGCGCCCGCCCCGGGCCGTGGGCAGCACTATCTTTTGTCAAGCTCAACGCGTATTATATCATTGTTCAGCGAATGGGCCACTCAGCGAGTCCCGGAGCAACGCGCTCCGTATCACATGGAACAACCGACGGCAGTATACATTCCATTGGGAAGGCAAAGTTCGTGCCGGCATACGCGCCTGGCATCCATAGAGCAGCCGGAGTATCGTTATCACGCCAGGACAATCCATCCTTGACCGAGCCGCCGTCAGCCCCTACATTGGATTGGCCGTGGCGACGGTCGCGGTCTCTTTCTCCGCCATCTTTATTAGCGAGACCACGGCGCCGCCGCTGGTGACGGCGGCCTACCGTATGGCGCTTACAGCGGCGATACTCGTCCCCGTGGCCCTGCGCCGTCACCGGTCACGACGACTACCCGGCGCTTCGGGACAGGCGGCCGTGGCGCGCGCCGCCCTGACCGGCCGCGACTATGCGCTGTTGATGGCGGCGGGCGCGCTGTTGGCGCTGCACTTCGCCACCTGGACCGTGTCGCTATTCTACACCTCGGTGGCCTCGTCGACGCTCTTCGTCACGGTACATCCCGTGCTCGTGGCGGCGCTGGCTTGGGTCTGGCTCGGCGAGAGACCCCGACCGGTCGTGGCCGCAGGCATCGCGCTGACGCTGCTTGGCTCACTGGTCATCGCGGGCGGCGACGTGCGGCTGGGCGGGCGCGCCCTCATCGGCGACGGGCTGGCCCTGGCCGGCGCGGTCGTCTTCGCTTTCTACCTCCTGATCGGGCGGCGCGTGCGCCAGCGCCTCGATCCGATCACCTATAGCACACCGGTCTACCTGTGCTGCGCTGTCGTTCTTGCCGCCATCGCCATCGTCGGGCGGCAGCCGTTCACGCCCCTGACGTGGCATAACCTGGCCTTGTTCGTGGCGCTGGCGCTCGTCTGCACGCTGGGCGGCCACTTTGTCTACAACTGGACGCTCAAGTATCTCGACACCGCTGTCGTCTCGGTCAGCTTCCTGGGCGAGCCGGTCATCGCCGCCGCCCTAGCGTGGCCGCTGCTCAACCAGCCCATCCACCCGCTCACTTTCGTCGGCGGCGCGATCATCCTGGCGGGCATTTATCTTTGTACGAAGTAGGCGCCTACAATATCGCGCTGCGCGGGGCTTCTCGCTCCAACGCTACGTCCTCTACGTCGGGGGACTGTATCCCCTATCGAGAGGAGATCGGCAAGGGTGAGAGGAATGAGCGTATCGCCGAAGCAGTTGGACCGATTCCTGCGGAACATTGGGTATGGGCAGCGCGGCTGGCCCAAGTCAACCGAGTTGCCCGCGCGGCAGCAATGGAGGACGGAGTAGCGACGATGAGCGAGTACCAATACTATGAATTCCAGGCGGTCGACCGGCCCCTGGATCAGCGCGAGTTGACGGAGTTGCGCGCGCTGTCGAGCCGCGCGACGATCACGCCGACCCGGCTCGTCAACGTCTACAATTGGGGCAACTTCCGCGGCGATCCTGCCGCCCTGATGGAGACCTATTTCGACCTGTTTGTGTACGTCGCCAACTGGGGCACACACCAGTTCATGCTGCGGCTCCCGCGGCGGCTGCTCGACCTCCACATGGCGGAACGCTACTGCCCAGGCGACGACGCGCGGGTGCGCGCCGCCGGCGATAATGTCATCCTGGAGTTCCTCTCCGAGCAGGAGCCCGATGGCTGGATCGACGACGGCGAGGGCGAAGCCTGGATGTCCGCGCTCCTGCCCCTGCGCGCGGAGATCGCGGCCGGCGACCTGCGCGGCCTGTACCTGGGCTGGCTCCTCTGTGCCCAATCAGGCACGTTGGACGACGACGACATCGAGCCGCCGCCGCCGCCGGGCCTCGCCACGCCGTCGGTCGCGCAGCAGGCTCTGGCCGACTTCTTACGCCTGGACGCCGATCTCATCGACGTCGCGGCCGAGCATAGCGCCCTTCGCGACGAGACGCAGCCCTCGCGACGCGCCCTCGAGCGGTGGCTCGGCGGCCTCGCGGAGTCCGAGAAGACCGGGCTACTGCTGCGGCTGGTGGAGGGAGGCGACCCCCACCTGCGCGGCGAGCTCCTGCAGCGCTTCCGCGCGGAGACGAGGCCCGGGGCGGATCGCGAGGGCGCCGGCGAGCCTGACCGGCGGACCGTGGGGCAGTTGCTCGCGGCCGCCGAGCGCCGCGCGGAGGCGCGGCGCCGGGCGGAGGTGGAACGCGCCGCGCAGGAGCGTGCCCGGCTTGAGCGCGAGCAGGCGGCCGCACGGGCCAAGCGCCTCGAACACCTCGCCGCGCACGAGGTGGATGCCTGGCAGCGCGTGGACGCGTCCATCGCGACGAAGCGGCCGGCGGAGTACGACGTGGCCGTCCAGGCGCTGACGGACCTGCGCGACCTTTACGCGCAGACGAGCCGGGACGCGGCGTTCGCGGCGCGCCTGGGCGGGCTGCGTGAGCAGCATGCGCGCAAGCCGAGCCTCATACAACGGTTGGACAGCGCGGGGTTGGAGGTACGGTCTGGCGCCGGCTAGCCTGGCAGTTATCGCTCGGCCTCCGCAAGCCGCGCGGCGCGTACCGGATCGGCGTCGATTTTCGCGTGCAACTCTGAGAATGGATGATGTCCAGGCATGACAGCGATCCCTCCGCCGACCGGCTCATATGGCGTACGTTTCGCCCCCTCTCGCCGTAGACACGGGGCCGCCAAAGATCTCAGCGGCGGCGCGCGCGGCTTCGTCGAGGCCATAGGCGTGCCAGCGATGCGTCAGCAGCAGGCGATGAGCGCCGGCGTCACGCGCGTACGTGGCGGCCTGGCGCGGTGTCAGGTGCAGCGGATAGGTACTGTCATCGGCATTGGCGTTCTCGCACAGGAAGAGGGCGGCGTCGCGCGCCACGTCGAGCAGGCCCTGACAAGGGCCGCTGTCGGCGGAGTAGGCCAGGGTACCCGTCGTCCCCGCCGCGCCGGACACGCGCAGGCCATAGGTATGCGCGATGTGACGCATCTGATAGAAAGAGATTGTCAGGCCGCCGACGGCCAGCGGTCGCGCGGGGTCATACTCGGCGACATCGAAGACATCGGAGAAAAACGTCGGCGCGGGGTCCTGCGGGGCGCTGACCCGCAGCAGTGTCTCGTGGCCGCCGGGCGGAAGCAGCAGACGCGGACGGCTTGTCCCCTCCTGACCGCCGGACGAGAAGGCGAGGTAGTAGCGGTAGGGGATCAGGTCAAGGATGTGGTCGGCGTGCATGTGCGAGATAACGACCGCGTCGACCTCAGGCGGGGCGATGTGCGCCTGTAGACGTCCGAACGCCCCACTGCCCATGTCCAGCGCCAGCGCCGTCCCCTCCCCGCGCACGAGGTATGACGCGCAGGCCCCGCCGGGGTTCTGCGTCGCGGCGCTGGCGCCCAGGATGGTCAGAGACAGCGCGTCCATCAGAATCTCCTTGTGAGTCGGAAGTCGGAAGTCGGAAGTCGGAAGTCGGAAGTCGGAAGTCGGAAGTCGGAAGTCGGAAGTCGTGAAATAGGTACGCATCGCATGGCGTCCTGCGTTTGCCAGTGGGGCGTAATCCACCTTGTACGCTCCTGACTCCCGACTCCCGACTCACGACTAATAAAACGGCGCCTTGACCCGCTCGATCTCGCGCGTGACCGCGGGGTCGGCCTGCGCTGTGACCAGGCGCGTCACAAGCAACCCGCACGCGATGGCGGCGACGGCGGCGCAGAAGAGTTGCGTCCTCAGCACCAGAGTGGGGTCGGACGCGTCGAGCGTCAGCGGACGCAGCAGACCGTAGCCCAGCATCGTCACAAACAAGAAGACGAGCCCAACCGTCCCAGCAGGTGGTCCGCCGACGGGGACGCCGGCAACGTAGCGCCAGCGCGCGGCGATGAGGAGCAACACGACGGTCAGGCCAGCGAAGAGTATAGCTTCGTAGGCCCAGATGGGCTGGAAGTGGTCATGCGTGCGGGCGGCGCGGGTAAGCAACGACGCCGAGAGCGCGTCCGCCGGCACGGGCATCGAGAGCAATCCATTGGTCGGCTGGCCCCAGCCTTCACCGCCGCCCGGCAGGCCCAGCATACCGATTGCGAGGCCCAGCGCCACGGCGGGCGACAGGACGTCGGCCCAGCGCCACAGCGACTCGCGCCGCGCCCAAGTGTAGACCGCGAGCAGGATCGCGCCGCCGAAGACGCCCGCGGGTAAACTCAAGCCACCGCGCCAAAATGCGAGCACGCCCGGCGCGCCGTCCCGTGCGAGCGTCGGATACGCCAGCACGAAGCCGATGCGCGCCACGATAAACGCGCCGAGCACGACGACGACGAGCATGCCCGGCAGGTAGCGCGCCGGCAAACGGGCGCGTAGGGCGCCGCACAGCGCCAAGGTATAGCCAACCACGATACCGATCGCCGCGCAAAGACCGAAAGGATGGACCGGCAAGATACCAAGGCGGAAGACGGGGTCGTGTAACAAGGGTAGCTGAGCTCCTTCTTCCCTACCATTAGCGGCTATCATTGCCCACTGTCCGCGACATCAAGCCAATCGGACTATAGCATTGCGCCGTTTTACCGCACAAGCGGCCTGTGCGCAGGGCTCGTGAATTATCACGAGCCCTGGTCCGCCCTTCCGCCCTCGTGCAGAATCAAACGGGTTACTTTGCAGCGAGGCGCGCCCTTCGCGGCCTTGCGCCACGCGTGTACGCGTGCTACAACAATAATGCAAAACGGTTTGTTATAGCTCTATGACCCATGGAGAGCCGGGGGGAGTCATCGTAGAGGGGGGAGAGGCGTGGCCACGATTGGAGATGTCGCGCGGAGGGCCGGGGTGGCGCGGGCTACCGTGTCGCACGCGCTCAGCGGCAAGCGTCCCGTCGCGCCGGAAACGCGCGCGCGCGTGCTGGCGGCGGTCCAGGAACTTGGATACCAACCCAACGCCGCCGCGCGTAGCCTGACGTCGCGGCGTATGCGTACGGTTGGATTGGCGTTGCCCCTCGACTTCTACGAAGATACGCTCCCCGAAGGCCCGTTTTTCGGCTTCATCGCGCACGCCGCTGAGTGGCTCGGCCACCACGACCACAAGCTGCTGTGCCTGATCTCGCGCGAGTCCGACCCAGCTGAACTCGTCCGCCTGGCCCAGTCTGGCTATGTCGACGGCCTGCTTCTCCTGCAGGTCCGCTACGCCGACCCGCGCGTCGCGCCCCTGCGCGACGCTGGCCTCCCCTTCGTTACGATCGGGCGGCCGCACGATACCACGGGCCTGACGTGCGTCGACGCCGACCTGGCCGCGGCGGCCGAGATGGCAGTCGACCATCTCGTCGGCCTCGGGCACCGTCGCATCGCCTTCCTGACCGCCTTCCACGACGGCGCGCCGGTCTACGGCTTCCAATACCACGCGTTAGCCGGTTTCGAGCGCGCGCGTCGGCTCCATAATCTGTGCCTCGACCGCGACCATATCCTCACGTACGCCCCGGAGTGTGGTCCACATAAAGTATTGCGCGCGCTCCTCGACGACCCCGACGGCCCGACCGGCCTGGTGACGACCACGGACGTCGAGGCCGCGGCAGCGGTGCGGATCCTGGCGGCGCACGGTCAGAGCGTACCCGACGACCTCTCACTCGTTACCCTGGGTGACAGCATGCTCATGGAGTTGTCGCAGCCCCCTATCACTCTAGTTTTCGCTAACAAGGGGGCAATCGGGAGGGCTTTGGTAGGATAGGGGTGCTGACACCATATCGTCCGGAAGGAGCCTCCCGATGCCACCCGCAGTCTATCGCATGATGACCCTCCTGT